>Ga0209194_1001269_pt1 | contig 16371 bp, 25 predicted proteins | sample COGITO_mtgs_1004_FD_184787 | JGI IMG/M metagenome (GOLD analysis project Ga0209194, IMG submission 184787) | Pelagic marine microbial communities from North Sea - COGITO_mtgs_100413 (SPAdes) (version 2) | ecosystem: Environmental > Aquatic > Marine > Epipelagic ...
TCTGTGGATGCAGGAGACACAGAGTATTCTGAGTATTTCCCAGAGGGCGGTACGGATTACACAGAGAGCTTATTTCAATACACAGATCCTACGGGTCGTATTAAAATAGATACGCTGGCAGGAAGTCGCCACTTTGGCGAGGATAACGCTGGTACAATCTTCCACACACGCCACGCAGATTATGTAAACGAAGACGGCGATACTGTTCGTTATGTTGGCGAAATACAGTCAGATCCGCAGCAGCGTCTTAGTGAAGACAATACGGTTACAGATTACGCAAGGTCTTTGCTGGAAGAAGAGATGACAAAGCTAAGAACCGATATAAAATTAGTTGAAATCAAAGCGGTTGAAGATCAAAAATTAGCGTTTGAATCTGAATTAGATGAATTTCAACTAGCAAGGCTGGGATATGAGACTTCAATTTATAATTTAAATAAAGATTTAAAAAACCCAAATTCTTATACCAGTCAACTTTTTGATACTTTAGCTTCAAAAATTGAAGGGGAAATCCCATATTCTGGAGAATTAACTGATGCTCAAGAGGAGCTTGTAAACGCATATATTCAACAAAGAGGTAATCAATTCCGTGGTGGTCGGCGTTGGACTCGTCTTCAAGGCGCACAAGATATGGTTTATGAATACTTAGTCGGTAGCGAAGTAAGCTGGCTTCCTGAAAATACTAAGAAGAGAATATTTGATATTGCTGACGATGCAGCGAATAAACAGCAAGATCTAAAGAAAGATTTAATAGAACTTGAAACAAAGTCTTACGAGGGAGACATTGCTCAAGGCAGTAAGATACTAAAACCCGGCGGTCCCTTCATGTCTTCTCAGAACAAGTGGCTGGACGAAGGCTTGCGGCGTTCCATCTATGACGCTGTTAAAGATCCAGACGTTGACTATCTGGCATTTCCAAATGATCCAGAGGCAATTGCCAAAGTTGGCGGTCAAACCGCAGACTCAGTAAAAGAAGGCACGGTAAATTATTACCAGCGTGATGTTCAAAACCGCCTGAAGAAGTTGCTGAAGGCATTTTCTAAAGACGTTTCTGTCGATGAAATTAATATTGGACAAGGTGGTGGATCTAATTATTTTTTCAGCAGCAAGGGCTTCAAGATCACGCCAGAATTTAGAAAAGCAGTAATGGAAAAGGGTATCCCGACATATGTTGTTCCATTGGCAGTTGGCACTGGAATGGGTTACGGTGCATTAGATCAAATAGGAGGCGGAAATGGCCAGAGCGGCAGTTAAAAAGGTAGCGCAGGCAGAAATCAGGGCAGCTAAGAGCTTCTTAGAGCGCCGTGGGTTAGATTCTGATGATATCTCGCCACGCAAGTTCGCAATGGCAGCTAAAGAGCTTGATAAAGGCTTCTCAGACACTCTGAAAGTGTTGGCCCGTGAATTATCAGCGGGTAATGTCTGATGAACCGCGCGAGTTTCGGCGCATTAATGTCTAATGGAGGACAAAAGATGAAGTATGGCAAAAAGAAACCTTCCACATCTGTCAAAAAGAAGGTAATGAAGAAAAAGGCGAAGCCTAAAAAGAAAGGGTACTAAATGTCAGAATCCAAGGATGTCGAAGTTCACGTTTCTGGTGTTTCAATGACGGGAGCTGTGAAAGATGACAACAAGCGATCTGCTTCAACAGATCAGAAAAAATCTGGAGAAAAGACGGCTTGAGATAGCCGAAGATATGGTTGATGGTCGGATGGCCGACATGAATGCCTATCACAAAAACGTAGGGATCTCAGAAGGCTTAATGCAAGCCTCTGAGGTTATCCGCGAAACATTGAAAAAATTAAACGAAGAGGATGTATAGCGTGTCTCATCAGCATGATAAAATATTTACGGATGAAGAAACCAACGCAACAATTGGATCTCATCAACTGCCAATCCCCTTAAATTGGAAGGTTCTGGTACAGCCAAATCAGGTTAAAACCAAAACATCAGGCGGCATATTGCTGCCCGAATCCTCTAAAGACAACGAAGAATATCTAACAGCTCATGGCACAGTATGCGCCTTGGGTGACTTAGCATATCGTGACAGAGATACAGGCCAGCGATGGCGGTCTGAAATTTGTCCAAAGGTTGGAGATCGCGTGACCTATGGTAAATACGCTGGTCAGAAACTTGTTGTAAAAGGCGTCAAATTCCTTCTGCTGAACGATGATGAAATCACATCGATCTTGCCAGATGGTGTTGATGTCGCTGCATATGTAGGGTGATTGATATGGCAGAAAAAGAACAAATTCTGGAAGAAATCGAGGCCGAAATCAAACGAGCCAAGGGTGAACCAGACGAATTTGAAATTGAATTGGTTGACGAACCTGCCCAAGAGGCGCGTGAAGAGGCCAAAGATGTTTCAGAAGAAAAAGAGGATGACTATGGACCTAAAGTTCAAAAGCGCATTCAAAAACTGGTCGGTCAGCGTCGAGAAGCTGAAATCCAAGCTCGACAAATTCAAGAGCAAAACGCACAGCTTCAAAAGCGCCTTGAGCGATTGGAGCAAGGATCTCAGCAATCGGCTGAACAGGCTTTTAATCAGCGTTACACTCAAACCAAAGCAGCTCTTCATAAAGCTGTGGAAGAAGGTGACACTGAAGCTCAAGTAACTTTTCAAGAGCAAATGGCTGACATGAGAGCGGCCATGCGTATCGCTGAAATGCAGAAACAGCAAAGTCAGCAACGTGCCGCTGCATCGCCTACAGTTGGCCGCGCACAGCAAGCTGCACAAAACCCAGCTCCACCAAAAGCGATGAGTTGGTGGCAGAAAAACAACTGGTTCAATGCCGCAGGCTTTGAGCGTGAAACAGCAGCAGCGCGAGCTATTGATGTTCAGTTGGACTTGGAAGGTTTCGACAAAAATTCAGACGAATATTATGATCATCTGAACAACCGTTTACAAAAAGTATTTCCTGAGTTAGTGTCAGGATCAAGTCCAAGTAAACCAAGAACGAAAAGTAGACCACCAGTCGCCCCCACTACAGGCGGTTCTTCAAATTACAAGGGCAATAGAGTTAGGATGTCGCAAGAACAACTCAGAATGGCTAGAGAACTTGGAATCAATGATGAAAAAGGTCTTAAAAAATATGAAGCCGAAATTCGGCGTCAGCAAAGGAGCCAATAATGTCTGATAAACGTAATGTTCGCGCAAACGAAGCTCGCAATTCCGTGCGTGATGAGGAATCTCGCCCCATGACGGCATGGAAACCACCATCACTTTTGGACGCCCCCGAAGCACGTCCCGGCTATGTCCAAAGGTGGGTAGCTACCTCGATTCAGGGTAAGGAAAGCCCAGACAACGTATATAAACGTATGCGTGAAGGATGGGAACCGCGCCCTGCTGATACTGTGAAAAGTAAGTTGTATCCAACTATCAATCATGGCCAGTGGGCAGGATCAATTGGAATTGAAGGCATGTTGCTTTGCGAAATGCCAGAAGAAATTCATGCTCAAAAGCAAGATTACTATTCTGGCAAGAACCAAGAGCAAAATGAATCAATTTCTGGGGATCTTGATGCGTTAGGACGGCGTAGTGGACAACCGATCTATCAAGAACGGAAGTCTGAAACCAGTCGTGGCAGATCTTTGTCTGCCGCAAGCGACTAATTAACGCTAAAAGGAGCGAAAAATGGCAAATGCAGATGCAGCCTTTGGGTTTGTCCCAGTTCGTCACATGAGCGGTAATGCACCTCGCACTAACCAATACACCATCACAAGTGGTCTTGCAGAAAACATCTTCACAGGTGATCTCTGCATTCTCACAGCAGATGGGGTTGTTACGCCACACACGGCCACAGAAGTTAACAACATTGGTGTTTTTGCAGGGTGTTCTTACACAGCAAGTGACGGTTCTTACGTCTATAGTGAATACTGGCCATCAGGCACAGTAGCTACTGACATCATCGCATATGTATATGATTGTCCATATACTGTGTTTAAAGTTCAGTCTGCGGGTTCCCCTGCTCAGACCAATATCGGCAACTGTGCTGATGTTGTTGCTGGCGCTGGGTCCACAACGACTGGTCAATCAGGCTTTGAATTGAATGGCACAATGGCGGCTGGCGCTGCTACTTGTAAAATTCTTTCTTTGGTGGATTCACCAGAGAACGCATTCGGAGCTAACGCTGTCATGGAAGTGCTTGTAAATGAGCATCTTCTTAAAGACAGTGCTGGTATCTAAGGAGGGTATGAACAATGGCTATGAATAGAGCAAGTTTTGCTAAAATGCTTGAGCCGGGTCTGAATACTCTTTTCGGACTCGAATACGACAGCTATCCAGCCGAATATGAGGCAGTTTTTGAATCAAACACTTCGCAAAAAGCGTTTGAAGAAGATGTCCTCCTCGCAGGTTTTGGAAATGCTCCAACAAAATCAGAGGGTTCTGCGGTTTCGTATGACGCAGCCTCTCAGCAGTGGACTGCGCGTTATCAGCACGAAACAATCGCTTTGGCTTTCTCAATCACTGAAGAAGCTGAAGAAGACGGCCAGTATGGCTCGATTGCTTCTCGCTATACAAAAGCGTTGGCTCGCTCAATGGCCTCTACTAAAGAGATCAAAGCGGCTAACATTTTGAACACCGCGACAACTGTGAATGGTGGTGACGGCGCTCCTCTTTTGAGCAATGCACACCCAACACAGAACGGCAACCAGTCTAACATTTTGGCAACAGCCGCCGATTTGTCTGAAGTGTCACTTGAAGCAATCCTTATTCAGATTGCTGACATGAAAGATGATCGCGGCCTTCGCGTTGCGGCACAGGGTACGCAGTTGGTTATCCCAACAGCTTACACCTTTGTTGCAGAGCGTCTGCTGGAATCACAACTGCGTACAGGAACTGCTGACAACGACATCAACGCGATTCGTCAAGGCGGGTATCTCCCACAGGGCTACCACATTATGCGCCGTCTAACAGACAGCGATCAGTGGTTTGTCCAAACGGATATTCCTGATGGACTGAAAATGTTCCAACGCTCGCCTATGAAAAAAGGCATGGAAGGTGACTTCGAGACTGGCAACGTGCGCTACAAAGTGCGTGAGCGTTACAGCTTCGGTGCTACCGATTGGCGCGGTGTCTTCGGATCACAAGGCGCAGCATAACATTTCTCCAGAGTGTTATGATTAAGGGGCGGTCTTCGGATCGCCTCTTTCTTTTTATTTAGATGTGCTGTATGTTTTTAAAGAAGGGCATCATATTAGCTTTGTAGACAGGTTACCGCCCTCCTGACGTTGCATAGACTACAAAGCGAATCCTTATGCAAAAGGGTACTAAAATGGCTAATACCACATTTACAGGTCCAGTTACCTCTACCAACGGTTTTGTAGGTGACATCATCGTCCCAACATACACAGTTGCAAACGCTCCATCTGCTTCAGATGCAGGCGCAGGTACACTTGTTTACGTTTCTAACGGCGCAGCAGGCGCAGCTATCTTGGCCTTCTCTGACGGCACAGATTGGAAGCGTTCTGACACAGGTGCTACAATCGCAGCAGCGTAAGGAGCTAGGTTATGAGTAGGTTCAAACCAGCTTCTGAAGAAGAAATTGCACGGCGCGGCTCTGAGACTGTTAAAGTTCGCGCTCGAAACTCAGACGGTACGTTAAAAGCTGACGATCCTTCTACGCCTGATGTAAATGAGGCATGGACAGAAGCGCCAGCTAAAAAGAAACGTGTCCGTCCTGCAAAAAACAAGGACTAGCAAATGGCTGATATTTCCTCAGTAAAAACGCTAAGTGATACTCCTAGAGAGGCAGTCATGGCATTTCAGTATCAGTACGTTGATACTGGCGATGAGAGTGCTGTCCTGAAGATTGATGTTTCAACACTAGCTCCCAACGCAAATGGCGATCCCTGCATCGCAGTTCGTATTGTGGAGGGTTGGTGGGTCATTAAAAGTATGACCGTTGAAGTTTTGGCAGATGCTGACACTGACATCATTATGATGCACATTGGCGAAGACGATATTGGATACCATGACTTTAGCAAATTTGGTGGTCTTCCCTCAACCAAGTCTTATGGCACAAACCCAACTGGTGACGTGAAGTTCACAACTACTGGTGCGGGGGCTGTTGGTGATTCTTATCAACTTGTTCTGCGAGTGATCAAGGAATATTAAGGAGTAGCCAAATGGCTCAGATCTCATCAATAACAAAAGTTGGTAAAACTGAGCCATTTGAACTTCAGGTGGCTAGAGGCCAAATATCTTGGCACACTCCGTTGTTTAAATACGGATACAACAGCAATATCATCAACGTAGAAGAAACTATCTGGGATGTTGGTGGTATATACGCATATCCAAGCTCTGCTGTTGCCATGACTGCAACAAGTGCAAGTGGGGCAACAGATTCAGGCGTTACTGGCCTGATTTTTGGTCTAGATGCAAATTACAACGAAGTATCAGAGGCATTTACTTTAGATGGGTCTGGGACATACACAACCACACAAACATTTTTGCGTGTTTTCAGAGCTTACATAACTGGATCTTCTGCACCAGCAGGCAATATTGCAATCGCCAACGGCGGTACAACATATGCACAAATAAGTGCTGGAGAAAACCAGACATTGATGGCTGTATACACTGTGCCAGCAGGAAAGAGTCTTTATGTTAATAAAGGTATAGCAGCCCACGGAACAGCCACTTCTGGTGGCGTATTTATGACCGTGCGTTTTTTGGTGCGCAATGAAGGCGAAGTATTCCGCACAGCGGTCAAGGTTGATGTTTCCGAATCCGAAATAATCTATCCGTTTTCCCAGCCTATTAAGATCCCAGAAAAATCTGATGTTGAAGTCAGGGCAATTTGCAACAAAAACCAAGCGAATGCCATGTCAGCATCGTTTGATGGCATCATCATTGAGGAGTCTATTTAATGGCGACTTCAGGAACAGTAGCGTTTCAGCCGAATGTTGAAGAAATCATAACTGAAGCGTTTGAACGCTGCGGGTTAGATCCTCAAATCCAAACTGGTGATCGGGCTGTGTCTGCACGGCGTAGCCTCAACCTGCTCTTCTCTGAGTGGGCAAACAGGGGTATTAACTACTGGGCAGTAGAGCAACAGACTTTGACGCTTGTAAACGGCACAGCGTCTTACACTCTGCCCGTAGGAACTATAGATATTATTGACGCAGTTGTGCGCGATAGTGCTGGAACCGATACGTCTGATCAGATCATTAATCGTGTATCAATTGCTGATTACAATCAACTGCCAAACAAAAGTTCCCCCGGCAAGCCAAGCCAATATATGCTCGACAAGCAATATACACCTGTCGCATACTTTTGGCAGGTTCCTGATCGGGATACATACAGCATGGTTTACTGGGCAATCAGACAGCTTGAAGATGTAACTGCATCTAATCAAGACGCAGATATTCCATATCGCTGGAACGAATGCATCTGCGCAGGTCTGGCAAGCAAGTTATCCTTAAAATATGCAAACGAAAAGTTTCAGATCTTAAACGAAATGTATGAACGTGCCTTCGCGTTTGCGGCGGCATCTGACAATGATGGTGTAAGTTTGAGGATTCAGCCAACTGCGCTGAACTTATCTTAATGGCTAAATACGCAAGCGGAAAAAAATCCCAAGCGATAAGCGACAGAAGTGGTCTAAAGGTTCCATACACTGACCTGAAGACCACTTGGGATGGCTTGCGTGTTTCACCAGAAGACTGGGAGCCAAAACAACCGCAGCTCACGCCTGCAAAGAATGTTGTCGATGCGACAGCACTTTTTAATCCGCGTCCAGATACAGACCCCGAAAATGCAGAAGTATTTATAGGGTACAATTTTGATCCGTTTATAGATCCCAGACAACGTCCCGGCGTGGGTGTCCACGGCCAAGGTGCAATTGGATTTGTTAGTGAAGTTCACTTTGATTACATCTTCGATGTAACTGGAGTTTCTGGTTCGGGCGCTATAGGTACAGCGATTGTATCCGACAACGAAGATGTTGTGGTTTCAGGCGTAGCTGGTACAGGCGCAACAGGAACTGAAACATTCGCTCTTGATGCAGTTCCATCAAGTGTAGTTGGTACTGGTGCTATTGGCATAACATCAGAAATCACCAACGAGCCACACGCGACAGGTGTAGCCGCTACAGGCGATATTGGCGTATCCACATTCTTTATTACAACAGACGCTCCAGTAGCATCCGTCATTGGTACGGGCGCAGTGGGAGCCGAAGTTCCTGAAGTTGAATTAAATGAAGCTGGTGTCGCTGGCACAGGTGCTATTGGAACAGAGTTCCTTGAAACCTTCTTAACTCCAGATTCATCAGTTGGCACAGGCGCAATAGGAACTGAAGTTCCTGAAGTTGAGCTTTCTGGAACAGGCGTGGCTGGTACGGGCGAAGTAGAAGGCTTTGGCATATCTGGCAATGGCAACATTCAATTGCTTGTGACAGGTATTTCAGGTATAGGTGCAACGGGCGCTATTGGTGAAGAAGTGTCGGCGTCTGAGGCTATTGAGACAGGAGTTTCCGGTACAGGAGCCGTAGGGACATCTCAAATTGAATTTAATTTAGGCTGGGGTGAAAGCGCTTGGGGAACTGGATCTTGGGGTGAATAAATGAATTACACACAGTTAGTTGCAAATATTCAGAACTTCTTGGAAGATGATAGCTCTGAGCTACAAGCCTCTATTGACCAAATCATAGAGCAAGCTGAGACAATGATTTTTCAGCGGTTGCCTAATCTGCCCTGCTATCGCAAAACCACTACAGGAAGTATGGTCGCTGGGACTGCTGACTATACAATCCCTACTGCAAGGATGATCCGTCAAGTATCCATTATATCTTCTAACGTGGCTTCTTATCTGAACCATAGAGTTGATTCATATATACGCGATTACTCTCCAAACGCGACAACGCAAGGCACTCCAATCATGTATAGCACAAAAAATGCTGGTACGGCTGGGACTGTGATAACTCTTGCCCCTACTCCAGATTCTACTGACACCTATCAAGTGGATTTTATCGCCCCTGAAACGGGCCTGAGTTCAGGTAACACAAACAATTGGATAGGTGATAACGCCGAAAATGTGTTGCTTGCAGCGTGTCTATATGAGGCTTCAGCCTTCCTCAAAGCTGGGGAAACACTGGCGCTTTATAAGACACAATTTGACGAAGCAGTGCAACTTACAGTACAAGAAATGCAACGCGATTACGCAGCAGAATATAACGGAGGTCTATAATGGCTATTACTCAAGCAATGTGTACAAGTTTCAAAGCAGACTTGTTCAACAAGGAACAGGATCTTGATACTGACACAATCAAGATCGCGCTGTACACTTCTTCAGCGACACTAGATGCATCAACAACTGCATATACCGCAACTAATGAAGTAACTGGAACAGGTTACAGTGCTGGTGGCGAAACTCTTGCGAACTCAACTGTAGCTACGAGTGGCACAACAGCATATGTTGACTTTGATAACCCAGAGTGGACAAGCGCATCTTTCACGGCTCGCGGTGCGTTGATCTATAACGACACAACAGCAGGCGATAATGCAATCGCTGTTTTGGATTTCGGTGGAGACTTTACAGTTTCGTCAGGTACATTCCGCATCGTATTCCCAGCACCCGGCGCGACTGCTATCATTCGCATCGACTAAAACAAGGATAAATTGACATGGCTTCAACCTATGTAAATGACCTTCGCCTAAATGAGATGGCTACTGGCGATCAGTCAGGCTCATGGGGAACAGTCACGAATACTAACCTCGAATTGATCGGTGAGGCGTTTAGCTATGGCACAGAGGCCATAACAACTAACGCTGATACCCATACAACAACGATTGCTGATGGCGCATCAGACGCTGGTCGATCAATGTTCTTGAAGTATACAGGAACTCTCGACAGTGCATGTACAATCACAATAGGCCCAAACACTGTCAGTAAAATGTGGTTCATTGAAAATGCTACAACTGGATCTCAAAATATTATAATCTCTCAAGGGTCTGGTGCTAATGTAACTATTCCAGCGGGTCAAACCAAAGCTGTATATAGTGACGGTGCTGGGGCAGGCGCTGCATTTGTGGATGCTTTTAATTCTTTAAGTGTTGGCACACTGACTTCAAGTGGATTAACTTCAAGTGGCATTACTTACCCCACATCAGACGGAACTAACGGGCAAGCTCTCGTTACGGACGGAGCGGGTACTATTAGTTTTGGTAGTGCTGGAATTTCAACTGGTAAGGCCATAGCTATGGCTATCGTTTTTGGGTAAAGGAGGCTAGAAAATGGCTGCACCAAATATCGTAGATGTAAGCACGATCATAGGCAAATCCGCCACTATCGCGCTTTCTACAACTTCACAGACAACGCTGGTCAGCAACGCTGCATCCAGCGGCAAGGTGTTCAAGATCAACATGATCCAAGTGGCTAACGTAGATGGCGTAAATGCTTGCGATATTACGGTTGACGTACACAGCGCCGCTTCTGGCGGTGGCACGGCTTACTCAATTGTTAGCACTGTATCAGTTGCAGGGGACTCATCGCTAGTTGCTCTGGATAAGAATACTGCGATTTACCTTGAGGAAGATCGCTCAATCACAGCAACTGCTGGCACTGCGAATGATCTGGAAGTGATCGTAAGCTACGAAGAGATCAGCTAATGCGTACCATAGGCAACACACCTGTAGATGGTGAAGTACGGGCTGTTGCCAGTGGTGCATTGGCTAACGGCGACACGGTTGTGGTTAATGCTGATGGCACTGTAAGTGCTGTTGGGGGAGGCTCTGGAACTGAGGGAGTTGGTACGCCCGTTGTCTTTGAAACAGCAAGTGTATCCTACACTTCAAGTACCTATGACTCTAACAGTGACAGAACCGTTGTAATTTTTATGAATTCTGGGTCTAAAGCGGCAGTAGGAACTATTGATCCGTCCGACAACTCTATTAGTTTTGGAACGCCCGTGCAGGCGGCTGAACTGGGGGCCGGGCAATGGAACTCCATAACTTTTGATGCAAGTACCAACAAGGTGGCTTGGGTTAATAACTCATATTGCGGTGTGGGTACGGTTGATCCATCTGATAACTCTATAAGTTTTGGCACACCGATATTTCGCCCTTTTGGTTTTGATGTTCAGTGGACTTCCGCCGTTTATGACTCCAACTCAAATAGGGTTGTATTTCTTGCCAGAAAAGAACTTTCTCCGCAAGAGGGCTGGGCTTTGGTCGGCACGGTCTCCGGGACTAGCTTGTCATTTGGATCGCCAGTAAAATTTCAAAGCGGAACAGTAACCAATATTGCAGCTACTTTTGACTCCAACTCTAATAGAGTTGTAATAGCCTTTAGGCACGACAGTTCAAGCAATTACGGCAAAGCTATTGTCGGAAGTGTTGATCCATCCGACAACTCTATTAGTTTTGGGACTGCTGTGACTTTTAACAGTGGGAACACATACCGGATGGGTTGCGGCTTTGACAGCCTTAACAATAAAGCTGTTATATCCTACAGAAATTCCGCAGCGGGTGGCAATAGTTATGGAACCGCTATTGTGGGTACGGTTGACCCATCCGATAATTCTATCAGTTTTGGCACCTCTGTTGTTTTTCATTCGGGTTCGACTGGCTTTGGGACTAGCGTAGTTTTTGACTCCGCTGCTGGAAAAATCGTTATAGCTTATGACGATGACACTAATGTTTCTGGCAGAGTAATATCTGGAACGGTTTCGGGGACATCTATTACGTTTGATACTGCGGTTGCGTTTGAAAGCGGTAATACACAATATGTTTTTGCCTCTTACGATAGCACGTCAGAAAGAGTGGCTATAGTTTATGAAGATGACGCTAATCTTGACTACGGCACAAGTAATGTATTTTCAGTGGGCTACACCTCCACCAACCTTACCGCCGAAAACTTCATAGGCTTTGCAGATGGCGCTGCTGCTGACGGTACATCTGCTGGTGTCCAGACGGGTTGCTCTATTAATGACGCACAGTCTGGCTTAACTGCGGGGCAGGATTACTATGTCCAACTTAACGGCACGTTGAGTGAAACCCCCGCCGATCCATCTGTACTCGCTGGCACTGCCGTGTCGGCTACTGAAATTATCGTGAAAGGATAGAAGATGAAGACCATCGTTGAAACATCCAGCGGCTTGAGCAAGTACCTTCTTGCTGATGACGTGACCATTACTGCCACGGCAGAGAATATCACAGTGGGTGATCCTGCTCAGTTCATCATTGGTGACTTGAACAGCACCACAGTGACCGTCACTGACAACGTGACCAACGCTCCAGACGACTGGACTGGCAACAAGTATTTCTTTGACGGCACTACATGGACTTTGAACCCTGATTGGGTAGACCCGACACTCGAAGACGAGGAATAATAATATGCGCACCATTGGTACACCCAGCACACAAGTACGGAAGCTGAACGCCATTGCCAGTGGTGCGTTGCCCAATGGTGATGCTGTTGTTGTTAATGCTGATGGCACTGTTAGTGTTGTTGGTGGGTCAAGTGTTAGTCAAACCTTGGGTTCTGCCGTTGACTTTGACACAGGACCATCAGAGTTTACACAAATTGCATATGATGCAGCAAACGATAAGGTTGTAATAACTTTTCAAGAAGGCGGAAGAGGTCAAGCAATCGTCGGAACCGTCAGCGGCACGTCCATATCGTTTGGAACGCCCGTTATTTGGGACTCAGGTTCCCAGACACAGACAGTTGCGCCAATATCATATGATACTGCTTCTGAAAAATTATTAATTGCTTATAGAAACCCAAATGATAGCGGTCGTGGATATGCAAGAGTGGGTACTGTTAGCGGCACGTCCATATCCTTTGGAACTGCCGCAGAGTTTGAAAGTGGCAGCACTATTCCCGATGCTTCTGTCTACGACTCAGGCAGCGGGAAAGTAATTATTATTTATCGAAAATTAACTGACAGCTTTAGGGGATACGCCGTTACGGCTACAATCAGCGGGACATCTGTCAGTTTTGGGACGCCTGTAAAATATAGTAGCGGCAACGCAGGAAATTATACGTCGATGGCGTATGATGCGGCGAGCAACAAAACAGTAATAGTTTGGGCAGACAGTGATTACACCACTCAATTACGGTATCGTGTGGCTACAGTTAGCGGAACATCTATAAGTTACGGAACAGTTGGGAATGTGCATACGTTTTCTGCTGCTCCAACGCATTCTGCTGTGACATTTGACGATGTTAACAACAAATTTATTGCTGCTTTTAGAGACCTTGACAATAGCAATTACGGGTCGGTGTGTCTTGGTACTATTAGTGGAACGGATATGGTTTGGGACGCCACGCCTACAGTGTTCCACTCTGGAAATGCTGAGTATACGAAGATGACTTTTGACAGTAACGCTGGGAAGGTTGTTATTTTCTTCAGAGATGGTTCTGACGGCGATGCAAGCAAACTTCTTGTAGGAGAGGTTTCGGGGTCTGCTATAAGTTTTGGGTCGCTAGTGGAAGTAGGCACTAGAGCTTTTGAAACATCATTGGCTTTTGACTCCACAAGCAATGTTGTAGTTATAGCCTATAGAGACCTAGATGACGGCAGCGATGGAACGTCTCACGTGTTCCGAAACGCCTACACCTCCACCAACCTCACCGCAGAAAACTACATCGGCCTATCCAGCAACGGCTATCCCGACACTGCTGGGGCCACCATTGATGTGCAAGGTGCGATAAACGACAGGCAATCAGGTTTGACTGCGGGTCAGGCATACTACGTCCAGACGGATGGCACACTAACCACAACCGCTGGAGACCCAAGTGTCTTTGCTGGCACAGCCATATCGGCAACCAAGATGATCGTGAAAGGCTAGACCATGAGAACTATCCCAGAGTTACAAGAGGGTACGCATAAGGCCAAGGCTTCTGGTATTCTGCCGAATGGTAAGCCTGTTGTCGTTAATTCAGATGGGACTGTGAGTGTTGTTGCGGGGGCTTCTGGCGCAGAGGGAACTGCAACTACATATAACTCTGCTGCAACAAAGTATCCTAATTCCGTTTACGATACAGCCAATAATAAAGTTGTTTTCGCCTATGGTGACGATAATGTTGGGAACGCAATAGTTGGGACAATTTCTGGAACGTCTATTTCATTTGGGTCAGAGGTAAGATTTAACCCAACTTTTTCATCTTTGTATGTTGACTCTGTATATGATCCAGACAGCGGTAAAATTGTAATTGTTTATCGTGATGGCGGAACACAAGGCGAGTGTGTCATTGGCACGGTTAGCGGCACATCAATTTCTTTTGGAACGCCAGTTACATTTAATAGCGGGGCAACCACATGGTGCAAGGTCGCATACGATACCACAAATAATAAAGTTGTAATCGCTTATAAAGATGATGCGGTAGGCGATGGTCACGCAATAGTCGGAACGGTATCTGGCACGTCTATTAGCTTTGGCTCTGAGGTAGATTTTGAGGCAAGTGGTGTTAGCTTTGCTGGTGGCGATCCTTTAGAAATTGCATTTGACAGCAATTCATCAAAAGTTGTTATTGCTTATCGTGACAGCGGAAATAGTAATTATGGAAGCGCGATAGTTGGGACAGTTAGCGGCACATCAATTAGTTTTGGGACTAAAACTACGTTTGCGTCAGAGGCTGTTGATTGGCTTACGATGGACTTCGATACTACCAATAATAAACTTTTGGTTATGTATGACGCTGGCGCATCGGCTGGTAAAGGCATCGTCGGCACTGTTAGCGGCACTTCTATATCATTTGGAACAGCAGCAACATTTAAAGCAACATCTGTTGACGATATAAAAGTAGTTTACGGATCAAGCGAAAAGTTTTTTACCTTTATTTTTGAGGATGTAAGTAATGGAAACGATGGTAAATTAAACACCGCCACCATTTCTGGGACATCTGTTAGTTTTGGCACTGAAGTAACGATAGAAACAGGACTGTTCTACAACGCTGGTATTGGATATGACCCGAATGCAGGTCAAGTTATTGCGCTATTTGGTGAGCAAATTGCTGAAGATGGACAATATTTAATTTATAAGCACGCAACTTCCAACCTCACCTCCGAGAACTACATCGGTATGTCTCAAGGCGGCACTGTAGCAGACGGTAGCAGCGCCACGGTAGACATCATCGGCTCACTCAGCACAAACCAGTCTGGCCTCACGGCAGGGCAGCAATACTATGTCCAGACAGACGGGACGATAGGCGAGGCCGCTGCCGATCCAAGTGTCTTTGCAGGGACAGCAATATCTGCTACAAGTTTAGTAGTTAAGACATAGGAATAAGACATGGACAAACGTACAGCAGCATCTGCTCATGAGCGCATTGATGAAATACAGAAAGAGGTGATCGCTATTAAGACTGAGGTAAAAATCCAGTTTAAGGATTTGTTTGGTCGCGTGAAGCGCATGGAAAGCATTATGATTACTGCTACTGCGTCCATTATTGGTTTGCTTGTAGCTGTTTTAATGAAGATGTAAAATGTGGTGTGTCCTTGTATTTGTCGGGTACGGACACACTTTCGTAAACAACTACGGCACGAAGTTCTATAAAGCCTGCTACTACGACTGTGGCGCACCGGGCGGCAAGAACGGTCAATGGTACGATAAACGGTACGTTGTCCACCCAGACGCTTACTGTCCTCTGAGGTACATGGACACATGATTGATCCTGTAACAGCGGTAGGTCTTGCCACCAGCGCCTTTAATATTCTCAAGCAGGGTATTAGCGCGGGAAAAGATATTCAAGAAATGAGCGGCACTTTGGCTAAGTGGGGTGCTGCCTTTTCTGATTTTCAGTATGCTGAAGACAAGACGAAGAACCCTCCCTTCTACAAGATGATGTCTGACAATAGCTCCAATGCTATTGAAATCTTTGCTCATAAAAAGAAAATGGAGGCTATGAGGAAAGAAATAAAAGATCATATTTCATGGACTTATGGGCCATCCGCTTGGGAGGAAGTTCTCGCTATCGAAGGTGAGATGCGCCGCATACGCAAGGAAGAGGCTTATAAAAAGCAGGAGGCGATAGACAACGCTATCAACTTTGTCGTTGGTTCTGTTATATTTATAGTTGCTGGGGCTGGAGTTGTAACTGGCTTTTATTACTTGGGTAGATATCAGGGGAAATGGTGATGTGGTTTTTAGTTTGGTTTCAGGTTATGAATAACAACATTGAGCATTATCAACTCAATCAGTTCACCACTGAAAACGAGTGTGCCGAAGCACTTGAGGATGCAAAAGTCTTGATAACAACAAGTCAAACAACGGTGTATTGCTTTGAGGTTATACCGAAATAAGAGGGGTGATTACGTTGTGTATGACAAATACGGAAAAGTTGTTATAATAACGCACCACAAACGATATGCTGTAGAGTACGCAAGGAGTTTAGAAGATGCCGAATGAGTACGATCTGAACGGGAATGG
>Ga0209194_1001270_pt1 | contig 16363 bp, 15 predicted proteins | sample COGITO_mtgs_1004_FD_184787 | JGI IMG/M metagenome (GOLD analysis project Ga0209194, IMG submission 184787) | Pelagic marine microbial communities from North Sea - COGITO_mtgs_100413 (SPAdes) (version 2) | ecosystem: Environmental > Aquatic > Marine > Epipelagic ...
TGCCCGCAGTCCATAGGATACCATTGTTTTTGGCGACCTTGAGAAAGGTCTCCAACACTGGCTCAAGACTGGCCTTATCGAAGCTATTGATTGCCTTAATGTATTGCTGGTAGTAGTTATCTACAAAATCCTGAAATCTCATTATAAATTCCTTTTATATATGACAACCAAACTAGGCTCTAATAATATTTTCTCGGGGCTCTTTATACCGCCCCCGTGTATCGACAAGAAGCTTTGCTGTGTTCTCAAGCATCCCATAATCGAAGCTATCGTGGTCAGTTGCTAACAACACGCAATCATAGGAACCAACAACATCTTTTGTGAGATCAACAGACCGCAGATCGAATTCATATTTACGCATATTTGGAAAAGTGGGCACATAGGGATCCGAATATTCAATAACAGCTCCCTTTTCTCTTAATAGCTGCATTAACTCTACAGACGGCGACTCACGCATATCATCAACATTTTTTTTGTAGGCAATACCTAAGACTAATATCTTCGAGCCTTTTACAGGTAATGAAATATTATTTAGCGCATCCGTTACCTTAGCGACCACCCACTTAGGCATACTGGTATTAACCTCACCCGCAAGTTCAATAAAGCGGGTAGTTAGACCGTATTCGCGGGCCTTCCATGTAAGATAAAAAGGGTCAATAGGAATGCAATGGCCACCTAGACCTGGACCTGGATAGTAGGGGGTAAAGCCGAACGGCTTGGTCGCTGCCGCAGCAATGACTTCATGGATATCCATACCCATTTTATCTGCGACCACCTTCATCTCATTGACTAGCCCAATATTGACGGCTCTATGAATATTTTCAAGTAACTTGGTAAGCTCAGCCACCTTGGTAGAACTAACCATAACCACTTGATCGATGGCAATGGAATATAGGGCTTCTCCTGCCTCTTTGCATGAAGCCGTATGGCCTCCGCATATCTTAGGAATTGTCTTGGTTTCATAGCTCTGATTACCGGGATCTTCCCTCTCTGGTGAATATACTAGAAATATGTCTTCCCCAACCTTTAGCCCTACGGATTCTAGCCTAGGGAGTAATTCTTCTTCAGTTGTACCTGGGTAAGTAGTGCTCTCCAAGGAGACAATTTGCCCGGCTCTCAGATGAGGTAGCATTAGCTCAACAGTTGATATCACATAACTCAAGTCAGGTTCACGACTTTTGTTTAGCGGCGTTGGAACACATATGATCAACGCATCAACCTCGTTAGCTTTTGAAAAGTCGATGGTGACTGACAACCCATTATCAACAGAAGCCGCTATTTTATCCTTCCCAATATGCTTGAAATATGACTCTCTATTATTAATCTTATTGATTTTTTCAACATCAATATCAAAACCAACAACCGAATAACCTGCCTCAACAAAGCGCAAAGCGAGTGGCAGCCCTACATAGCCCAAGCCAAAAATACCAATAACTGCCGACTTATCATTCAATTTCCTAAGCAGTATTTCTTTCTGATTATCCATAATTAGTCCTATCAAAATATCCTTTAAAACGGGATGTCATATCCACGTCGATACGGCTGCCAATTTCCGGCACGCTCATCATTGAGCTTATTTGTAGCTATTTTTTTACCCTTAAACAAACAACTCCATTGATAACGGCGCATTAACTTAATCATCTGCGGATCTTGCAATCGATCCTGCCCTGTCATAACACTCTTAAAATAGCCCCAACACATAAACAGGGCACCTAAGACATAAGGCTTTTTATTAAGACGGTAAATAGTTGAAGCTAGGAGATAAACTGGCCCAGTACCCATAAAGTACTGACCGTAACCATGACGAATCCGCCCAGTTAGAAGTCCCTTCTGACTCGAACCCATGGGCCTAAGATGTACAAACCTAATATCTTCCTCATCCCAGCTGCAGGAAATCCAGCCCAAAAGCCTACATCTATGGCTATCTATTCCATCCCACATAACCTGGCGGACAAAACCACCAATCTGTTTAAAGCAAGTCACACGGTAGAATTTTGCTGCGCCTATTGATGATTCATCACCGCAACCTTCACTAACCAGGCTATTTGATGACCCATGATGGTAATAGGGCTTCCCACTACAGGTGCCAAGCCTCTCGTCAGATCTCATCTTATTGATCATTGTTTCAAAATATTTTTGAGGAAGAATCAAATCTAGGTCTAACTTACAAATAAACTCATAGTCATCCAGACAAATGACACTTAATCCAGCATAGAAAGCCTCAACAACCCCAGGGCCTACACTTCGATGCCCACGATCGTTACGAGTGACAATCTCAATAAAACTGTATTGATTGGCGTACTGATGAAGAATTTGCGGGGTGTCATCTGTCGAACCGTCATCCACAATAATCCACTTACTGGGTTTAACTGACTGGTTTACCACGGAATTTAGGGTGCTGCGCATAAACTCCGCTTCATTGCGGCACGGCGAAATAATTACGTAAGAATCGTCCATATATTCTCTATTTAATCTGTCGACTCAACTCTACTTAATCGATTAAAAAAAGTGAATCTCAAATATAAAATGAGACCCTCTTTTACCTCAAATAGATAACTGGTTCACACTTTAAAGGGCACCTAGTAAAGATAGCCTATATTTTAGACCTAATCCTTTATTTCAGAACCACTCAGAGAAATCTGGCTGAAATTAGCGCAGGTTACTTCAAAGCCCAACCAAGGCCGTAAGGTTTGTAAATCCCGATCAAAAATTGATCTAATGCATTTAAGTTGCGCCTCATCGATTCTGGGGCGATCCTGCATCTGCAACTTGCCCTTGATGCTATCTCGTATCCTCTGAGGAATCAGTCGTCGACGAAGTGTCTGCATAAAGGCTGATTCTATCAAAAGTTCATAACCCGGGAATTTCCTGACACGCCGCTGTGAGACATTATCGGGTTTAAGATCATGAACCCAGAACAGAGGTGACTGACAACCAATAAACTCGCCTACTTTGACTAAGGTTTGATTCGGCGCTGACTTAAGCGCGTCAAAAAATACAGGTAGCACGGCCTGTTTACCAAAGGTCTCCAAATAGGGCTTTAGTTGCATGCCATAACAGCTGTAATTAATGAGCTCTGGATAACGGTCAATAGCCTGATTGATATCACAGCAAATAATACCCTCAGACCACTGGTGAATATAGTGGGAGATCAGTCGATCAACAGGATCACGCATCACATAGATAAGACGAGGACTCTGCAACACCTCTTGTAGCCGCTCAATGGTATGAGGATAATCTGGTAACTTAGTGTAATGGGTGCTGGATTCGCCACATAGATCAGTCTCGGCAGCCTCATTAAAAAGCCCATGATACCAATCAAGCCCCTTGGAATAGATAGCATCGTCACTAAAGAAATTAGGCTCCTTAGGGGTACACATATAAATACCGGGCTGCGCTGCCAGCTGATTATGCAGCGTACTCGTGGCGCTTTTCATGGCACCGATGACTATGAAGTTGGGGGTCTTAGCTTTCATCAGTAGTCATCCGGATGTATGTAGGCAGCAGTAGGATTGGAGAAGTTGGTCCAGATATCACGCCACTGGCTCTCACAGATATTAGACTGATAGTTACTATTAAAAAGCTTGCGAACCCTCGCTATCAGCCAGCCTAGATGCCAGAACAGATTAGCAGCCAACAGGCCAGATCGGCCAAAGTACTTGTAGTAATACCGGCTACGAGACTCATAGAAATATCGCGGTAGGCGTTTCTTCTTAGCAGCTTGGCTCTTTACCGGTGAACTACCACCACGCAAATGCACCACCCGCGCCTTAGGATTATGGATAATATTCCAACCAGCCCTTCGTGAACGCTGACAGAAGTCGACATCTTCAAAATACATAAAGAACTCTTCATCCAGCAAGCCAATATCATCAAAAACCTCCCGGCGAATCATCACGCAAGCAAAACTAGTCCACTCTGGATAGGAAATTTCCTCACAAACAGGAATGGGCACCTCATAACGCTTAAGTAGCTTGGTAATTGGGCCGGTACAGGCTGAACGAATGAGTTCATTAATAGGCCGATGGAAACGGAAGCAGCTTTCTTGAGGCTGCTCATCTGGCCATTCAAGACGAGGACTGGCCATACCCATACCGGGATTGTCGATCAAGGTTTGCACGAGGAGGTCAATAGCGCTAGGGCGGACGATGGTGTCGCTATTAAGTAACAGAATAAAATCGCCGTTGGATTGTTTGATACCAATGTTGTTGCCGGCAGAGAAACCATGGTTATAACTATGTGGAATAAGCCTATTCTGGCTGGAGTGTTGAGAGTTAACTAGCCAAGAACGCAATATTTTTAACGAGTCATCCCCAGAATTATTGTCTACTATAAAGGTATTGGAATGGGCAACCCAGAAACTATCGCTAGCTAAAGAATTTAGACAGTCAACTGTTAGCTGAGGTGTTCGAAAATTCACTATGACAACACTTATACTCATGAGCTAACTTTTTTGCATCTGTGAAATAATAGTGTAGTAAACAAATCATTCTTATGGAGAAAAATTAAAGTCAACTTTATGATACTAACAATATTACCCTCAGTACCCATATGGAAAGACTCGAAAACCCTTATTTTCGATAGAAAATTTTATGACGGAATTTTAAAATATTGTGAGCTTTGGCCTGGTCATATCAGATGCATTATGAGGAATACCAGTCAAGATCTTCCAGATTTCGGGATTATTAGGTTAGAAAATAAGAATCTACCTTTCGAAATAATAATCGTTGACCGCTGTAAGGACATATCTTATGAGCACATTGCTAACTCAAACACTATTTTAGCTTCTGCAGATAACCATGAACTTCTTCATATAAGCAGCTTATGTCATGAGCAGAATATTCGTTGTATTTACATCATAGAATACACATTAACCACAAGGCTTCAAATTGTAGCCCTTCAAGCTCCAACTTTCTTACACCGAATAAGAAGCTCAGTTTTCGTTATTAGACAAGAGTACAGACGCATAAAAGCATTTTCTCTTGCCGCCGGGATACAAGCAAATGGAGTCCCTACATATAGAAAATATTCGTCTATACAAGGAGATGACCTTCTTTACTTTGATAATCGTGTTGAATCTGCAGAAATAATTGGCAACGCCCAACTAGAAAGAAGGCTAGGTGATTTGCCGAAAAACAAGCCTCTAAGACTAGCCTTCTCTGGAAGATTGACAAAAATAAAGGGTGCTGATGATCTACTTAAAGTCGCCGAACTGCTATCTAATAGAGGCATAAACTTTGTATTAACAATTTATGGATCAGGAGATCTAATCCAGCAACTTGAGACAACAATCATCAATAAAAACCTCACAGATAAGGTTATTCTCACAGGGGCTGTCAATTTTCATTCAATCTTATTACCAGCTCTTAAGGACGATACTGACATTTTCATATGCCTACATAAACAAGGGGATCCATCGTGCACCTACTTGGAAACCTTATCATGTGGATTACCTATCGTGGGCTATGACAATGAAGCTTTCAAAGGAATATTAGACACAAACGACATCGGCTGGTCAGCTCCGATAAACAAAGTTATAAAGATCGCTGATATTTTAGTCCATCTACATCGAAATCGGCATCTAATACCATCAAAAGCATATAAATGTGTTGAGACTGCAAAAAATAATGACTTCCAAAAGACTTTTGAAAGAAGAGTCAACCACCTTATAAAGCAAACTCCTCTGTAAATCTGCTAAGAGATCCACACCTAACAAGTCAATTTTGACAGTAATCTACGAATAGGAAATAGCCTAGCCCGGTTAGAACCCTTTACCCAGGGATTTTTACTCGTTAGCAGAGTATCGATTATGTCAGACCTTAGTGTTGACTGCTCGCGCAAACCAGAAACCAAGGTATGTAAAACTGTGTCGTTATGCTTTTCGATGGAGTCTGAAAAGATATGAAGAATCTTAGCGGTATACGCCGACGAGGGACTAGCCCGAATCTGTGCATTAAAAGAATCATCCAGTAACAAGCTACTAATCTTAGTGTAATTTTGCATTGCTATATTAAGCGGTAATTGATCACCACAATTAACGCCCCGCTCTAAAGCCGACAACCAGAGATCTTTGGCATGATCGAACAAATCTTTCACTCGCGAATTACAATTAGCAAATATAACGCCCGAGTTATAATAAGGATATTTTGGCTTAGGCCATCCCATTACATCACAATTGTTAGATCTACTCTCGCCTAAAAGATAATGCGATCTATTCATATTTAAGTCCCTAACCATAGCAATATCCCAAATAACCTCTGGATCAACCACACTAACTATTGGTAAGGTGTCGGCATCCAAATACCAAAACTTCTCATTAATAATGTATGGCAACGATAATTTTATAAAACGGCTACTTAATACGCAGTTTGAATAACCTGTGGGTATAGTTACCACTTCGACTTGCAGATCAAGTAATAGTTGGTACTCCAGTGGGTATTTGTTCAGCTCTGTATGTTCGTCTATCAAAATCACGATTTTACATTTAGGGGTAGTCTTACGTAAAAGCGTTGCCGATATCACGGTCATCTGTAAAAAGACGTCATCTTCCCTAAGAGATAGCACATAAAGGTAAAGCACTAGTTACTTAGCCAACTTTTTTGAGCGTTTGTTGGAGTGGGGATACTCAACTGAAGGTATGGGAGTATCAAGAAATCGGGATAATACGACCCATTTATCTGAATCTTCAAGCCCAAGCTCTAAAAACCGTGGATGATTTCTGAATCTTTCCGCCACCATATTGGAATGTACATCATACTTCTCTGAATATAGGTCACTATCAAATACGCGGCTCCCATATACCTTAGACCGGAGGGCCTCGCCAGTCGGGTTAATAGCTGAAAATTCAAAATGGCTCTCGCAGGATTTTAACCAAGTATCTTTTTCCCTCGTTGTGTAGATCACGTAGCTGTCGGGGTATCTATTTAATAGCTCATCGAGAAAAGCCACCACAGGAATGTCACTAAATGCCCTTGCCCTTTCAAAACGCCAGTGCCAGTTAAAGCGTAGCCCGTCACCACTCAAATGATAAAACTTCGGATAATGTATTGACTCTATCCCTAACAACAATAGCGCATCATGCAACGAGGTAGTCCCTGTTTTTGATAGACCAATCACAAGAATCTTCTTATCTTTAAACGGGTTTATCCTCTCCAAATAATGCCATCGTATAAATGGAACAATGTTTATTATTCTAGAAATTAAACGCCTAATAAATAGCTGTTCCATGAAATTTAATACATCCTAATCAAACTAAAAATAACGATCTTTACTAATACAAATCCATTAACACTTTCAGTGGCATGATGATTAAACAAATTTTCCTTGCATAAAATTCAGCCTTCTCTCTCAATAATGCCAAGTAACAATAAGAATCCCGCACTAGCACCAGTAAAATTATAGTCGAAATTAATAGACCCATGAAATTTTATACGCTCCGATTTCAAGGCTACCTATAACCAATTACCAAAAAACAGCCATATATTGTTTAATTAGTGCATTTAACGTTACCATAAGCCTCTCTAATATAGTGCAGCACCGCCTGGGCGGTAAAGTCTCTATTCCAGTTACTCTTCGACTGATTAGCCGCTTGCTCTGTAAATTCATCAAGTGATTCAGACAAGCCAATAGACATTAAGTAAGTTTCAAAAGTTCTCTTTGGCTCTAGAAACAAATCCTGCTCCACAGAAGAGCTCACGTCACCTGACAACGCGCGCCATGTGTTAATGTCGTAATCAACCCCCTCAGAACGAAACCACTCGTCGTCATCCAAAGATGAGAAGTACTTATTACCTTGGAAAACAACAGAATCAATTTGATCTGCAACAACAACCCTCATGTTACTACCGACTAGCTGGATAGTGTTCCCTGAAACAAGGATATTCGACTTAGGATCTCTATTGACGCTTATAGCCCCAACTTTTGAGCTTGGGCTAGGCGTAACCAATCCATGTATTGTGTTTTCAGCAATAGTGACGTCATTACTGTGGCCTGAGAGATTAATACCTATGAGATTATTTACCAGAGCATTATCGGTATGTAATAAATAATTACCGCAAATCAAACCACCATCCCAATCTGTAGCATCAATATTCCACCCCAATGTTCTATTTGTTGGCTGGTCACGACCAATGGCAAGCATTACATTGTTGATAATGGTAATGTCTTTCCAGCGAGGCCCAGTGCCATAATCTCTATTACCACCTGCACTAATGCCAATCTCCCCTCCAACATATACATTATCTTCCATCCATAAATCATGGGCTTTTATTGAGTCTACGTTACTATTTTCCTCAGAATCAGAAGTCCATTTATTATGGATACTTGACGAACGAAGAAAAATATTGCGAATAAACTTTGAATTAAATGAGTTTGATATATAGGTATTATGGTTGAACATTGTTGCCTGGCCTTCGCTATTTTCATTACCAGTGCCCACCTGCTTCTTATACCAACCATTGTGATCGAAAAAATTCTCCTCTAACAGAGCAGAAACATGAGAAGCATATATTCCCTGTGAATGTGCACGTTCACTGTAGGAGTTGCGGATACTATTTCTTCTGATGACCACATCCATAACGTCACCCCCTCCGTTAATAGCAATACCCTTACTGAAGTAATTAAAATCATTACCTTCCAATAATATGGTCCCTCTAATAGAATCTTTGGGAGAATAAATTCTGATTGCAGTTGAATCAGCCACATTGCCCCAACCCGAAAATTCGGTAGAGTCCGGATCTCGTTTGTAAGCATAAAACACTAATCCACTAACAGCGATATAACTTCTATCAGTCCATATTCTGAGTATCTCATCCGCATCACTTTTGATGATCGGACGCTCACCGCTCCCCCCATAGGAAGTAATAACCGACCGGTCTGAAACTGACCGTCCAGATTTTACATGTATCCTATCATTCACGTACCACACATCCCCCTTAAGAAGGAGAATCCAATCAGCATAACCCTCTCGAGCATTCGCCATTGCAGCAGCTATAGTCTTATAAGGCTTAATCAGGCCAGGTTCTTCAACACTGAGTACATCGCGGGGCGCATAAAACTCAGCGATCGCATCATCGCCAGAGGATGAACTCACATAAATAAGCCTTGTATCGTCCGAAGGAGTAATTATTGACCAACCACTCTCATCCCATCCATTAGTCTCCCGTGGATACAGATTAAAATCACCCGACTGAACGCTATATGCACTGGCATCTATACTACTAGTATTAGTGTCGGCCGAACTAGTAACTGCAGCTTGTGGTTCAGAGGCTGTTTCGTTGGCTGTAGCTACACCACTTGCGACAGGAATAAGTATCGTTGACTCTTGGCCCTCTTCCGCTGAAGGGCTAGTTTTACAGCTGGCCAGATTGAATACAATCAATATGTAGATGAGGAATTTAAAATTCAGCATTGCTGGTGACTCCCAATAAAATTATGGGACTGATAATACCGGTACGACCATCAATCTGTCTTTGGATATTCTTCAGATGCGTGACCTGTGCACGATACCCACCTTTTGTTACCGGACTTAGCTCACACTTATAGGTTATCCTAGGCTCACCCTCCCCGTGAAGCCTATCGCTAGTGTCGAGATTGACAGTCGTTTATGTAATTGCTTTTGGCTTTATAAACCCCCATATCTCTTAATCATAGACTACACTTTTATATGGAAATCATATCATTTGAGAGTTTATGAAAAGACTAGAATTGTTAGACTATGGAAGATTTTTCGCCGCGGTTATGGTCGTGCTATTCCACTATACATTTAACGGGATCTTAAATGGGAAAATCAGCTCAATAACACATATTGAGCCTCTTGTCGAAGTGACAAGATATGGTTACTTGGGCGTTGAGTTGTTCTTTATGATTAGTGGCTACGTTATATTTTTCTCCGCCAAAACCAGAACCCCAAGTGAATTTGCTGTATCTAGGGCTATTCGGCTCTACCCTTCTTATTGGTTTGCTGTCCTCTTCACCTCCTTTTTTGCCATTTTATGGGGTCAAGATATGATGCAGGTTCACATAACTCAGATAATCGCGAATCTCTCTATGATCCAGTCATTCATTGGCATTAAGGACGTTGATGGCGTCTATTGGAGCTTGGTTTATGAAATATCATTCTACGCGGCAGTTACTATTTGTTTAATTGCAGGCCTGCAAAAGCACCTAGAGAAAGTATTCATTGCATGGCCGTTTTTGATGTTAGCTGCGATACTTTTCAGTATGGAGACGCTTCCCTATTTAGGTGGCTATTACTGTTATTTCTCTGCTGGGGCAATGTTCGCCATAATCAAAAATAAGAGAAGCCTAGTTACCATAATACCTCTCGGCATATCATTCGGGCTCTGCATTCTTTTTTCACTCCATGTTGCCGAAGCAAAGACACTTAGACAGGGTATTGAGTACTCTCCTTATGTTACATCTGCGATCATTTCAGCCTTTTTTCTGTTCTTTTTACTCCAGAATAGCCATATAGGGCAGTCACTCAAGCTTCCAAAGTCTAAAACACTAGGAGCCTTAACTTACCCAGTTTATTTAATTCATGCTCACTTTGGTTATATGTTTCTTACACAGTTCGCAACAGACAGCAATAAGATTTTTCTATACCCGCTGACTCTGATCATTGTTCTTGGGATCGCATACCTCATGCATCGGATTATCGAAATCCAGCTCGCACCAGCATGGAAAGTATTATTCAACCTGACCCTTGGACGATTTGTGGACTATATCCCCTGTTATGGTCAATCGGCAAGGGTTAGAGATATAAGCCGTACTCGTTGAATATTCCCATTGCATTACCGATGTAGACCAAAAACTTAACTATTCCTACGTACCCAACATATAAGGAAATCCTAATGAAAAAATCTCTTAACCGTCGAGGGTTCCTCAACATCTTGCTCATGGGAGCCTCGGCGACAGCGCTTTTGGCCCAAAACCAACAGACGCTTCTATTAGTTGCTAAGCCTACGAGCATTAATCCCCAAGGGCTTACCAAGATCAACCGAATAGATAACCAGTTTATCTCAGTTAACGGATGGGTATTACCAGTTAAAGCACTCATCACAGGAGGTACATGAGATGATCTATGACTTCAATGTAACAACAAACATAGAGAAACATTATGATATTTGTATCCTAGGGACTGGTCCAGCTGGGATCACCCTCGCTCGCAAACTGTCCCTTAACGGACGAAGCGTAGCCCTATTTGAAGCCGGGGGCCTAGATTATTCAGAGGAATCACAGGAATTTTATGATTGCGAGTCGGTGGGCCATGATGGTTGGCCAAAATTTACTCGATTGCGATATTTTGGCGGCACATCTAATCACTGGTCAGGGCGCTGCCGTCCTTTCGAAAGCTCAGATTTTAGTGATCGAAAGATCAATGGACTACCTGGCTGGCCTATCCGGTACGGATATATCGAACCTTACCTTACAGAAGCTATGGGGATTCTCGATCTCAACATCGCAGACGGATTCCAACCGATTAATGATGATCTATTGGAAGCCAGCTTTCATGCCGACGCCTTTAGTAAAAGCCCACCCACAAGGTTTAAACAGAAGTACCTACCTGAAATAGAGGCTTCAGAGAATATCGATTGTTTTTATAATGCAACGGCGGTTGATCTTATTTTGGATCAACCGCACCAAACTGTAACTCAAGTTAAGGTTCGTAATTATAAAAACCACCAAACCGTTGTATCAGCCACCAAATTTATTATCTGCCTTGGAGGCATTGAAACACCGCGATTTCTACTCAACTGCAAAAATCAGATAGCCACGGGCGTGGGAAATTCCAGCGACATGGTCGGCCGATGCTTTATGGAGCACTTAAATGTCCCCATGGGTGCGTTTCTGTATCGAGATCATGAAATGGACGATTCGCTACAGTTTGCCGCTGACGATGAATTAGTAACCGCTCTGGGTATTGGAAAGTCTAATATTGCAATGGGAATTGTAAAGAAGGTTAGATCTTATGGGCGCACACATGCAATTAAGTCTTTTTTTAAGAACCTTGCCTGTGAGCTGGAGATTGTAGAAAAGGTCCAGTTCATCAGCGATTTCAAATGCCCAGGAATGGGCAGTATTGGGACGCTAATTGAGCAAGCTCCAAATCTTGATAGTAGGGTGTCTCTGGCTCACGACGTCGACCAATTTGGACTTAACAAAGCGAGATTTGACTGGCAAATTTCAGCCTTTGACAAACATACCATCAGACAGACAGCAGTAACGATGGCGAAAGAATTTGCCAAATCGAGGCTAGGCAGCATTCGTTTAGCCGACTTTATATTAGATGAAACCATGGACATTGAATTCGGGAACCACAGCCATCACATGGGGACAACAAGAATGTCGGATAACCCAAAGTATGGTGTGGTCGATAGTGATTCTAAAGTACATGACCTTGATAATCTATATATAGCAGGCAGTAGTATCTTCTCAACGGGGGGTGCCTGTAATCCTACCATGCCAATAGTGCAGCTCACTCTTAGGTTGGCCGACCATCTGAACGGCCACTCGTAGATATTCTAGCCTATTAACCAATTCTTTAAAGACTGCTCTAGGCCTTCTTTAAATAGAGGTAGCAGGTTAAAGCTACCAAACTCCAGTGCTTGCCCAGACACCCGGCATAGATCTCCGGGACGCAAATGTAATGATGAAAAAGCATACCCATACTGACCTAGATCCTGCCTGATAGGCAGATCTGTATGGGGTACCACAAAATGTTGCCAACCAACAGTTTTGGCAAAGCCACTTAACTTTGGGTGGTAGGATAATCCGACAAATGGTGTCATTTGCCCATATGACATAACACAACCATGCAGTCGCATTGAAATGACTAGCAGCGAGTCCCTGAAGACTGCCGCCATATCTCGCGGGGACATTACTTGCTCTATAGCCACTGGGTCATGGATCGGCCTGAGTGATTTTATTTTACTTATCACTTTTTGATGTTCAACCCTATCATCGTCACTCTTGTCGCAAGACATGGGCACAAAAAGCAAGGGCATATCCAGATCATTAGACAGGACCTGCAACTCTTTAGCGATCCACTCATACCATTCTGCAGAGTTACTCCAAGCCGAAGAGAGGCAAACTGTAATATAGGATTTATTGCCATATTCAACGGCGAACGACCTAAGGTCTGGTGCCCTTAAGCCCAAAACAATATCTCCAACAGTCGTCACCTCAAGTTCAGGGAAGTTTTCACGAAGGTATAACTCGGAGATGAAATCTCTAGTGTAGATTCGATCAAGCGTTGAAAACACGCGGCGAAGCTTACGCTTAACACTCCATCCATAATCCACCCCAAACTCAAACGAACCTGCAAAAATAGAGGACTTAAGTGGGTTATGAGTCTTTAAATACTTCCCAAACCTCAGCGCACAACACATCTCTCTAGGCTCAATAATGCCACCCCCACAGATAATTACCGGGGCTTCAATAAACTCGGCATGCTGCTTGGCATATCTATCCGACAGGCCCAGGACGTTTTGCAATCTCGGGCTATCAAAGCGTGACACCACTGATATTTGATATTCCTCGGGAGTTGAAGACAACAAATCTTCTACCGCATAAGGAACAGCTTCATCTCCAACATTGCCAAAACCGAAGGAACCAAATACTATAAGGGGCTTGCTACTAGTCATCATCTACGACTCCACCATCCTAAACAGGATCTTCTCAAAAGACTCAGCAGCCAGATCCCAGCTGTGATCGACGGAGGTTCTGCGAGCACCACTTGATAGTAACTTCCACTGATCATTAGATAACTTCCCAATTTGAATCATTTTATCTGCCATGATCTGCGAATCTTCATGGCCAACTAAAAAACCATTTTTCTCGTTCACTAGGTCTGGCGCTGCCCCTGCTGGAGTTGCTATAACTGGAGTCCCGCAAGCCATGGCCTCAAGTATCGGAAGACCAAACCCCTCCGCCCTACTACCGAATAACCATGCATCGCACTGGGCATAGATTTCTCGAATATGGTTCTGTGTGGGGTTATGATAAAACTCAATCCAATTTGGCAGCCCTTGAGATAGACTAGGAAACCGAGCCCCAAAACAAATCGCAGATATACTAGGTTCGATTTTTTTCGCCTTAATTAGAGCCCCAATTATAATATCATTACCTTTACAATTAGCCTCGCTAAAGACAAAGCCGAATTTAGGGATGCTATTTTTCGAACGCTCCCCATCAAAAAATTGCACAGTATCGACACCGTTCATGACCACTTCCTGATTATCCTGGCCTGTCAGCTCATACAGCATGCGCTTGACCCATGACGACACACAGATCTGGAAAAAAGGAAGCCTGTAGGTCGCCTGAACACGATCAATCGAAAAAATCTGACTTGTTTCATAGCCCTGACAAAAATAAACTTTTCTGCCTTTCTTATCATTTAGCCCATTAAGCCACTCTGCAGTTTTCCACCAAGTAGCAATAACAACATCACTATCAGGTACGTCAGCGTCGATTAAAGGACCATTTTTTTCAATGACCCACCACCTAAGAGAATCGATGTTCTCCATATGCGATGGACCTTGCTTTTGCTGCCCAGGGAGAACTCTTTCCCCTTTTAACCAACGTCTAACTGAATCCTTCAAGCTGAGAGGTGAACGACTAACCGAGATAACCTGAACATCGTGCCCGGCTTCGACCAGTAGATTCGTGTAAATAGCGATTACCCTTATTCCACCCGCCATACCGGCATAAGGAAGTAAGAATGTAATTTTCATATCGGCTCCTTTTTAATTTTACGCGCCTTCCAGCCCATAGGCAGCCAGAGCCGCGATAGAAATTATTGTAATCGCAGCCAAGTCTAGCCGCCACAACCATAGTTTGAAATATCGATATACTGCGGATAAAAATAGGTAAAACGCAATATTGGATAGAGCCACACCTAAAATAATCCCGCTAACCCCATAGAAATACCCTCCCAGCGACATAGATAAAGCCATCAGTAAAGCTTTAACGACGACAGTAATCAAAAAGAGTTTTGAATTGCCTTGGGCAAGGTAAAAAGGGCCTATATTGGTTGTTACTGATACAGCATAGCCTACGCTTAATATCTGCATCATCCAACCTGCCTGCCAATAGCGAGCATCATACAAATAAGTCACAATATGGCTGCCAAATAATATAAAAACGATCATAGGAGGAAGTAATAAAAAACAAATTGCTATGCGCGCTTTTACTATTTTGGGGCGTAACTGTGATGACGTTAGATCTTGTAATTGTGAATAAATGGGAAATAGAATCGTCTGGTTTAGCTTTTTACTTAAGGCTAGGGGAGCGCTTGCTAAGAAGAAAGCGATACTATAAACGCCAAGGTCCGCTGTGGTCATAAAACTCGCAAGCACTAACTTATCACCTTGCTGAACAAAAAAACCGACTATGGAACTCACAAAAATCCACTTACCAAAGCGGATGATAGACCTCACTGATTTGTGATCCCAGTTAAACTCATTTTTCAAACCGGGTATCAGTCTATGGGCCAAGATGAGTTTTATGAAGGTAGAGACCAGCCCTCCAATCACTAAAGCCCAAACCGAATTCATTAACCAAGCAAGTGAGATCAACACTATTACAGAAATAACTTGGGCTACAACTTCTATGACAGTAAGCCGCCCAAGCAATAGATTACGATTCGCAGTGACTAGCTTAGTAGGATTAAATCCAGCAATTAGTGCACTTAATCCCGCCACAGGCATTAGCGCTAACAAACTTGGCTCTTCATACAGATAGGCAACAGGAACAGAGAGTAGACAAGTGAGTATAAAGAGCGCTAAACCTCTCATCACTTGTAAGGTCCAAGCTGTATTAAGAAAGGAGGGCTCATTACCTCGTGCATTCTGGATTATCGATGGGCCAGTACCAACATCAGAAAACATGGCTAAACCTTGCATAAAGACCTGAATAATCGCCATCAATCCAAATGCTTCAGGGAATAACAGTCGTGTAAGCAATAGATTAGATAAGAGGCGAATGACCTGTGAAAAACCAAACCCTAAGGTAGTCCATGCTGACCCCCTTAGTGCTCGCGCCCGTAGACCAGATCCTCTAAGTGTACCCAATTTTTTTCGAAAAATTACCTTCACAGCCACATCCTGTTGCCTCGAACACTATTATCTTGAGTATTATCTGAATATAATATAGCTATCAAAAAATACGTATCAACAGCCTTGGTATATCTTTGAAAGTCCTAACTGGAATTCAAGTGAATTTCTAATCTGCTACAAAAATATTCTGATATTTTTAACTGAGTATTTTGATTTAAGTGTAGTATAGAGCTAGGATTAATCAATCAGTAATGTATTTTATATTACACCTCAGGAAAGGACAGGGACGTTTAAATGCCAGAGTA
>Ga0209194_1001274_pt1 | contig 16324 bp, 33 predicted proteins | sample COGITO_mtgs_1004_FD_184787 | JGI IMG/M metagenome (GOLD analysis project Ga0209194, IMG submission 184787) | Pelagic marine microbial communities from North Sea - COGITO_mtgs_100413 (SPAdes) (version 2) | ecosystem: Environmental > Aquatic > Marine > Epipelagic ...
CTACTAAGATTCTTCTCTCGTTTTTAGTTAGGTTATCGTATGCAATTTTTTTATCTCCTTTTAATCGTGGTCTAAAATCTTTATATCTCATCGTTTATTGATTCGTTAATAGTTTTTAATTTACTATTAAGAGTCAGTATAGACTTACGAGTTTCATCATACTCTTGGTCTACCAATGTTTCGTATATTTGATTTACTGAGTCGTGAATATCATCCATTATAAAGTTAATGTTCTGAAGACGCTTTTGTTCTAGCGGTGTTATATTCATTTTATAAGGTTTACTGTTCTCTTAACAATAACCTTCCTGTATACTCATCGATTGTTTTGATAGCCTTGTATATTTTACGAGACTGTCGTTTTACTTTTTCTACTTCTGTCTTACTAGACTCGCTACCTAAATTACAATAAAGGTCTGCGTCAATTTCAAAAAGAGTATCTATTTTCCTTTTATTACTCCAGCTCGTGAAGTTTAGAATCTTTTCGACATCATCTATATTATAAGACATAAGTATCAATACAACTTAAAGTTATGAATTTTTTTTCAACAATTCGTTAATTTTTGCAAATCTTTGTTTCAAGTACGCAGTTTGCGGAACATACCCAAACTCTTTTCTGCACTCATTAAATATATCTTTAAACTCTCGTTTAATTAAAACTCTTATGCTTTTATTTCTTTCTTTTAAATTAATGTTTTCATTTACATACTTATAATACTTTGTCTTTAAGTCCTTAGAATTTTTTATGTTGATTGCATAATTTAATTTTAACTTATTAAACATTTCTTCATAAGCTTCAATGTAATAGTAATCATTATTTAACTCAAAGGTTTCAAAAACCTTTAAGCCATGAAGCACAGTAGCGTGGTCTTTATAAATAAATGAGCCAATGTCAGTTAAAGAATGACTGGTTAAGTTTTTGCATAACTTATAATAAACAGCTCTTCCATACACTAGCTCTCGGTTTCTGTTTTTCTTTGTTATATCTGCGTTAAGTTTTTTAACGACTTCATTTCTTATTGCTTTTAATTTTGTGCATTCTTTAATTTCAATTGTTTTCATAGTTGATAGTTTTATTCATATTTATATAATCTAGGTAATCATCACAGCTAATAATGTTAAATTTATAAAAGAGGGGGTGCATAGTTTTACTGTTTAGATATTCAACACTAAAAAACAAAGGGTCTGATAACTGTACAACACCCGCAATTAATCCAAATTTTTTATGAGGTATCGATTGTTTGTTTTCCTCATACATTTCTTCAGCTAACTTATCTAGCTGCATTATAATTCCAGCGCTATAAAGCGGAGGTAATGTTTCTAATTCTTCTAAAAAAGTTTCTTCCATTTCGTAAAAATGTTCATCCCCTGTAAATCTCTGCGGTAAATCCATATTCTTTTAATTCTTTCATACGGTACTCCTGAAGCTTAGACACCTTACCTTTCTTGGTTTTAATTTCATAAAACTCAATACCATAGTCAGGATGTAATGCAAGTACATCAGGTATACCGTTCTTATTAGTCTTAATTAATTTAATAACAAAGTAACCATCAGCTTCCAACGATTTAATTTTTTTAGTTTGAATTTGTTGCTCTGTCATACGCAAAGTTACTTAATTCTTTTATTGGTATTAAGACCGATAAAGAAGTTTTGTCATCACCCATTTTTTTTATACAACCTTTTAAGTAATACTCCCTAGCTATCTCTTTTAATCTTTTTGTTTTGATTATAATTATTACCTCATCCCTATACTCTTCTGCCAAAACAAACGCATAATAATCTGATTTAGTTTTAGAAATACCTGAAGGTTTGTTTCTACTTTCAAACTCAACAGCAATATTTCCTGTAGTGCCTGTCCAAAAATCTCTTTTAACTTCTACTTTAGAGTTTTTAAATATATTGTCAACTAACTTCTCGCCTTGTTGACCGATGACTAAGTCGTAGTCGAAATTAGTTTTTCTGTCCTTCATCCTCAGCTTTCTTTTTATCTTTCTCTGCATCTTTCTTAAGCTGTTCGATAGCCTTGTCATACCCCTTCATTCTCTTGAGAGCTTCAAGCGTTCCAACCGATAGGCTTCTGATGTTCATCATCTCTTTGATGACTTCTTGCATGATGTTGTCTAGCCTGTCTAGCTTGTTCATCATCTCTATTAATTTTTGTTCTTTCATAATTATAAACTTAGTAAATCTTTTTTAAAATGTCTGAGTGTGTAATCTTTTTTATTGGTTACAGTTTTATAAATTTTTGTTTCGATTCCTCTCTCTGCAAATATCCAATACACATCACTCACTTTTGAATCTTTGGTGGTCATCCTGTCACGAGACTGCCAATAACTTAAAGCTGAAAAATCTATGTTGTAATACACAAGGCAGTCAGCTTCCTTTAAACTAATTCCTTCTCGCCCACTTACTATTTGAAGCGCTATATTTTTATCAGTTTGTTTAAACGTCTCTAAATCATCAGTCAAATCATCCCCGTAGACCTCTTTTAAAGCATCATACTCAGCTTTAAATTTATAATATATACCTATCTTCTTATCTTTAAATTCAGAGCGTATAAACTTAGCTTTTGTTAGGTCGGTTACCATACGCTTACCACTCTCCATTTTTACTGTGCCTGAAAATAACTGATGAATCTTTGACATTTTTTTTACTCCTGTGTCTCCGAGTATTACTTCCTCAGTTTTCTTACCTGTAATTATACCATGCTCTCTCATTTCTTTAACAAAGTTGTATGTCAGCTCACTCATCTGCACTTTTAAAATATGTTCTTTGATTTCTGATTTAAACCCAGCTTCTTTCTGTGTGTAACTTATCATAAATGGTTTCATCTCATCAAGTATTGAAGGCTTACCGTCATCATAACTATTGATATGAAATGAGTTGATGACTCTCTGAACTACATTAACATAATCTTTAGCGAACTTATAAAAACTTACATACTGTTTAAACGGACTCTTTGGACAAGCATAAACCTGATGATACATCTGAGAGAAAGATTCTGGAGTTGGAGTTCCAGACATCAGAATAACATAAGGATTTTGTTTTAATATTATTTCTTTAACTAATTTAGCTCTCTTACTTGGCTTTGGATAAGCTCCAAGCGTGTGTGCTTCATCAAGAACAATTAAATCAAACGTGTTAGGTTGATTGATTCTTACCTTATGAAGGCTTTCGTAATTTATTATAGTTATATCATAACTTGGCTTGAGTTTATTAAAGTCAGCATCAATAGAACTGATTGCTTTTTTCTTAGTAACAAACAAAAGGCTTTTTATACCTAATTTCTCTGCTGCCCCTAAAGCAGTCAGAGTTTTACCTGTTCTAACCTCCATTGATAAATAACAAAACAGGTGCTGCTGTAAAACCGTGACCGATTTATTTATAATCTCTATTTGATAATCCCTGAACTTCAAAATAAAAATTCCTCCTCGTCTTCTTGTTCCTGTATAGTTTCCGATTTTAACTCTATCCACCTACCTGTGTTATCCTTACCATCAATTGGCGGGTTGCCTGTTTTGTATTCTGCATAAGCGTGTAACCACTTGTAAAATACTTGTCTACTTATTGTCATACGAGACTTCGGTCCGTAGTCAGGATACTCATTAATAAAATCAAAGTACAATTCATTCTTATATATTCTTACACCTTCCATTAACTTATCATTAGACACAGAATCTTTAACCAACCCACACCACTCTATAAAGTCGTGTGATGTAGCTGCTGACAGTTGTCTGATTTTAAGATTTACAAACTCACTTTCTACCAAGCCTTCATTTAAGTAAACCTGAAGACAGCTAATCATATAATTATCAAACACACACCACTCATCATCATCCCAATCTCCAAAGAATAATTTTCCAAATTCATCTTGCGGAGTGAAAGATTTATTGTAATGCTGATATAATTCTAACTCCCATTTTCTTCTAGCAAAAGAGTTACCGCTACCTTTTATGGCATAGTTTGTGGTAATAGCTATCTTAGGGCTCTTACTAAATGGTATCTTTATTGCGTCCTTGTTTTTCTTTTCAAGTGTTAGTCCTTCTGTAACCACACTAAATAATCTTTCAAAACTAAAATACTTTTTTACATCATCAAAGCATAGTATCTGAGTGTCCGCTGAGACCAACTGATATGCAAATGATTTCTCAAAAGCAAATGCTTTACCATCAATAGTCACTAACTTTTTCATGTGGCTCAGCGCGTTCATAAATATTCCTTTACCTGTTCCTCCTTCAGGGTTGTCCGATATAACTTCATCATTTAAAATTACTGCGGGACAATAAGATAAGTTCTTATGTCCGTGCATTAAAAATCCTATCGTAGACTCCATTGACTTTGCTCTACTTTGGCTTTGTCCACACACGTTATTAATGAAAGTTCGGTAATCACAATCTGTGGTTAAGCAATCTTTATATGCCCTGTCAATGACTTGGTCTTTCCAAACATACCCATCAAGGTCTACGTAATCTATTGAGATTACCTTGTCTTTTTTAACCTGAACAGCACAATTTTTAAAATATAAATAAGATGTATACTTCGTGTCTTCTATAAAATACACATCAATTGTGTTAATTAGCGTTAGAAACTCCTCTTTAAAGAACCTAGTCTGCTCTGCAAAGTAATTATAAATAGACACATCTTCAATTTGGTACAAGTAGTCAAGAATAAAATCTTTTATCTCCTTCTCACTTGTGTGGTCTATCAGATTATTTGTTACCCTTACAAAGATGTAACTCTTACTTCCTTCAGGCGCATATTTATGAAATCCATTGTCTTCAAGAAAGCGTTTAAACAACAGCGGTACTATCTTTATAACACCCTTCTCATTCTTAGTCCAAAACTCTTCATCTTTCCCTTCTTCTGCTTTTTTAATTACTTCATCTATTGTCTCATCAGGAAGGTTTGTTTTCTTTAAATCATTCTTTACATCTTTCTTTGGCTCTCCTCTTTTAAGTCTCTGCTTTATATTATCTATAGTCTCAGTGTCTTCATAATACTTAGTGCCAAACAAATTCGTTTTACTATACGCTGAGTTAATTGTTGTCTCTATCTCTCGTGTGGGAAAGTCTTTCGTTGCATAGTTATTACATATTATAGATGCCGTTGACTTGGATATACCAAATTCATTCATAGCTTGAGCAATAACATACACATTGTGGTTGCGTTGACCCTCCGTCATAGGGTACTTAGCTTGCCACCACTTTACTAGTATATCTACTATCTTGCTTTCGTCGGTAATTTTTAATAACGGTTGTCCTTGTGCTAAATGCTTTTCTTGGTACTCGTCGTCTTCTAACTTTTCCCATATCTTACTTTCTTGATTAACATATAGTTGATTATCATAGCTTTCATAACATACCCTCGACACATTTTTAGATGTAGTGTCAAAATATGGAGAAGCAAAATGTTTATTGAGTGCATTAAAATATTTTTTATGGTTGTCTTCCTCTTGTGGTATTTGAACTAATACTTTTAATCCGTTCCCTGAAGGAGATACAAACACGGCAAAGACAAACTTATTCTTTTCAAACTTCGCTTTATCATCTGCTAAGTCTTTTTTCTTTAGGTAACCATCAAAGTCCAAACAAATCAAACCGCTGTGTTCTATTAAGGATGTGTCTGAGCGCTTTGTAAATGTTCCTGAAAAACATATTGAAGGCAACTTCTTTTTAAGTTCGTTCCTTTTACTCTTATCTTTCTCTGCTCTAATACTCTTAACTAACTCCTTGTTTCTTCCGTCTTTTATTCTCTCAAGAATAAACATAACATCTCTATGAAAGGGTGCGTCAGTCTCTAGTATGTTCTTAAATATCGTTACTTCTTTCTTCAATTTGTTTGTAAATAAAAAAGGAGGAGGAGAAAACCAATTAATATGAAAAAGACAAAAATCTCCTCACTCCTGTTATAAATTAAATTTAATTAAAAAGGCATGGTGTCCTCTTTCTTGACATTGTACCATCCGTTCCCAAGATAAATAGTCTCTGCTTTAGACTCTCTTTCTTCAGGAGTTTTTGATACCATAGCCGTAGCGTTCTTACCATATTGGTCGTCGCCATCAAAGACAAGCGCAGTCATGTTAGCATAACTTCCCTTCTCTCCTTTAACTATTTTTTCTTTTGGTATCTTATCAAGGTTGATACTTATATTTAAAGTTGCTATAACCTTTCTTTCGTTACTCATATATATATATTTAAATTACTTTTTTGATATACGACGCTCGTACATCTTCGGTTGCACCTTCTCCGTAGTACCTTTCGTAATCGGCTAAGGCTTCCATAACTCTCATCCTACCCATATCAAGAGTTTCATCGGATGGAGTTATCTCACACACGTCATAATAAATCTTCCCTTCACTATCTTCTTTAGGTTTCTTCCCAATAAATATAAACTTAAAGTTCATACCAAACATCTCCTTATAGAGATATGCTTGAGAATTGTATCCAAACGAATCGAGTGTCCACTTGTTAAAATCACTAGGGTTTCCGCTTGTGGTTTTGAAATCTATTATAACATATTGACCTGACTCATCTGTTGTAATCAAGTCGGCTTTCCCTTTGAACTGATGACCATGTAGGTCAGCAATCACAGGTTGCTCTCTCAGACTCTCAGGGTTGTTTAATAAGTCCCTGATGAACTGAGTACACGCAGTCTTGTCGTCCATTACCCAATCCGCTATGTCTTTTATAGCCATAGCCTCATTGGTTTTTAAAACAAACTCGACCTTGTTTTCTTCTAAATACTCTTTGTATTCTTTTGCGTTTCTTGTCTTTGCGTCCACCATCGGAAAGTTCTTTGCCTTATCCTCCTCTAGTAAAAGCTGATGAAAATATCTGCCCGCTTCTAAGGCTTCGTTTAAACGCACTGGCTTTCTAAACGACTTGATGTCAGAACGCAACGCTTTTATATCACTATTGGATAAAAACTGAGACCCGAACTTCCCGTAGTAATCCTCGTCTATTTTTAATCTCTCTATTATATCGTTACTTTCCATACATTTCTTTTTTCATGTCCTGAACCAACTTAGTATCTAGTATTACATTCTCTGACATAATAGCTAGTATCTCATCCCACGTCTTACCTTTTTTTCTGTGGTTTTCTGCACTCTTTTTCATAACCGCATAGTTACCCTTACTCATTTGGGTTTTCGTTGATTTAACCTCTTCAATCACTTCTTTCGTGCTTGATTGATTTAGCTTTGCATTTGCTACCTCATTGTATGAAGCAACAGCAGCGTCTATTCCAATCCCAAAATTAGCTAACGCTCTCCCCCAAGCTGAAGTCTCACAATTCTCTACATAACTTGTCTTGTTTATAAATGAACTTCCCTTAACCTCTTGTGCTATACCTGAAGCAATCGGGTTTTGTTTGTCATCATAAATTGTAGCTTTAATTGTGATAGATGTATCGTTGATATCAACGACTTCGGACATTAAACTATATCCGATATAAGTAGAACGAAAATGTTTTAGTCTTTCATTGACTTCAACATATTGTTTCCCTTGTATATTTACTGATTTTAATTTAGTCATTTTTATTTAGTTTTTGAGTTAGTTTATAATACTTCTTTAATATCTGCTCTCTCATTTCTTTGAGAACTCTGAGTCTTTTTGGACTCTGATTGCCATTCATTTCCCTAGCAATACTTTCTTTTATTCTTTCGAGTTTTTCCTTATACTTAGACAAGGTAATATCAATGACAGCACCTAGCCAACCTTTGTTTATAAATAAAGAATACAAACTTTTATCTATCTCGACATAATAGTTCACACTTTTTTGTGGGTCGTATATCTTTATTTCTCCTGTCATATCGTCTTTAGTTATCTTAACACCTAAGTACACACACGCTTGATAGCCGTCGCCATCTATGTTGACGCTTCCATACTCAGAGCGAGCCTGTTTAAACACCTTCTCTAAATCATTAGTGTTCAATCTTGTCTAGCTTTTGTATAATGTGTAAAAGGTCAGGGTCTTTTTCTAGCTTCGACTTGAAACTATCTACTGCGTACTTGATGTTTGATACATCTTGTTCTAATCCTACTTTGTCCGTGTAAGATTTAATCTCTGTGAATCCCATTTGTCTTTTGTCATGACAAAGGTAGAACAGGAGTTGTCTTGCGTCGACGACTCCCGCTTCCCTTGACTTTACAAACAAATCAGAACTATTGATACCCAAGTGGGCACAAATATTTTCGGTGTATTGTTTAAATATGTACTCTTTCATTGTATTTCTTTTAAGTCTTTAATTATCTCTTTTAATTCTTGGTCTTGGTCATAAGACATATTCCCTGAAGACGCTTGTAATTTTTCTAGCTTTACTAGAGTGTCTGAGACTCTATTTACGATTGCTTCCAATCTATACTGATACATTTCTATTTGTCCTTCCATTACTAAAAGTTTAAGAGTTGTAACCTTCTTCTATACTTCTTAGCTAAAGCAAACTTTCTCTTTGCTTCCTTAAGTAAATATAAATCTCCTTGTGGTATTCTGCAAATTAAATAAGGTTTTCTTGAAGAACGCCTTATGACCTCCACATTTTCGCTTGGGTCAAGGGATATTAATAAGCGTACGGCTTGGTTTCTTTGCTCAAGCATACTGTCGTACACGAAATCTTTATGTCGCCTCTTTCTGCGTAGTCGACGCAAAAAAGGTATTGAGGGGGTTGAAAATAATGTCATAATAGTTAGTGTTTATATGATTACAATCTAAACATTTGTAAGTGAGCGTCGTGTATTCTCCGTGATACTCCTCTTGTACCACTTCTATATTTTGACTTCTACACTTATTGCAAATTGTTTTTTTCATTGATTATCTTATGCAAAGATATGTAATTATTTTTGAATAACAAAACAATAAAACATTAATTTTTATTGAGTGTGTTTAAACGCTCTTTATCATAAAGTAAATCGTATGTATAATCGAAAATCTTATCTTCAATCTTATAATACAATTCACTAGCACGCTCGGTGCTTTCAGTATGGTCTTCGTGTTGTATGATAAACTCATCATACAATTTAGACGCTTCTATCTCAGATATAAAGTCAAAAAATATATCTGATGCCAATTCTTTTAATTTTTCGTCCATATTAATTATTATAAATTTTTACTTTTTCTAGATTTTTATCATCATCATAATAGTAAATCAATCCATTCACTATTTTGTAGTATCCATAGTCAGGGTGTTTAAACAGCTTCATAATTACCAAGTTATAGTTTTCTCGCTTATATCCATGTCCTCGAAATAACCTCTGACCTGAGGGTATAATTCGTCGTGCATATTCTCATCTAACATTTCAAATTCGTTGTCCCATATATCAATGTCATCAATCCCGTAATCATTTTGATAATAAGCCGTTGCCTCATACTGTTTCCCTTTGTAATCAAACTTGAGGTTTAAATGAAAGTTCATACAATATGCTTCCTCTGAAGAAACATTAATGATACTATCCTCTCTCTGTTTTAATTCTATATCGTGTCTTTCCATAACTATATATATTTATTTATTAAATCTACTCCCTCATAGACATCTATAAGGTATTCTAAATCCGTTTCTGAAAACTCTTCCTCGTATTGAGCGAGTTCTCTTCTATTCATATTCTGAAAGTCGCAATCTAAAAATGTGCCACCTCCGTTGCCGTCATTCCAAATCAGCAATCCGTTTATGTTTGTCTTGCACTCATACCCTAATCCTAATCGAGTCTTAAAGTATCGTACACCCGTAACCTTTAATTGTTTTTCCATATCTTATTTTTTATATAATGCTTTTAACATTTCTTCCATAGCAAAATTTTGCATTGCGTATAGGTTGTCAACCTTCCTGACATCTCTCTTTGGAGAGTCAACAAGTTTTATAGAGGGCTCGTTTAAACGCTCTATCTCTTTTACTAGCTTTGCGATTTGTTTTGAATCAATCTGCATAGCTACAAATTTTATCTTTGACTAAATCTTTTACAATAGCGTCAAGGTTTGTGCTAACAAACTCAGCGATACAATCGTTTATATGAGATATAATACTATCCTCATACTCTTCAATCGCTTCCTCACACATACTAAGTAGTATGTCTCTTTGACTCTCGGTCAAATTATCGTAATCTTTTATTAAAAGATTATTCTTAGGCTCTCCTAATTCTGCTTGATATTCTACCCAAGCGTGAACATCTAATCCGTCCCATTGGACTGAACAATTTTTTACTTTTTTCATAGTTAGTATTTAATGAAAAGCTAGGACTAATAAAACAACTTGACTTGTTTACATAAGCGTTTTATATTTTATTGAATACCGCTAAGTATTTTTATTATTATAAACTGCTGAAGACTTCTAAGGCGTGTTCAATGCCCTTTTTATCCTTCCTCTTATTAATCCTAGTATTTCAATGAACAATTAGTTATTATTATTGAATAACTTTTGTAAAGATATGTAATTACTTTTTAATAACCAAATTATTTAGCAAAAAAAAAGAGGGTGCGTTTAAACACTCTCTCTTTTATTCCGACAAAGTCGGGTTACAAACCTAATTAACAATTTCTTTTTCTGCTAAAACATGATTAGCTTCTTTAATCATATCTTTAAAATCAGATATTTCAATCGTGTAGTTTATCACTTTATCTATACCATTTTTTACTTTTAAAGGCTCGTTTAAGTATCTTTGTACCTCGTCCATAAAAGAATAGTCGTCGTGAAATAAATCACTCGGGTGAATATTTTTATTTGGGGCGTGTAACCACCAAATATCAAATCCGTCTTGCGACTCTATTGAATCAGCAATCAGCGTGTATATATCTCCGTAAGTTTCATCAGAGTGAAAGTCCTCTTCAGATTTTCCGAGTAACTCCCATTGATTATTAGTTTCGTCAAACACGGCTACATTTGTTGTGTAGTCCGAACTTCTAAATGAATTTTTCATAGCTTGTTTGTTTTAAAGTTATACAACCCCGAGTCGTTTAAACAACTCGGACGCTTTACGCTTAATGTCTATTTATTGTGGCGTAATCCACCATTCTTTAGTCCTTGTTAGCATTTTTTGTACTACATAGAAAATATGGTCTAACTCGTCTTGATTTAAATCGTGAAGGTCGTCCACATTATATCCTTTTTCTTTTGCAGTTCTAACTAAACATTGTTTTAATAATTGTATTGATTTTATTTTCATTATTTAAGTTTTTTAATTGTTAATCCTCGTGTGCCGTTGGGCGTGATTGTCTCGGCAAAGTCCCAACCCTCTTCCAAAACTATCTCAAACACTTTACATATATTATTTTGGTATATAAAGTCGCTTAGATGTTTTCGGATAATGTATCGCTTTTGCTCGGGTGTAGTATTTCTTTCGTTATACACTCGATATTTCCCCTCTTCATACAAAGGGGGAAACTCTTCCTTTTTTATATTCATACGCTTGGCGTCAGAGTCCGAAAGATTTCTAATAAATCTCTTGGTTTTGATTTGGGCTTTGCGTTGCTCTAGCCCGTGCCATTTATTTTTACTCATAGCCACGGGTGTTTAATCATTGGTTTAAAATCTTCGCCAAAGGTTTCTTTGTGATACTCCAAACAATCTTCGCCATAATCAAGGCAAACATTATCTCTAGTTTCTCCACCACAGCAAAGACATCTTCCTGAAAGAAAATCTACTTGTTCTTCGATATATCTTTCTTGCTCACTCTTAATCATTTGACCAAAAGTTTAATGAGGGACTATTTAATTCAACCTCGTTAATAACTTCGTCTAAATCATTACTCGTAAGTATAAAGGCAAAAACCTCTTGCTCACTTTTTAAATTATAATTTGATTTAAACTTTTCATATTCATCAGCTTCAAGAACTGAAAGAATATATAATAAATAATTTATAAATTCCATAGTTTAAAATTTAATGTTTGTAAATGACGGGGGCGTTTAAACATTCCCCCGTTTCGACCAATCTATTTATTATAGGTCTCGTCAGATTTACTTAATATCCTCTTTCAATTTCTTTCCTTAGCTTTTCAATTTCTTTCTTAGCTAACTTCAATAGAGTTTCGTAAGCGTGCATTTCGTCGACAGCGTCAACCCATTTTTCACGCCACGCATTTACCTCGTTTTCTTCCGACTTCATAAGGTTTTTCAACTCTTCTATGCGGTCTTCGTTTTCGAGTATTGCTTCAGCCAACTCTTTTTTATCGCAAGACATTAAATCATCAAATCTAATATCTTCAGGACTTTTAATTGTTTGTTTCATAGTTATAAAATTTATTATTTGTAAATGACTAAGGGCTGTTTAAACAGCCCGTTAGTTTCGGGTAATAAACCCATCTTCAGATTTACTTTTATGCTTCTTGTAAAACCCCGTCGTTACAGGCTAAACAATGTGAAATTTCGTCCATCATATCAATATTTTTTCTTGAAGTTCTAAACGAAAATCCACAGCAATAACACTCAACTTTAATGTTTCGTGTTGTTTGCTTTGCGCCTGATAATGTAACTTTGCCGTGAGGAAATTTTCCGAGTTTGTCAACGATATTTTTTCGTAACCACTCATTTAATTCATCACTTGCAGTAGTGCTACGCATTGGGGCTTTTAACCCAATAGCTAAGGCGCAATCTTTAAAGGCTTTTCCGTGCCCTGATTTTAAATCATCAACAGCGTGAATTAATTCGTGCGCTAAGATGTCTAAAATTCTCAAAGTACCTTCAATTGTTGTACCGCTGTAAGACGGCGAAATAATAATTTGATTTATATTATTTTCGTGCAATCTCTTTGCGAAACATTGACCACCTGTTTTAGAATGTTTACCCTTGTTTCCACTCGTAGCCCACGAAATTGATAACTCAACTTTTGGTACTTTATAGCCTTTTGGCTTGAATAAAGATTTTCTTAAAATGTCAGTCGCTTGAATTAAATAATTCTCACGGCTTAATTTAGATTTTTTCATAGTTTAAATTTTTAAAGTTTGTAAACCTCAACCCCGTTTAAACGGGGTCAAACGCTCTTTGCTTAATTACCTTTTTTTAGTGGCAAAGTCCACTTTTTTATCCGTAGATATAATCAGGTCTTTTGGTTTGTGTAACGGCTTGAAAATACTTTTCAATCTGTAAACACATTTCCCAATTTTTATTTAATTCGTCTTCGTAACTTTCAATTAATTCTTCAGCAGTATAATCTTGAAAATCTTCATTCAAATTGTTTAATACATATTGATTAAAACACTCAATTTGGTCTATGAGACAATCATTTTCTGCGTCAAAAATATCGTTAGAATTATCTGAATAACATAACTCATGAAGGTCATATAATTTTGATTGAATTTTCATTGCGAAAGTTCCTAATTCTCTTTTTGTTTTAAATACCATAATTTCTAATTTTTAAAGTTTGTAACCCCCGACAAAGTCGGGACGCTTAGGGCTTAATACTCTCTTTTAAATCGCCCTAACGATTATGTGATATCTGCTAAAGTAAATTTGTAATTTGATTTATCAAACACTTTGCCTGAATTATGCAATTCGTCCATAATGCCCATATAAGCAACTTGACCTATATTTTGAGGGTTATCCATTTCCGAAAAATCGTATAAATGTAATTCTTGAATTACTTCGATTTGGTCTTTATAATAGATTAAAATATTATCAATAAATTCGTGTACAAATTCATAAATTTTATCTTCAAATTCACGCTCTTCAAAATAACCTTGAAGAATTTCGTTTTGTACCATTTCAATAATATCAATTTCTAAATCTTTTATATAATTGTTCATAATTTTATTTTTAAAGTTTGTAACGCGCAAATGTGTTTAAACACATCCGCACCGCTTTGCGCTTAATACCTATTTATACAGGCGCAAACCTGTTTTTAATTACTTTAAAAACTATGTGCGAGGGTAAGAAAATCAAACTGAGCCCCTGAGTTGATTTGCAGTAAATGTCTTAATGTCATTTATGAGTGCTTCACAGCACGAAAAAATCAACGCTTTTTTACTCGTTGGTGTTTGATTCAGTATGTCAAAAAACTTAATTAGTGAGGTGCTTTTTCTAGCCCTCTTCGAGTTACGAAGATATGAATAAAAATTGAATAAAAAAATAATAACTAAAGAATTATTAAATTAATTTGCATTTAGATTTTATTGGGTGAGTTGTAGCTATAACAAATCATTGATTATCAATACTTTATATTTTACTTTTTGACCTAGTTTAATTTGTCTTTGTGCGTGGGTGTGGTGGGATAAATGGGGGTAGGTCTGCACCTATCCCCGAAGAAAGGGCAAAGGGACACGGGCTGGCGGGGTAGAAAAAACCAAATGCGAGCCGTTTAAACACCCCCAAAAAACGCCAAAAAATCCGTAGGAAAAGTTTAAAAATTCAGGGGGGGGCTCATTTTTTTTTCTGCTTTTTTTTTGGTGGGCTGCGTCGTATATGCGTATATTATCCAAACAGTCTATATATCTCATATTTTTTTGTACCTTTGTATATGCCGTGGGACATAGAAATACACAATAGGATTTCGATTGGCTTTGCTCTTGGCTTTCAGTATTACGGTCAAGATGATGAGCATAACTGGTCGGAGCTCACAATATTTCTAGGACTCATAAGCATAGTAATAAAATATTAAATATGAAAGATAATTTTGTAGATGGTCTATACGTCAAGGACGGAAGGCTTATAAATGACCGACCAGATGGAATGATGGGGATAGAGAAAGCTGCAAAGCTTAAAGGTATGGTTAAAAGACAAAGAAACATCGAACAGATTGCTGAAGGTATTCAGCGAGCTAAGATGATGGAAAAGTTTATGGATTAGTTATCCATATTAGTTAGTTAGTTTTTAGTGTTTATAAGAGGAGCTACCTTTAGGGGTAGCTTTTTTTTTATATGTAAGTAAAAGTGACGAAAATTTCCAAAAGTGACGAAGTTGTGACGAAAATTTTTAAGGTCGTCACCAGTTAACTAATTGATTATTAATATATTACTTTAAAAAGTGACGAAATGACGAAAAAGAAGGGGGTCGTATATAAGAAAAAAAATAAAATAAAAAATTATATAGAGAGAATAGAAAAGAAAAAGTCGTCACTCGTCACCAAAATAAAAAACTTTTTATATATTTGAATTAATTAAATCAAATTCAATGGAAACTACTGGAGGGTACTCACCGAAAGACCTGCACTTTGATAAACAAGCTAGGTCTAAATTAATAAAAGGGATATCGAAAATGTCATCGGCTGTCAAGTCAACACTTGGGCCTATGGGAAATACAGTGCTAATAGAGTCAGCTAGTCATACGCACGGGATAACTGTGACAAAGGATGGGGTGACTGTAGCTAAGTCTATACAGCTTCTTGACCCAGTGGAAAATTTAGCGGTTCAGATGATGAGAGAGGCAGCGTCTCGTACTGCAGCTAACGCTGGAGATGGAACGACAACAGCAATAGTTCTAACAGAAGCCTTAGTTCGCAAAGGTATAGAGGAGCTTGAAGAGGCAGATAATAAAACCCAAGTACTACGTGATATGGTTTCTTTAACTGAAGGGGTAGTGGATAACCTTAAGAAGCGTTCACGTAAAGTATCAGATAAAAAACTGCTAGATGTGGCAACTATATCTGCAAACAACGATACCAATGTAGGGAAGATAATAGCAGATACGTACACATCTATAGGAAAAAACGGGATAGTAACGGTGGAAAAAGCGCAAGGGTCTGAGACCGGGTTTGAAACCACAAACGGGTTGAAGATAGACAGAGGATATTCATCACCTCTGTTTATCAACGACCAGAAAAAGGATGAATGTATCATGGAGGATGTACATATCCTAGTCTCTGATGCAGAGATAAACAACATACTTGTCATTGAGGGTATACTCAAACCAATTATCAATGAAGGAAAAAAATTATTAATAGTAGCGCCTTGTTCACAACAAGTCATAAACACCCTAGCGGCGAATGTGATGAAGAACAGCTTGAAGCTTTGTGCCATAATTCCACCCTCCTTTGGCTATAAGCAACATGAACTGATGCAAGACATAGCTCTGTCAGTAGGGGCTACTTATTTTTCAGAAAAGACTGGAGACGATATGAGCATTATGAAATTTGAAGACCTAGGTCGTGCAAAGAAAATAATTGTAGGGAAGGACTCTAGTATAATAATCAAAGACGACTCACATATAGATAAGAAGCTAATCGATGAGAGGGTAGCACAACTCTGGGACGCTCATTCCATAGCAGTGAAAAAAGTGGACAAGGAGTTTATTCTCTCACGAGTAGCATCCCTTACTGGAGGCGTTGGTGTTATCTATGTAGGCGGAAACACAGACTTAGAACAGAAAGAACTTTTCGATAGAGTTGACGATGCAGTATGCGCAGTCCGCAG
>Ga0209194_1001283_pt1 | contig 16269 bp, 28 predicted proteins | sample COGITO_mtgs_1004_FD_184787 | JGI IMG/M metagenome (GOLD analysis project Ga0209194, IMG submission 184787) | Pelagic marine microbial communities from North Sea - COGITO_mtgs_100413 (SPAdes) (version 2) | ecosystem: Environmental > Aquatic > Marine > Epipelagic ...
ATTAGTGGTGATTATCAACCTTTAGCTGGAAGTTTACAAATAAGGTTTGCTGGTAATACAGATGCAATTCAAAACGATGAATGGGAAATAGAATGTTTTGGAAGATATGAAGATGTAGATGCTTCTACTGGTAAAGCTATTAAAATGACAAGAATTAGAACTTATAGAGGATATTAAGATGGCTGTAAATTTTACTAACAACTTTACTAATATTCTTAATAAATTACGTAACACATTAAGAACAGAATTTAAGGGTACTTTACCTGTATATATTGGACACGAGCAAAAAGAGCAAGGTAATCAATATTTACGGCTTGACCCTGTAGGTAGCACTTTAAGTGAGTATAATGTAAATGGAGAAATTAGGGAGTTTCAAATTAATATGTTTTATTACTTTGCAGATCCTAACGTAAACAAAACATCATTAGACCACGTTTTAAGGTTTGTATCAAGAATTGAGGCGTTAATACACGATAACATTAGTATGACATTAGATGATACTAATAGCACAAACTGTTTTAATTGTAGAATTGAATCTACAGAACTAAACGCTTTAGATGACGAAAACGAATATGTTGTACAGTTTGAATGGCGTGGACAACATTTAGGTAATTTAGATTAGGAGTAATTATGAAGATTAAATTAATAAGTAAAGACAAACCTATAACATCTAATTGGTGTTTTAAAAATGAAGGATTTTGTTCTACTTTATTAGGAGAAATAAATTCAGGAAAGCAAGTAGAAGTAGATAGAGTACCAAAACTTGCTTGGGAATATGTAGAAGAAGTTAAAACAGTTAAAAAACAAACAAAGGGTAGTAACCCTAAAGGAGAAAAATAATGGCTATAAATGAAAAGGCTTACTCACCTAAGCAGTTCTCGTTTTTGGTTGCCGAGCAAGATGATTGGGGAACTATTAATCCAGATTCAAGTGGCAGCCCTGATAACTCTTGGTTAGCAGTAGATGTAGATTCTGTAGGAAGTCCATCTTTAAATTTAAATCAAGTTTTAGAACCAAGAAATGGTAGTAGAGTTTTACAAGCTACTGATTTCTTTCAAGATAAACTTAATAAAGTTATAGAAGTATCTGTATCAGGCACAGCTACAACAGAAATATTAGATTTATTACTTGGTAATATTACACAAGGTGATACTGTTCCATACGCAATAACATCTGCTGGTGCAGTACAAAATATGTCAGCAGCAACAACTAATCAAACAGCAAATCAATTATTATCTATTGCGTACAAAAGTCCTGCAAGTGGTCACGCTATAGGTCTTAAAGATTGTTTTTGTACATCTATTTCTTTTAATGGTGATGCAGGAACTGAAGGTGGTAGAGTTAAATTTTCTGCTACTTTTAAAACAGGAAGCCTTCCAATATTAAATCAAGCTGATATAGCAATAGATACAGCTATTACAGCAAACAATTATTTTATGAGTGCTTGGGATGCTGATGATAGAATTATTGCAGGACACTCTAATGTATTAGTAAATTCATTTACTTTAAACATTGAAAATGATGTTGTGTTTGCAGGTCTTACAGCAACAGGATTTGAATCTGCTTCAAGAGTAGGTGAAGTTTCAGCAACTGCTGATTTTAACATTAAGTATGATGACAATACAGATGTTATGTTTGAAAATATGCACGACCAAGTAACAGGGGCTTCAGAAGGAGCTACATTAATGAATGATGATAATGATCCTGGTGATGGAGCTTTTGGTTTTAAATTTGACAATTCTGTAATGACTAATGTTGCTTTAAGCGAAGGTGATATGATGGCTTTAGATGTATCAGTTAAAGCTGTAGGAGCAGGAATTGGTTCAAGTACAGACTTATTTGAAGTAGCTTGTTAATTAAAATAAAGGAATAAACAATGGAATTTAAACTTGAATCTGGAAGTAAGATTAAGTTAAAAGATGTATCAATAGATGAGAGAGATGAAATGCTTGATTCTGTAGAGTATCAGTATGATGCTAAAGGTAATCCTAAAGGTATGAAGATGATGAATAGTACGATTACTAAGTGGTTACGTTTATGTATTGACGGCGATACATCTGATGAGTTTCTAAAAACACTCACATTAAAAGATAGAACTGATATTTTTGTTAAAATGCAGGAGTATCTTCTTGTGGGGGAAGAGAAAGCCTCCAAGTAGAACTGACTATATTGTCTGACGGCTGTGGAGGCTGTCCTTATTGTGATTTTCCTTATGAAGCACAGTTACCTGTAAAGACGGAAAACGGATACGAAACACGAGAGTTTAGATCACAAGATGATATTTGGGCAGTTATTGATTTAATTGCCCAAGAAACTAAAGAATTTAACGAAGAAAAAGGGAAGGAGTTTGATGTGGCTAAAAGTATTACTGCACAATTACCTTTCTTTGCGTGTGTAAATCACGTTAGAGATGAGAAGTATATGAAACTTCTTAATAAGTATTTATATTGTACAGAAACAGGTACACCAGCACACTTAGGTAGTTATGGTGAACAACCTGCAAGATGGGTACAATATTTTTTTATAATTAAAAATGCGATGGCAAAGAAGATGAACAACGTAAAAGAGAAAGCGAAAAAAGATGTCTGATATTATCGTAAAGTTTAAGCCAGTAGGGCATAAGTCCTTAATAAAAGCTATAAAAGAATTAGAAAAAGCTACAGGTGGTGCTACAGGTGCTACTGACAAATTTGGTAAATCTATGGGTGGCAGAAATAGAAAAAATATGTCTATTTTTGAACAAAGTATGTCTACCATACGTTCAAGATTATTAGTTTTTAATTTTGCATTAGCTATGGGTGCAAGACAACTTGTTAATTTTACTCAACAAGCAGCCAAAATTCAACAAATGGAAAAAGGGTTTACCACTATGTCTGGTGGTGCAAATAACGCTTCTATTGCTATAGGAAAATTAAAAAATGCTACAGATGGAACATTAAGTAGTTTTGATTTATTTCAACAAGCAAACAATGCTATGGTTCTTGGTGTTACTAAAAACTCTGATGAAATGGCTGATATGTTTGATATGGCACAAAGGCTTGGTGATGCTTTAGGTAAAGATGTTAAATTATCAGTTGAATCACTTGTTACTGGTATTGGTCGTCAATCACGTTTAATGCTTGATAACATTGGTATTATTGTAAAATCAGATAAGGCTTATAAAGAATATGCAAAAGAAATAGGTAAAACTGCCGATACATTAACAGATTCTGAGAAAAAACAAGCATTTATGAATGCAGCACTTGAAGCAGGTAGAGAAAAACTTAAATTCTTACCAAACGAAACACAAGATGCTAATAAATCATTCCAACAACTAAATGCTGCTATGTCTGACCTTTCAGTTGAAATAGGCAAAGCATTTTTACCTACAGCTGTATCTTTAGCCGATACTATGACAAGTTTATCAAGAGCCTTTAATGAAGATAGAGTGAGAGCTTATGCTAAAGCTGTAAAAGTTGTTTTAGCTGGTGCTATGATATTTTACAATAAACAAGTAATAAAAGTTGTTTCTAACCAAATGAAATTAGGTTGGGGTGCTTTAATTGTAGGTGCAGGAATATTAGCAGAAGCTATTTATAGGCTTAGTGGTGGGTTTGATGATGCAGCAAAATCCACAGAAAATGCTGCCGCAGCTAATATGACTTATCTACAAACTTTATCTACTATGAACAAAGTTAAATTAAGTGAAGAATTAAACAAACAAAAAAGTATGTTACAAGGATTACACCCTGAATACATACAATTAAATGCAGATATTGAAGAACAAACAAAATTAGTAAATAGTGGTACACTTAGTAATAAAACGCAAATAGTACAAATAGGAAAAATTACAGCTAAAAGAAATGAACAAAAAGAAGCTGAACGTAAATTAACAGAAATGCTTGAAAAAAAACAATTATTTGAAGAAAATGGCATAACAGTTAATAAAGAACAAGATGAGCAAATTACAAAAAACATAGAACATCTTGAAGAACAAATAAGAATTGTTGATTTAGGATTTGAAAGTTATAAATCTTTTATAGAAATTCAAGATAGTGTTGATGCTTTATATAAACAAACAAGTGCTTCGCAAAAAGAAAACTTACAAACACAAATAGATAATCTTGAATTATTAGAAAAAGAAATAGGCAAAAACAAAGAATTAACTGCTGTATTAGAAATGCTTAAAAATAAAAAAGACGCAATTTTACAAGCAGAAACACAAGCACAATTAAAGGCATATTCAAAAATGGCTAAAGGTGTAGCTACATTAGCTGGTGCTTTTGGAGCAGGAGCTAAAGAAGTTGCTGCAATACAAGCTATGGGTGCTGTTGTAGATGCTTTTGGTGCTGCTTCATCAGCAAGATTTAACGCTAACAAGGCAGGTTTACCTATACCAATTCCAGGGATAATGTATGGTATAGAACTTGCAGCAGGATTAGCTAATGCAAGAGCAGTTGCTATGGCTGCTAACAAAATAGGTGGTGGCTCTGGAGGTGGTGGTCAAGTTTACGGCTCATTTGAACAAGGTGGTTATGTAGGTGGAAACAGACATTCACAAGGTGGTACTATTATAGAAGCAGAACGTGGCGAATTTGTAATGAGTAGAAATGCAGTAGAATCTATCGGCTTAGAAACCCTTAACCAAATGAATCAATCAGGTGGTGGTGGAAGTATCAATGTAAGTGTTACAGGTAATGTTTTAACACAAGATTTTGTTGAAGGCGAACTTGCAGAGTCAATTAAAGAAGCTGTCCGTAGGGGTAGTGATTTTGGAATTGGTTAATGTTAACTTTACCTCCTAAATTTAAACAAGCACTAGGTAATGGTACTAGAACGTCTTTATATCCTTTGGTTAGGATATATAAAGGTGTACAGATAGATGATCCGTTAGATTCGGCAACAGAAGTAATTAATTTATCAATTAAGGAAACAAACATAGGTGGTGAGGCGTATAACCCTTTACTACTTAATAGTCCTTCTATAAGCTCAAAAGCAGACATTATAAACAATAAATACACTATTTCAAGTGTATCCCTATCTATATCAAATGCTCCCTATAAAGGTAAAATTTTCTCAGACGATATTCCTAGTTTACTTAATGCAGTAGTACAAGTGTATTACGCTGCTAATGGACTAGACACTTTAGATGATTGTCTTTTAGTGTATACAGGTACTATTAGACGTTATTCTCAATCGGCTGAAACTTTAAGCCTTACTTTAGAAGATCTAACTGAGCAAAAACTTAAAACTAAAATACCTGCAACATTAATAGAAGATGAAAATAATTTTAATGATGAGAATATTGGAAAACCTTATCCTATGGTATATGGTTATGTTGATAAATCTCCTTTAATATTAGATAAATATGATTCTTTAATAATTGATAAGCCTAGTAAAGAAATAATAGGATTATGGGATAAAATAGCAAGTGTAAACTATCAAAATCCTAAAATTAAAGATACTTTACTTTATGGAACTTGGTTACAAAAAAATTCTTCTTTGTTTACTTACAAAGATGGTTATATGCCTATAATGGAGAATTTTCCTTACAATTTTGGCTCAAGAACACATACTATAAACGAAGGTTCAATGTATGAATTTGAAAATTTTACAGATAATAGTTCGGCAAAAATTAATTTAAATCCTAGTAATTTTTTATATGAAAAATACACATTACAGGAAGATGAAGATGGTGAGGAAGAATATGAGGCAGTAGAAGGAAATTTAGGTATTCCAACAAGAATATATAGACCTGTACAATCTGTGTCTTTTTTTGTTAAAAATCACGGAGAATATAAAAATTATTATAATGGTTCCCCTGCTGATGATGATGATTCGTACACATACAGACCACCTTCTGCAAATAAATTTTATGGTTTTTTTGATACTTTATTTTATACAGGAATAACTAGAGATATATTTAGAGGAACTACAAATTATGTTGCTAATAATATAGATTATGATGAAAACAATTATGACATAGTAAGTAATCAATCTTCTGCTGCTGATAGTTTATATAACGAAGCTATAGCACAAGGATTACAAACTTGGTGGCAACCTACAGAAATAAACAATAATAGTGGAATTGAAAATGAAGGCATATGGAGTTTTGAAGATAACAACTTTTTAGATAACCCTAATTTTAATCCTGATTGGATTCAAAATGCTGATAATCGTTCAGGAATACATATACACAGCGTAAATATGCACAATGAAAATGGTGGAGCTTTTGTACGGCTTCAGCTTAATACTGATGTGCCTGATTATCCTGCTGTAACTAAAATATTTTACAGAGCTAATTATTTTGCCCCTAGTAATATAATGGGTGGAACAGAAGCAGAACCTGTAGCTTTTTGGCACGAAAGACAATTACTTACAAGACATCATAACAATAATGATAGTTTTGGTGATTTAGTTACAACTAAAAATGATTGGCACGAATATTACGACAATGATGGTGGCACTTGGACAACTGCTTGTGAATTTCCTAACCACGAACATACTATAACACCTGATACAGTAGAAAAACGATATGTAACTGTTGGTTTAGGAGGCGAAGAATATGACAATATTATATTAGGTTTTAATTCAACAAAAACTACTGACAGTATTAATTGGGGATTACCTGCAATTAAAGGATATTACACTAATGTTTCATCTTGTTTTGCTAATTTAAAACAATTTTACACAATACAAGATATATTAATAACTGAATATGTAAAAGAAAAATATTATGGAAGTGTTGTAGGAAGAAGTGAAGAAAAAAATTGGACAGTTAATATTATTAGTATAGAATATGTAGGTAATAATACAAACATAATTTTTACAGATTTACCTCATTTTTTAAATGCAGGAGATACATTTAATATATATTCTGAAAATGGTACAGACGCAGGTGTTTTTACTTGCACAACAGCACCATTAAATAATAGTATGACTGTTAATGAAGGAAATCTTGAGGCAAATGAAAATGGAACAATATCATATTTAAGAGATACAGAAATAACAAAACCACATAATATATTAAATGATATATTAAAAGAAGAACTAGGATATGACAAAGGTGTTATACTTCCTGACGAAACAATACAAGACGATTGGATTCATAGTTTTACTTTAAAAGAACAAAAAGAAACTAAAGGTGTTATAGAAAATCTTTTTAAATCGTCAATTTACATTCCATCATTTGATAGTGCAGGTAATTTTAAATTTATAGACCTAAAACAAAACATTGAAGATTATGACCAGTTTGAAACTATAGATAATCAAGATATTGTAAAGTATTCTTTTGCCTTAACTAAATTAGAAGATGTTAAAAACCAAGTAAATGTTAAGTATAAAAAAGATTATGGATCAGGAGATTACGCAGAAGAAACAGGCTATGGAATTGAAGATAATAATGGTATCACTTCTGCTACTACATTAGATGAATTGACTACAGAATTAACATCTGATATGCTTTATGATATTAGTTATTATGGTATAAAAAATGAAGATGCAAAATTAGATATAGAAACGGAATATATTAGAGATAAAGATACGGCACGAAAACTACAAAGAAGATTGCTTATGTGGTACGCTAATCAGCATATTACAATGAAAATAGATTTACCTCCTAGTTATATACATTTAGAAGCAGGTGATTACATAAAATTTGATGAACTTATAGGTGGTAAACTTGCTTTTGGATTTGACTATACACAAGAATTTGTTAAAAATGGACAACTTATATATCCTGTATTTTTTGTTACTAAAACAGCTAAATCTTTAAGCAAAGTAAGTTTAGAGTTAGTTCAAGTACATCGTGGCGATTTTGGTATGAATGATGATGATTTAGGTAATTATAAAATACCTAATCCGTATATGAATAATATATATGCTCCTGAGGGAGAAGAATTAGCAGAAGAAGAAATATACTTTTTAACAGAATGGGAAAGTGATTATAATTTGCCTGATTTGCAACAAGGACAAATAAATGCACTTGTAAGTACAAATTTAGAAACAGGCGTTAATATTGAAATAAGACTACTTGATTCTAGTCACGCTTTTAATTATGGTAATTTACAAATTACAAATGGCATTAATGATATAGAAGCAAGTGAACTTGTTAATGCAACAATAAATGAAACTGACAATAATTATGGTGATAATGTTAGTATAAACAAATTGGTAGGTTTAGCATATAGAGCAGGAATTGAATATACTGACGATAATACTGTAGAAGAAACTATTGAATTAACATTTGATTTAATTATTACGTCAGATACAGACCCTGAATTGTCTGAAACATTAACTTTTGTACAAAATATACCAACTATAGATTTTACATTAGGCGATTTAAATGGAGATGAAGTTATAAACGTATTAGACATAATTATTCTTGTAAATCTTATTTTAGATGATAGTCCATATAATGAATCAGGCGACTTAAATGGTGATGGTGCATTAAATATATTAGATGTTGTAACTTTAGTGCAAAACATATTAGGTAATTAAATGATATACAACAAAACACAATTAGCAGATGGTAAATCTACAATAATATGCAATAATGGTAGTTGCTCTATTGAATCTAATGTAGATATATTAGGTATAGAGATAGACTTTACAGGTACGGCAGATATTACGCCAACATTACCTGAAGGTTGGATAATGCAAGGTAATAAAAGTAAAATACTATTAATAGGCTTACAAGGGTTAGCCATTAAAAATTTACAATTATTTACCTACGAGGGTACTGTTAAGATAAAAAAGGTAATTGTAGCCAATAAAGAAGGTAAACGCATACAATGCAATATAGAAAATGTAAATTCAACTTGGATTACACAAAATTGGTCTATGAATTTAGAAGCAGATACTTGGGATAATTTCAAAAGTAATGTTAAAAAAGGCAAAGCCACTAAAACTAAATACAATTTACCTGATTATGATCTACCTAAAGCAGATAAAACAAAAATTAAAACAAAACGTAGAACAACAACATCTACAAGTGGTGTTAGTTCAGGAGGCTCAGGAGGATATTAATGGGAAAACAAGTTAAAACGCCAAGATTTTATGTAGATATGCCTACATTTTTACACGCTACAGGACAATTAGGTTGGGATGCAACCTCTAAAGGTGGTGCAGAACTTTTGTATATGAATTGTGCTAATCCATTTTTAGAGTTAGAAACATCTGATGACTCACAAGTTAAGTTTATTTTAGGCAGCACAGAAAACAATCCTATTAAATCTTCTTTCCCTATAAACTTTTGTGCTTTATTAAACCATAATCTTGGTACTGATTCCAAAGATTTTAAAGTAGTAGGCAAAGGTGGGTATGGTGATGGCTTTGAAACAGAATTAACAGAATCTACTACTAATGTTATGAATTACTACCCTAATCCATATTACAATGGTACAAGCATATTTACGTTTAGTGAAGAAAACAATTATTTTAATAGCTTTAATTTATCTTACGATGCAAATGAATTTGACGACTACACACATCAATTAGGTTCTTTTGTTATAGGTAAATATTTTGATGCTCCTAATTCGCCTGACCTTAATCTTACAATGTCAAGACGATTTGATGGCATTAAATCACAAAAGACTATAGGTGGTAAGACGTTATCTAACATTTACTATGATGGACCAACAGAATGGACTATGAATGGTCCTAATGGAACTTATAAATATCCACCATTTGAATTAGATTTTCCTTCTACTACAACAGATGAACAATTAGGTTATTTTAAGCCTAAAAGTGGTTTAGGTAGAAAAGGATTAAGAAGTTGGAAACTATCATTTTCTTACATAAGCGAAGATAATATGTGGATGGAAAACGAAGTATCGAACCAAATAACTTCAGATACTGGTTCTGGAGATAACCATAATTCTATGTTATCAGACAATAGCTTTAACTTTGTATGGAATTGTACATTAGGTGGAACTCTGCCGTTTATATTCACAGACGATAAAGAATCTAACGAACCTGATAGATATGCTATATGTACATTCAGAGAGAATACTTTTAGTGTGCAACAACAAGCACATAATGTTTATAAGGTTAGTATGACGATTGACGAGTTGGCTTAGCATTAGGCAGCACAATACCCATTTCTATAACTGCCCATCTTTTTATTTCTTCAATAAGTTCAGTAAACTCTGGCTTAGATAATTGTTTAGTAGATTGGATCTCATACTTTTCTTTTATAACTTTGTGCATTTCGGCTTCAGTATAACCTAAATCTTTAGACAATATCCTAATTATAACCCTATAGTATGCGTTTTGTTGTGGAGAACGCACCTTTTCGGCAGGTTTAATTTCTAAGTGAACATCACCCTCAATTAGCCTTAAATAATCCCTAAATCCAAGATTATCATCTAAGGTAAGTTTACCTTGTTTTATTTTACCAGCAAATTTCATTCTATTCCTTTTAATATTTCTTTACATAATTCTGATGGAACTATACTTCTTTCGTAATTTCCTTTTAATCCTTGTGTTCCTGTTTTCGATCCTCTTGGTGCTCTTTCGTGATGACAATTTGGATTACCATTTTTGCATTTATTTCTTGGTATCCAATTATAATTATTAGTCCATATATCAGTAGGTTTTGCTCTTTTATCCCCATATTGACAATACCATATTGTTCTTCTATATGTAGTCCAATTCATAATAGGTAATTTTCTTAAAACACCTCTTGGATTTTCTATATAATATAACAAATTAGGATTTTGATTTAAAAAGTATCTTATAATTGAATTACTTTTCTTAACTACATTTATATTGTTTCTACATTTATCTGTTTTAGGTATATAAAAACCTTTTCCACCAGTCCAATGATAACCTATACTTGCTACACTAAAAGTAGTACAAGGTGGAGATGCCCAAATAACATCAGGTATACCAAATTCTTTTTGTATATCTGTTGCATTAACATCTAATATATCTTTAACTAAGTCTATACCTTTAAAGTCGCTAAAATCAGTAGTATATGTTTCCATACCTAATTCTTCTGCAACCTTGGAAAAGCTCCTGGATCCTGCAAATAATTCTAATACTTTCATTCTGCGAAATATCCTCTCAATAAATAAAATGCTTCTTTCCATAGGTTAAGATTATACTTTTCTTCAAATCGCCTTAGACCCAAATTATGACGTTCAGTATGATGTTTTCTGCAAATAGGAACACAACTAAAGTCTTTTAATCCATTTTTATTAGCACCACCCATCGCTAAATGTTCTAAATGGTCTGGGTCTACTGGCGACACCCCACACACTATACAATGCTTAGACTTAATATACTTAATATAATCTTTCATTAAAATGCTTGTATAAATCGGCTTATAACTGCATACCAAAATGAACAACCAACAAATACGATTATTGAATAAGCTATTAATTTATACCAATTAATTGTCATCTGATGCTCTCTCTTTCATATCATAATATGTTTCTATTGATTCTATAACTATAGCCATTATAACCATAACACCTATAGCAGTTAATAAAAATCCAAATATTAATTCCATTCTATTCTCCTTTTATTCTTTTTAACCATTGATCCGTAACATCTTCTGGTTCAAGTAGTTCATTATGTTTCTCGGCTTCATCTCTATCCAGAAACTTCTTGCCGTCTTTAGTTATCCATACAAAGTGTAATTCTTTTTTAATCATAAATTCTCCAATTTAAAGAGATAGTGCGAAGAAAGGTAAACGCCAAAAGCAGGAAGAATGAATAAAAACCCACTACCTATCTCTTTTTTAAATTTTGTTTTCTAATATCTTGTATTTTATAAGTCAATGTTAATGAAGTATATTCTGTTTTCATTTCTAATGGTGTAGGTTTAGGCTTCCTATTAATAAAATCAATAAATTCTGTTACTCTGCCCATTTTACTGATTATACTTCATTTTAAATGCTTTTATTTCAGAAAGTCTACAATGAATAAAAGAGCCATCTTTTAATGAAAATGCAAAACCTTCTCCTAAATCTACCTGTTGATGATATTTTTGATTATCTTTATCGTAATAACCTATTTCTAAATTATCATTCATACAATAAGTATTAGCTTTTACTTTATACCAATTATTATCTGATAATAAAACTTCTGTTATACTTTTATCGTCTGCACTTGTATCTATAAACAATGTCACTTATTCTCCTTTATGTTTAGTATCCAATCATTTAATTCTTGTACTACATACATCTTTCCTCTGTCCTCTTTTATAATCTGAACGTCTACGTGTTCTGATGGTGCTATCCATTTCGGCAAAGCCTTACGAACTTTAGCTTGAACTTTAATCTCATCATTTATAAGAATATCTACTTCTTCGTGGTGTCCAAATGCTTTTCCGTTAGATCCCCAAGCACGAACTGCTTTTATATCGTGTAATTCAATAGCTTCTACAATCTCACGTTCAAATCTATTACCTTTAGCTTTACTTTTGTTCGGCATTATCTATTCTCCTCATAAAATGCTTGTGCAAATCCTTGCGGCGTCATACTTCTTCTTTCTAATCTTGTATATTTACCATAATATTCAGGATGTATATCTTTACTTTTCATTCTATCAAATTTAGGCATATTACAATCTATAGGATTTTTTTTAGGAAAATTAAACCAACCCCATAAACAAGTAGCTTTTTTATAATTATCTCCAAAATCATAAGGGTTAAATTCATAACAAGGTTTTCCTAAAAATCTTTTTAATAAACCTTTTGGATTTTCTAATGCCCAAAATTGTAAAGTTGTTTTTTTTGCATAAGGACTATCTAATTTATATTGACATTTTGCAATTATATTTAAACAAGCAGAAACTATTTTATAAGCAGATTTTAAATCTCTTGGTTTACCAGTTGTTTTTGCGAAACTAAATTGGTCACAAGGTGGCGCAGCAAGAATACCATACACATTTTTAGGTGGCTCATAATATCTTACATCATTATCTGGTAATGTTATAAGTCTTACATCATAACCATTATCTTTATAAGGTTTACTCCAAGAGCCTGTACCCCCACACAAATCAAGTATTATTTTATTATTATTCTGTGATGTCACTTTTTTCTCCATATTGTAAGGTCGGCTAAACAAGATTGGTATACCCACCAACACTTTCCATCATTAGTAGCTTCTAGTATTTTCTGTCTTGTTCTTGCACTTCTGTTGTTGTTGAAAATCCTCTGGCAAATCTTGCAGTATGTGTTATTTAATGCTCCACCTGCATTATAATCACTATTAGGTTTTTTTTCTTTACACATAGGACATTTTTTCATTTTATCTCCAATTTTGAGGGCAAGTATCCTAAGGAGGGATATGACATTGTGCGAATGATCTACCTGCCCTATAAGTTATCTATCTAATTCTTCTAAAGTCGTTTCTGCTATTGTTCTTGCAATAGATTGTTCTGGCGATTGTTCTATTATCGCCTTTAATCCTTGAATAGCTATTTCTAACTTATCTTCCATAATTTACCTATATTGTTTTATTTTGACTTTACAACAATCACTATCGTCTTTTGCTATAGTGAATTTATTACCAAATACTATTGAGTTACATCTGCTACATCTTCCAAGTCTACTACTACCACTTTTATCAAACGGATATAATTCATCTAAATCAATTTTTTTCTCTGCTTTTATAATCTCATCTTCAAATACTCTATCTCTCAAATATCTGATTGGATCCTTACGATATACTTTATCTCTATCTTTAACATAATGCCTAGTATGCTCCATAATCTTAGGTATATCATTTTTAGTTATATTCTTAAACCAATAATCAATAGCTTGTTTCTTAGTCGTCTTTTTATCGTACAAAGCATACCATTGTCCAAACCCTTTAGTATCTTTAAGAAGTGGTGGAGAGGGGGAATAAGGCTTTCTAGTCCCCGAGACTTTGAAAACCTTTGAAATGTCAATCCATTTCGGCTCCCCACCATTTTCTCTTATTAAAACCTCCACTAAAATCTCAATGCCTTTACTGGAGTTATAGTTTTACAAGTGACTGAACATTTACGTTTAGTAGCTTCAACAACTTGGTTTGCTTTTTTTAAGTCATTTACTCTACCAGATACTGCATTTATAGCCATACCAGTCTTATTGCATATTTCTTGCAAACTAAGTGCTTTATCGCAACCTTTTAAGACGTTTAATATAATGTCCTTTTGTTTAGGTTGCTTACCACTTGTTTTTAGTTCATCATAAGCCATTAAAGATGTATCTTTCATTCTTTGCTCCTTTTTTAAAATGGTATATCGTCGTTTTGAGTTGGTGTATTAGCTTCTTTCTTTTGATCTTCATTTATTTTTAAGCTAATGTATTTCTTTCCATTCTTACTTGTGTTTGTCCAAGCCGATATATAATACTTCTCGCCTTTTATAAGCACATTACCAGTAAGATTAGGGTGTTTGTCTGATTTTTTATCTTCTACTGGAAATAATACTCCAGTCATATCCTTATTTTCCATTTATAAGCTCCTTTGCTTGTTTTAAAGTTTTTTCAAGTTCGTAAATAGTATAGTATGATTTATGAAAATGAATTGTATTATCGTTTTTATCAAAACTAACTGCTTTTTCTTGTCTATGTAAAATTACTTCTTCCATTCTTATTCTCCTTTTGTTGTATCATTACAATGTTCATTTACGTCAAAAACATTAAAGTCTATCATAATATTAGGATTTAACTTCATCATCTTTTGTTTAAATTGCTCAAGTTCAAATCTAATCTGTATCGCTTCCATACTATTCTCCATCTATTAGTTTGTTTACAATATAATCCCACAATGGATGATCATTCCTTTTATACCCTTTATTAGTGGCTATTTTAGAAAGATTATCGTACTTGGTAGGTGTTACCCTTACTTGAGATATTTTTTCTTTAATAGGCATTGTTGTAGGTATTGGAATTGATTCCGAATAATTAACACAGTGCAGACAATTATAATAACAGCCAATGCTACGGCAGTAATTCATTTGTGCTTCTTCAGTACTATGAAATTTAATTAGATGTTCAGGTGTTGATTCTGGTAAATGTATCATTATAATTTACCTTTCATTTGTGAATCTAAGTCTTGATTTATAGACTCGGCTAATTCATCTTCGTATTTCTTTATACTTTTCTTCATTTTATTAAGTACACGTTGATAGTTTGTTTTAGAAGTAGATTTACGAAGTTCGTCTTTGACTGTATTCTTTTTACCTTTAAAACATTCGTGTTCTATAAGTTTAGCGAACTCGGCAGTTTGTTCTTCAGTATAGAACTCCTCTTGTGGTAGTCCTTCGCCTTTATAAATATAAAAGCCTAAACCAAAGCCAGTAGCTATACATTTAGTTAAACATCTCATTTTAGTATTAGCAATATCTACACAACTTGGATTTTTAATAGGTTTATTATTAAAATCGGTTACAGCTAACCACATTTTCTTAGTATTATCGCCGATATTAACAACACATTCAACTGAACAAGATCCATCTGGATATACAATATAATCTTTAACCATACCATTGCTATCAGTATAATGTAAGAAATCATATGTTACATCAGGGTAATGTTCCATTATAGTAGATATAGCAAAGTTCCAACCTAGGTATTTAAATTGCCCTTTTTTTTCAGTATGCTTGTTAACATCTATTGCCGATAATTTATTCCATATTTCTTGCATTTTCATTCTTTTACTCTCCTATATATAATAATAGTTTATTTTTTTACATACTACGTTTGGATATAAGGTTTTTATACTTACATTCAAAATTTTAGCTAAGGCTCTAAGCCGATCTTGACTTGGTTTACGTTTACCATTTATAATAAGAGATAATACACTCTCATTTATACCTAATTTCTGACAAACATAGGTTTGTTTAATCCCTTTTTCTGCTAATACCTGTTTTATACGAACTTCCATTTATAATCTCCGTTTCTTTGCATAAGTTATAATAAATATTTTAATTTACAAAAACATTTATTTTATTTTAATTAATTTATAATATAATTTGGTTTATAATTATAATCATAGTATTTTATCATCCTAAATATTTGATTTGTTGGTTTTATAGACTTCGTGGATCAAATATAATTAAGCAAATACACGAAGGGCATAGCAAATTTGCAAGGATAGGATGAATAAGAGTAGTCCTGCTATTTCGAAAATATTCTTAGGTGTTCTGACGAAATAACTTCGTAGGATATAATGCACTAATCAACTCCAGAATCTGGGGCTATAGGATTGGTGCATCCTCTAAAATTCATCATAGGATATAATATAAGGTTTATAATATTAGTTATTAACATTGTTTTTAAAAATACTATTA
>Ga0209194_1001287_pt1 | contig 16220 bp, 15 predicted proteins | sample COGITO_mtgs_1004_FD_184787 | JGI IMG/M metagenome (GOLD analysis project Ga0209194, IMG submission 184787) | Pelagic marine microbial communities from North Sea - COGITO_mtgs_100413 (SPAdes) (version 2) | ecosystem: Environmental > Aquatic > Marine > Epipelagic ...
AGAAACCAGTGCAGGCGTCAGACTGTCTGGCTTACAGTCGGTTTGGGTTGTTTGTCAGTTAAAGCCAAAGCGGAACCCGGCAAAAACGGCTAGAGCCGAGTAATAAGCTGTTATTTGCAAAGTATGAATGGAGCAAATGATAGTATTTGAGTAAATTTTGAGCGTTTCAAATTAGCAAACAAGATCATTCTATCTGTTTAAAGGCATTGGGGATATTTAGAAGAGTTAATTGGATCTTGGAAGCCCGTGTTATCGATGACCTCTGATTCAATTAAGCAAAAGTCTGTGTAGCTTATATCTAATCTCTATCAGATAAGTCATTCGAACTGTAGGATTGCTGGATCCTGCACGGATTTATCGGAACAGGCGCAGGCCGGTTTTTGTTTAACTGTCTCTTAAACTGCCTAAAAGAACGAAGCGCTGGTCTTTAAAAATAGTAGCTGACCGTAATGCGTCAGGATTTTATGATGTCGAACCTAGGAGCGTTCATGAGCAACCCGAAACATACCCTTTTTTGGATGACAGTCTACCTGCTGATCGTCGCCACTGTTTGCGCTCTAATCTACGAACCTATTAGCGCAGCTTTTATGGCCAATTGGGTTTTCAATTCTCTGATTCTAGCTGTATTGGTGATCGGCATCGGCCTTACCTATAGGCAAGTCTTTATATTGCAGCCTGAATTAGAGTGGATAGCACTGTTCCGTACTGGCCGCAGTGGCCTGTCTGTAAAACAGGAACCGAGATTACTCAAGCCGCTAGCCCGTCAATTGGGGGACGAATTCAAACGAGATCGCTTTACATTGTCTGCAATGTCGCTGCGAACGGTACTCGATGGTATTCGTTCACGTATGGATGAATCTCGTGAAATCTCTCGCTATATGATTAGCCTCTTAGTCTTTTTGGGCTTGCTGGGTACGTTCTGGGGCCTGCTTGGAACCATTGAAGCGGTAGGTCGCGTGATTATAAACTTGGACATCGGTAACCAGAATTTTGATCAGGTCTTTGGTGAGTTGCAAGCCGGGTTACTTCGACCACTTGAAGGCATGGGTACCGCCTTCAGCTCCTCTCTATTGGGTCTGGGTGGTTCACTGATCCTGGGCTTTTTGGACATTCAAGCTGGACATGCTCAAAACCGCTTCTATGACGGTCTTGAAGAGTGGCTAACCGGCCTGACTCATCTGATAGATGCCACTGACTTTGAAGACAAATCTGATTTGACCACTATTCAGAAGGCCAGTTTAGAATTGGCCGACGAAATTCTGATTCTCGAAGAAGAAAATCGCCAGCTTAAAGCCAAGCTGGGATTTACTGACAAAGACTAAGGGAGCTCTATTGATGTTAGGCAGTCGCAGGCGCGCCCAAACTACCATTAATGTCTGGCCAGGTTATGTCGACGCCCTGTCGGCCCTGCTGTTGCTAGTTATATTCATGTTGATGATCTTTACTCTGGCACAGGTATTTCTGGCCCAGACTGTCTCCGACCGAGATACAGAGCTAACCCGACTTAATGATCGACTCGCCGAAATCAGCACTGCTCTGGGAGTTCAGGAACAGAATAACGAAGTACTTAATGAACGATTGGTGTCATTGCAAGACCAGTACAGCCAGAGCCTAAAACGGCAAGAAGGACTGGAAGAGCAAGTTATTGTACTCGAGGAAACCGTGGAAACTGACCAGGGAACTATCGAAATTCAATTGCGAGAAAAGGCATCGCTGCAGCAAGACATTGTTACGCTACAACAATTACGTGCTGAACTAGAGCTGGAAATTTCCAGTTTGGTCACTCGCCTGAGCGAAAGCGATCAAACGGTTGAGAAACTTGAAACTGAACTGGTGGCGCGTAGTGAACTAGTCGGCTCATTGCGTAATCGTGGACAAGCATTGGAAGCCAGCCTAGCGAGTGAACAGGAGCGAACCCAGCTCGCCCAGCGCGAGATCAAGGAAAGAGAGATACGCATTGAAGACTTGGTGGCAATCACCAGCGAGGGAGAAGAAGCACTCAAAGAGGAAAAACGCTTGTCGGCCCGGGCTCAGGCCGATATTGATCGGTTAAGTCAGAAGATAGAAACATTGCAGGAACAACTCAATCAGATAAGTACGGCTCTAGCCCTTGAGCAATATGTGACTGCCGAGCAGGTAGTGCTGCTGGCCGACTTAGGCGAACGGTTGAATACAGCCTTGGCGCAGCGCGTCAACGAGCTGGAACAATATCGCTCTGACTTCTTTGGCCGCCTTCGCTTGGCATTGGTTAACAACTCCAATGTTCGCATTGAAGGTGACCGATTCTTATTACCTTCTGAACTCTTTTTCGGGTCAGCCTCAGCAACTTTGGGCATCGAAGGTCAGCGGGAACTGAACAAACTGGCTCGAATTCTAGTGGAAGTCGCCAACGATATTCCGAGCGATATTAACTGGATATTGCGAATTGACGGGCACACGGACCAGCTACCGATCAATACAGAACGTTTCCCTTCCAACTGGGAGCTTTCAACGGCAAGAGCCGTATCAGTAGTTCGGTATCTGGCGGCGCAAGGAATCCCACAAGAACGTATGGCAGCCACCGGTTTTGGCGAGCATCATCCGATTGATGCAAATTTTACAGACGAAGCCTTTCGCAACAACCGACGTATCGAAGTCAAGCTAACCAATCGATGACAAGACTCGCCTCATCTCTAGACTGTATGACAGAACCTCATTGCAGGTGAACGGCACCGCAAAATCTCTAAAAATGTGCCGGAACATCAGGGTTTTACGGTCTAAAACGGCTAAGCAGAGTAATAACCCATTATGTATTACCCTAAGGCATAGAGAATGAATAAAGCGGAAAATTTTTGGGATAAGGCTTCAAAAAACTATGACAAGACTGAAGAGCGTTTTAATTACATTCATAAAAAATCTCGAGAAAATACTAAAATATTCTTGAAAGACAGCGACACTGTTCTTGATTATGGGTGTGGAACAGGCACTGCATCCTGTCAATTTTCTAGCCTTGTAAAAGATATTCATGCAATTGATATTTCATCTGAGATGATTGCGATATCCCAAGCGAAAGCCGCTCATGGTAAAATCGAAAACGTAAATTTCGAGCAAGCGGATATTTTTGACGGAAAATATTCTAAAGAGTCATATGATGTCATTCTAGCTTTTAATATGTTGCATACAGTCCCTAATCCACAGAATGTAGTGCTGCAAATAAATGAATTACTAAAGCCGGAAGGTTTATTTATTTCTGTAACACCTTGTTTACGACAAAAGATGTCATTTTTCGTTAATCTTCAAATCCAGCTGGTGCGGGTCTTGTGTAAGCTTGGGCTAATTCCTATTCCTATAAGAAGGGTCACAAGCTCTGAGGTAGAAAGCATATTAAAAGCAGGCGGGTTTCAAACGGTTGAATCTGAAGAGATATATAAGGACGCATCTAGCTATTTTGTTGTGGCTAAGAAGTTACAAAAAACATAACAAACTGCTGTACCGTAGGGTGAACTTGCCCCGTTTTAGCTGAGATTAAAAATGGGGGGATTACACCCAGACCTGACAGATGTCATGACTTTGCCAACTAGCCTGTAGCTAGAGCCTGGATTTTGATACAGTACGGACCAGTGTTCCTATGGAGGTTCGTTTGTGAAATTGCCCATATTACTCGCCATACCCCTGGTCTTCAGCCTGTTTACCTTTGCCGGGTCGAGCCATGCCGATACGCTGGCCGACGCCAAGGCCATCGAGCTGCTCGAGAAGATCGATAACCTCTATCAGCAGGAAAACTCCCATGCGGTGATGACCATGGAGATTGTCACCGCGGATTTCTCCCGGTCGATGACCCTGGAGTCCTGGGCCCTGGGGCTGGACTATTCCCTGGTGCGCATTCTCGAGCCGAAGAAAGAGGCCGGTGTCTCAACGCTCAAGCGTGAAAAAAACATGTGGAATTTCTTGCCCAAGATCAACAAGGTCATCAAGGTGCCCCCCTCGATGATGATGGGCAGCTGGATGGGCTCGGACTTCACCAATGACGATCTGATGCGCGAAGGCTCCTGGGTCGATGCCTATGACGTAGTCCTGAGCGAAACCGATAGCCTCTACACCCTAGACCTGACCGCCAAGGCGACCACCGTGACCGTTTGGGGCGCCATGCAGATTGTCGTGACCAAGGACAACCTCTTGCCGATCCGGCAAACCTACTTTGATGAAGACGGCCAGGCGATGCGCGAAATGCGCTTTAGCGCAATCCAAACCTTCGGCGACATCACCTTGCCGACGGTGATGGAGCTAGTACCGCTCAACAAGCCCGGCAACAAAACCCAGGTAACCTATAACAGCATGGAATTCGACATCGACCTTGAGTCGGACTTTTTCACCCTGCAGAATCTCAAAAAACGTCGTTGAGGAGGGCTTAACCATGTTGATGCTCAAGCTCGCCTTTCGCAATATTTTGCGCAATAAGCGCCGCACCGTGCTGACCATGTTGAGTATGTTTGGCGGCTATTTTCTGCTGGTCATCTCGCTCTCGGTTCAGTTCGGCAGCTATGAACAAGTGATCGACTTTTTTACGCGGGATTCGACCGGCCACGCCCAGATTACCGCAGAAAACTATCTCGATCGCCCGTCTCTCTATAAGACCGTGCCCGCCACGTCGACCTTTTACCAGCAGTTGCTGGCGCAAGCCAATGTGGTTAGTGCCACGCCGCGGATTGTCAGCGGCGCCTTAGCCTATGGCGTAAGCAAAAGCTTCCCGGTGCAGGTGATCGGTATCGATGTCGTCAAGGAAGCGGATATTTCTTTTCTCGTCGATAAGGTCAAGGTGGGTCGTTATCTGCGGGCCGAGGCCGATGCCGAGGGTTATTTTGAAAGCCTGATAGGTGCCGCCGCGGCGCGCCAATTGGGTTTGTCGATCGGCGATGAACTGATCCTGATCTCCCAGGGTGCCGACGGTTCGGTGGCCAACGATCTGTTTCGCGTGGCCGGCATAGTGGGTGCCACCGAAGGGCTTGAAGCGCGCAATGTCTATCTGCCCTTATCCGCCGCGCAGAGCTTCTTTGTTTTGCCGGAGCAAGCGCACTACTGGGCGGTGTTAACGGCGGATTATCACGACGGTCCGGAACTTGCGGAGCAGCTCAATGCCTGGCTGGAGCCCAGTGCCGGGCTGGAAGCGAGTAGTTGGCAGGTGGTCTCGAAAGAGTTTTACCAGACCATGAGCGCCGATATTGAAGGGGGCTATGTGTCCTACTTCGTGATTGTTCTGTTGGTCTGCATCGGGGTTTTGAATACCGTGCTGATGTCGGTTATGGAGCGAACCGGTGAATTCGGTGTCCTCAAGGCCATCGGTACCTCGCCGCGCCGGTTGTTCTTCCTGATCGTCATCGAAACACTGCTCTTGGCCACGTTGAGTTGTTTACTCGGCCTGCTCACGGTGCTGCCGGTCAATGCCTATCTGGTCAATGTCGGCTTTACCTTGCCCGACCCCATGGAGGTCTCGGGCGTTGTGATGGATCATATGAAAGGCCTATGGGATCTGAAGGTGTTTGTCGAGCCGGCCCTAATTATTATCGGCTCAGCGGCGCTGATTTCGATCTTCCCAGCCCTGCGCGCAGCGCGCATTGTGCCCGTTGACGCGATGAGGAGTTTATAAGATGAGCCTGACTTGGACACTCGCCGTGCGCAATATATTGCGCAACAAACGTCGCTCCTTTCTGACCATCCTCTTGATTAGCATGACCCTAGCGATCCTGATCTTTACCGACGGCTATATTAAGGCGATGACCGACGTCATGGTGCGCTCGGCGACCCGGCTCTACCCGGGTGATGCGCAGATTCACAACGTCAGTTATCTGGCCGAACGTGATGGCGAAAAAACCATTACGGATGTCGACCAACAGATTAACAGCCTGATGGCAGAACCCTTGGTCGCCAGCTATAGTCTGCGCGCTCTGGATTTCGGTATGGTCTCCAGCAGTGCCAATAATATTGCCGTGCAGGTGGTAGGCGTCGACGCTGATTTGGAGGCATCGGTGTCGAAATTAAAACTCAGCATGATCCGGGGCGACTATCTGGACAACGCCGGGTCCGAACTGCAGATACTGCTCGGTGGCCCCTTGGCCGATCTATTGGAAGTGGACCTAGGGGATCGCCTGGTGGTCTCGGTTAATAACTATCAGAGCGATGATATCGACCAGCGGCTGTTCCGAGTCAGCGGCATTTTCGAGATGAAATCGAAATTCTTTGACGAGGGGCTGGTCTTTATTCAATTGCCGCAAGCCCAGGCCATGATGGGCATCGGCCAGGGCATTCATGAAATCGCCTTCAATCTGACCGACGAGTCGCTCTCGGGCGTCAAGGATTTAGCACTCTGGTCGCGCTTGGCCACGCCGCAAACCGTGGCCGAAGGCTGGACCACCCTGATGCCCGATTTGGCCGCCATCCTCGCACTCACCGGATACAGCTTGCTGATCATCGGCACTATCCTCTTTGTTGTAGCCACCCTAGGGGTGATCAATGCCATGTTTATGTCGATCTACGAGCGCACCTACGAGTTTGGTGTGATTCTGGCCATCGGGACCCGGCGCACTAGTGTCTTTAACTTGATTCTGATCGAGGGTTTTGTGCTCTGCCTGTTGGCACTGGTGCTCGGGGCCGCACTCGGTGCGGGCGTTACCCTATGGGTCGGCGCAATCGGCATCGATTATGGCAGCATGGATGTGTCGGGCGTGGCCCTGGCTGAGATACTGCGTCCGGAACTGCGCCTGCTGCAGTTCACCGAATTGCCTTTTGCGGTTTTAGTTATGACCCTGGTAGCGTGTCTTTACCCCGCCATCCATGCCGCCCGCATCGTTCCGGCCAAGGCCTTACACAAGAGTTTATAGGAGACTGACAGATGACAGCAGTGATAGAAACCCGTGGACTTGGCCGCTTTTATGGTGTCGGCGATACGCTGGTGCGAGCCCTAAATGAGGTCGATATAGTGATTGAACCCGGTGAGTTTACCGCCATCGTCGGGCCCTCCGGATCGGGCAAATCGACCCTGCTGCAATTGATGGGTGGCCTCGACACCCCCGATGCCGGCCAGGTGTTACTCAAGGATAAGGCTATATCGTCGATGTCGGGCCATGAATTGTCCGACTTTCGGCGCGATCATATCGGCTTTATCTTTCAGGCTTATAACCTGATCCCGGTGTTAAATGCCGCCGAAAATTGCGAGTACATCATGTTGTTGCAGGGCATTCCTGCGGCCGAACGCAAGGAGCGGGTCTATCGAATGCTCGAGCAGGTGGGTCTGGCCGGACGCGAAACACGCCGGCCCAATCAACTGTCTGGCGGCCAGCAGCAGCGGGTGGCTGTGGCACGGGCCATGGTCAGTCAGCCCGATATTATTCTCGCCGACGAACCGACCGCCAATCTCGATTCCCAAACCGGGATGGACCTGCTCGATATGATGCACGACCTCAATCGCAACGAGGGCATGACCTTTGTATTCTCCACCCACGATCCGAAAATCATGGAACGGGCCAGCCGGCTGATCCATATAGAAGACGGCCAAGTCCTCAAGGACGAGCGGCGCGATGCGTCTTAGCCCTTGGGGCAGGGTCAGGGGCCTGGTTTGGGGCAATGCTCGGGGCTTGGTTCGGGGCATGGTCCGCGGCAAGGTCGGGGGAATTGTCACTGGGCTGCTGCTGGCGCCCTGGTGCGCGGCACTGGACTATCAACAGAGTGTCGACCTGACCAGTGCCGCCAGCCTGCTCAGCACTCCGACTCTCTCGGGCCTGCCCGATAGTGCGCAAGCAGCCGACACCCGCGCCAACGGACAGCTGAGCGGCTATTGGAATCTGCTTGCCTTTCCCTCTGCGGCCACCCAAGTGAATCTGCGTTACGGCTGGTCCGCGCAGGGCACGGTCTATTGGCCCGAGCGGCAGCAAGCCAGCAGCACGGCGAGCACGGCGGACTATCGCCTGGCAGATTTGGATACCGAACTGTGGGCCAGCAGCACAGATAACCTAGGGCTCTACCAACAACTCGATGCACTCTCGGTTACCTGGTACAGCCCATTCGGCGAGTGGGTACTGGGCCGGCAACCGATTAGTTTCGGCTTGGCCAAATTCTATTCGCCGATCGATGTGATGCAGCCGATTGACCTGGTCGCAACCGATCGCAGTTATCGACCCGGTGTCGATGCGCTGCGCGCTACTTGGTTTCTCGGTCCGGTGTCTTCACTGGAGGCCGGTTACGTTATGGGTGTCGATCGCGCGCTATTCGGTCGGCTTAAAGCCTTTATCTTGGCTGCCGACTGGCAACTGTCCGCCATCCAGATCAACGACCAGTATCGTCTGGCGGCTCTGGGTGTGCAGTCTGGCATCGGCGCACTGGGTCTGTGGCAGGAAACCGCCTGGTTGAGTGAACCCGGCAGCAGTGACATTCGCGTCACCCTGGGGGCCGATATGACTCTGTTTGAGGATTGGTATCTGGTCTCCGAGCTGCACTACAATGGTTTGGGCAGCGCCCAAGATTACCTGCAGAATGCGGCCGGGCAGGGCTTCTATCAGATCGGTGCGGTACTGCCCCTGGCCCAATGGTATGCCAGTGTTCAAGTCAGTTATCCGATCAATGTGTTAACCCAATGGAGCACCGGTGCCACGCTTAATTTGAACGACAATTCGGCGCTGTTTAATAGTGCCCTGGCGTACAGTGTGTCCGATGATATGACCTTAAATGTCAACGCCGTTGTGCCGGTGGCCAAGTCTCACAGCTATGCCTATGAGTATGGCATCTACCCCAGCGTTTTCTCCGCTCAGTTGCAGTGGGTTTTTTAGGTTTCGCTCAATCGCTATAAATTTTCTTTTTTAAATTAGGTGTGAGTCAATAGGAGCCCGCGCGATCTGTTTTTCCGTGAATCAATTTAGGCGATAAAAATATGAGGTTGAGTCTTCGGTTTTATCGCCGTCCATTACAGAGTAGGTGCCCGATAAGGTTGTCTTACGGCGATTGGTTCTAGTCAAAAAGAATTAAACCTAATGTATATTAAATAAGTAAATAAATAATATTCTCTATATATTTTGTATTTATCGGCATAAGGGCCGTTGCAAAATAAAAAGTTGTACGTTAGTTTAAGGGTTAATAGCAACGAGAGCTAACGAGAGCTAACGAGAGCCACCGTCACGGAAGTTGATTGTCACACAAGTTGATTGTCACACAAGTTGATTGCCACGCAAGTTGATGGTCACGGACGGTAGCTGTCTGGCTGGACAGTAATTTTTAATCACAGTAATTTTTAATCATGACGTCGGAAAAGGAATTTCTGGATGGGTCAAATTAACTACTCCATCGGTTCTGTATCGCCACCCCTGAAACGGCCTGCGGGTACATTCTGTCGACAAATATTTCTAAGTCGGCCGACTCATCAGAAGGTCTGTTTCGGGTTAAAATGCCCAAGCCTTATTCGTCAATTCCCCCTAATATTTTATTTTCTATATCAGTTTCTTAGTGATCGATATAGGGCCATGTTCCGTAATGGAAAACTTAGTAACTATTCCCTCGAAGTTGACTCGTCAATCCCAATTCCAACCATAACCCATGCCTTGCTGTTGGCCATGCCAGTGTGCGCTTATCGCTAAACTAAAGAATTTGCTCGTAGAGCAATGTGGGTAAGCGAAATTCTCGCTTGCCCAAAACCCAAGTGTAACCCGAAAGGAATTCCTTAGGATGTACGGGTTATTTATTTAATACATAAAAGGAAATTACCATGAAAGAAATTATACTTGCGCATGACTTTGAATCTGTAACAGGTGGTGCCACCAACAATGCTCATTGCTATACGAAAATTGCTACCTCAACGGTTACGGTGCAATATCATACCAGAACCAGCAGCGGTCTCGTGGCTGGCGGTCGGGGTGATAAACATTCAGACTATAAGTCTTGCCAAGGAGATACGCCAACCTGGAAGTATGCCGGTCAGTTTGCCGGTTGATGGTTCCGGTGATTAGTGGAGGGAAATGATAGTGAAATATATAGTAATTAGCCTGTCTATTTTATCTTGCTCTAAGTTGTATGCCTGTAACGTTGATTTTGATACTTGGGCTATGGTAAATACATTGGGTCTATTTTTTCCTACAGAAGCTGTATATCCCTTTAGGCTAGATCTAGTCGGGCCCGGTTATAATGAGCCTATCTACATAACTGAGCGAGACGATCACCTTGAGTATTTGGTGACCGTTAACAGCAGTAAAGCTCACGATAAGCTGCGTGAGTCAAGCGCGGCGGAACAGGTTGTTGTTGGGCAGTATACAGCGAGCGTTGCGTTGTTTACCGATAACTACGAGCCTCTGGTTAGATGGGAGTTTGTTAAAGAAGACGGCTGTTGGAAAAACTCGGCATTGATCTTTGATGTTGATGTGGAAGATATTGATGAGCTATTGGAGCAGTAGTAGCTATTAGTCCATTTGATATATAGCCGTCGCATAGAGACCCTGGCGGGTGCCAGGGTCTTACCGGAAGCAGTCTTGACTCATTTTGAAATTTTTACAAAGATCGCACCCGATTCCATATTGAACATATTCAAAGCACCCTGCAAGAATCCACCCGCCTTTGATGCTCTATTGTCAAGTGTTACAGGCTTGATATTGGTCTTAGCAGGATGCGGGCAATAAAACCCTCTGTTGATATTTCAACCCTATTGCTTGTTACCCGCCAACCTGTTCGAGCAAATTTGAAAAAATTAGTTAATCAATTTGCCCGTCTAGTGACCCTGTTGTTGCTAATATGTGATCTAAATCGTAACGATTGAAAAAAATTGTTATTAACTCTAGTAAGTATTTGTTTTGTTTCGTCAAAAAATTTAGTTTAGCGTGGCGGGTAGACTAGTTCAATTTTATTGGGAGCTTTTTAAGCTGAGTTTAATACGCAAGCTATAACGCCACCCCATAATCTCTGTTGGGTGTGTGGTACGGTGCGTTGGATTGGATTTATCTCGTCAAAATGAGTCGATATCAAATAGGGCAGTATGGAAACGCTATTGGGTGATCGGTATTCGACATAAATAACAACAATATTTTCTGCATTGCAAAGGAATTGATATGTTTAGAATTATAACGAAAATAACGCAATCGTGGCCCGCTATGGCGTTGCTTGGCCTACTCACTCTGCTAGCGCCGACCGCCTATGCCGACTGGTTTGTTCGGGGCACGGCCAATGCTTGGCAGCCCCAGCCGATGACGGACTTGGGTAATGGCCAATATCATTTGAACCTTAACTTTCATAAGGAAGAAGCCATTGCCCGCTTTAAGATTGATCGCTTTGCCGACTGGAGCGAAAGTTACCCCAGTCAGGATCTACAGGTCGATGCCTGCAGTGAATACAACATTCTGTTTAACGCCAATAGCAAAGCCATTGTATTGGAGAAGGTCGGGGTGGTGACAGACGGAGAATGCAGCATTACCGATGCCTGGTTCTATCGCGGCTCCTCAAATGCCTGGGCGGCCACGGTGATGTCAGCCATACCCGGCACCAACAACTTCACGCTCAATGTCGCCTTTGAAAAACAGGAGGCGGACGCCCGCTTTAAAATTGATCACTTCAGCGACTGGACGGAAAGTTATCCGGCCCTGGATTTTCGTATCGAAGATTGCGCCGAGTACGAAATTGTATTCGATAGCGTGCTGAAAACCATCGTCGCCACCAAGCTACGCGACATTCTGACCGGTGCGTGCAGTGAGCCGGGCGATGACGACTGGTTTTTCCGCGGCACCGCGAATAATTGGCAGAGCACTAGGTTGACGCAAATCGGCGCAACCGACCATTACGAACTTACCGTCGCCTTTAAAAATCAGGCCAGCCCTGCGCGCTTTAAGATCGACCATTTCGGTGATTGGCTGGACACCTATCCGGCGCTCGACTTTACGGTCGACGACTGTGCCGAATATCGCATCCGCTTTAATCGCAATACTAAGATTATCGAAGCCGACAAACTCGCCACCATAGTAGGCGATGCCTGTAACGGACCCGAAAATACCGTATTGGGCGATGTGCGCATCTTAGATGTCAGGATGCCGCAATTGGGCAATATTAGCCGTAAGGTGCGCGTGCTGTTACCGACCGATTACGACGTCAGTGAACGAGACTATCCGGTGCTCTATATGCACGATGGCCATAACCTGTTCGATAAGAACACCAGTGCCTTCGGTAACGAGTGGTATGCCGATGAGATACTTGATTTGCTTTACAGCACGGGCGAGCACGAGGGCGTAATTGTAGTGGGTATTGACAGTGCACCGAACGCTCAGCAGCGTTATCAAGAATATACCGGGTGGGATTGGACCCACCCGAGTTTGGGCTTTATCGATGCTAAGGGGGCTCAACACGCTGCCTTTGTGGTCGACAGCTTGATGCCCTTGATCAATAGCCGATATCGTACCCTGACCGATCGCGACAACACCGGCATTGCCGGCAGCTCAATGGGCGCCTATATGGCGATCTATACGGGTGTTCGTTATCAGACCCACTTTTCCAAGATTGCGGCGGTGTCCCTGGTGGCGTTGGACAATCCGATGAACGGTTATGAGTTGCGCGATTACGTGCGGGCGGCGGATCCGAGCCTTCCGATGCGCGTCTATACCGATATCGGTACCGATGAGCAGCTCAGCTATACCACGCCGGAACTGCTGGTGCAGAGTAATACTAAGATGTGTGGTGCCTTGCAGGTGCCCTTTAGCGAGGTGACCTGCCGCACTATCGAGGGCGGTCAGCACAATGAGGCGGCCTGGGCGGCCCGCTTTGGGGATATCTATTTGCATCTTTTCACTGGGCTGGATCTATAGGGTCAAAGGCTCATCGCGCGACCGTTTGCTTTGACGGTGGCGCGGTTTGTTTGGCCTCTGGCAGGGCGACCCTGGCAGGCTAGACCTTGTCAGTTTAGACATCGCCATAGTTTTCGCGCATCCGTTTATAGGCGGTGCGCGTCGCAGTGGGTGAGAAGCCTTCGGGCACCTCGTTTTTAGCGAAAAAAGCGAAGGCCAATACGCTGGCCACCCATTCGAACAGCTCCGGCGGGACTGCCTTGCCGACATCCAGCTGGCTAAGGATATTCACCAGGTCTTCGTCTTCATAGACCGGAATCTGGTGTTGCTGGGCCAGCTTGAGGATGGCTTGAGCCTGTTCGTTTTCGCCAAAGGCCGACACAATCGGGGTTTTTCGCCCCTTATATTGCAAGGTGGCAGCCTTATTTACGGTTGAATCTGTCATGTGTGGATATCCACTAGGTGGTTGTCTTTCTCTTTTTGTCGATCGGCATTCATTTTTTTGGGCATGCCGTGCTTGGTGGTTATATTCCGCTCACCCAAGCCGGCGGTCCAGCTCTCCAGCTTAGGTAATAAGGTATTCAGATGGCTGAGCGTGGCCGCATCCTCACTCCAAAACGTTAGCTGGGTGGCATCGCCGCCCCAATCAATATCGGCACAGATGTCGGCCATCGGTGCCAAGGACAGATAGACCTTCATGCGCCAGCGGCGGCGCGCGCGGGCGTCCTTGTCGGCGTTGGCGGTATTGCGGTGTTGTTCTTGCCACCATTCGATGTCGGCCCAACTGGTCAGTCCGAGCCAGATTAGCGGCAGCTGCATCTGCTGAACCGTCGGCTGATCGGGCGCCGACCATTGGGCCGAGGCGCCCAAAATAGCACTGTTCTGAATCCGAGCTTGACTCGCTTCAAGCCAATTGCGCAGGGCGAGCAGTGGACTGTCGTCCTTGCTCGAGTTTGCATTTTGACTGGCCTCCAGCGGGTTCTGCGCACGAATCTTGTTCGCTTGCTGCAGGGATTGCGCAATTAATGCCGCCGCCTGTTGTTTTAACCGGCTATTGAGTTGATCCGGTGCTGCCTTGATAGTGTCATCCATCAACCCGAGCCATTGACCGAGTTTGATTTCCAGTGGCGCCTGTAGGCCGGAGTCGGCCATCTTAGGGTTGACGCCGGCAGGACTGGGTAAGTTGGCATGGCCGCTGCTCGGTGGCGCTGCGTCTATGCTGTCCAGTCCCTCTAGCAAGGACATACCTGAGCCCAGAGCGGCCAGGCCCGAAGCACGGCCCTTGGGCATGCTGCTCCAATAGCGCAGTTGCGACAGGGCAACGGTCTCACGAATCCAAGCAGCCACCACTGGGCTGCTGAGGCTGGTTGGCCGTTGGTTTAGCCAATGCACCAGCGGACTCAGGGCGCTAAATCTGTGTGCTAGGCCGGTCAGTTCAACGGGACTCGGTAGGGTGGGGAAGTTGCGCGCGTCGGCCTTAGGTAAGAGATGTCCGCGCCAAAAATCTAGTTCCAAATTGACCAGTTTGGTGAGTTGGGCCTGGGTCGGTTGCCGAACCGGTTGGTATTGTTGATGCTTATCGAATTCCAGGAGTAGGGAGGTGCCCGGTCGGATCGGGGCGTCCGAGAACACACTCAAGGGGGGCGCGCTTTTCGGGTCATTCTGCAAAATAAGCTCGAAAAGGGAGGCCTTGTTGCCCGCTAATAGGGTTTTCGATTGCAGTACGACGGTCACCAGAGGCGACATCGGCGTGAGTGGGAGGTTTTTTGACGGTAGAGCGGTTGTTTCAGGTTCGCCCCCGCCGCGAATGATTTTTTGACTGGTCACGGTGCTGTCGCTGGGCAATCGGATGCCATCATTTGCCATATAGTGACCACCTGCTGGGTAAGCTACTTTATCAGGGGAAGATAATAGTCTATATCGGCGCCAGGCTGAAATTCTTGATATCTCAAGCTTTGGTAAAGGTTACCAATGCTCTATTACAGGTGGTTATACTCGGCACACTTTTATTCTGGATAGGTTTATGCCTGAGTTGTTAAAAGCTGCAGACCTATTCTGTGAGCGAGATGAGCGAATTCTATTTGCAGATTTGTCATTCGCTGTCGATCAGGGTGAAATCCTCCACATACAGGGTGCCAATGGTGCCGGAAAAACCACGCTATTACGTCGCCTGGTTGGCCTGAGCTGGGTGGTCGAAGGCAATGTCACCTGGCATGCGCCCGTGGCTGACGGCGATGCGCTCGACGGCAATCGGTTCTGGTATCTGGCCCACCGGCCAGCCGTCACCCTGTTGCAAACCCCATTGGAAAATCTCGCCTTCGCCATGGCCTTACACAATCAGGTGTTGGCCCCAGAAGCCCTGTGGCAGGCCTTATCGACGGTCGGCTTACGCGGCTATGAAGACGTTCCCGCGCACAGTTTATCGGCCGGCCAACAGCGCCGAGTATCGTTGGCCCGACTCTACCTCGATCTGCCAGAGGTACGACTCTGGCTGTTGGATGAGCCCTTCACCGCGCTGGATACTAGCGCCGTGAATCAGCTTGAGCAACGCATTGTCAGCTTCGCCGAGCAAGGTGGTACGGTTATTATGACCAGTCATCACGGCCTCCATCATGCTGCCGTGCGCCCTCTGCACATTGGAGCCCCATTGTGATTGCCATCCTGCGCACCACCCTGACGCGAGAAATGACTTTGGCCTTCCGGCGTCGGGCAGACCTGTTGAACCCACTGTTCTTCTTTGTTGTGGTGGTCAGTCTCTTTCCGATAGGTGTGACCTTGGATTTGGCCAAACTCGCCCTGATGGCGCCCGGCATCCTCTGGGTGTCTGCGCTCTTGGCCTCACTTTTATCGCTCGACCTGATGTTTCGCAATGATTTCGATGACGGCACTCTTGAACAGATGCTTTTAGCGGCGGTGCCCCCTCAATTGTTAGTGTTGTGTAAAATCATCAGTCATTGGTTGGTGACCGGTTTGCCATTAACGGTATTATCGCCAGTATTGTCCGTGATGCTGGCATTACCAGCCAAAGCGGTACCGGTGCTGATGCTCTCATTATTGCTTGGCACCCTGTCTCTGAGTCTGATCGGGAGTGTGGGTGCGGCTTTAACCGTCGGGTTGCGCAAGGGTGGTCTATTGTTAACGATTTTGATTATGCCGATTCTGGTGCCGGTGTTGATATTCGGCACTTCAACGGTTCAGGCTATGGCCACGGACCAGCCTTGGCAAGGTTACCTGGCGCTCTTGGGTGCCTTTACCGCCGGGGCCTTTGCGCTCACACCCTGGCTGACGGTCGCCGCCTTAAATGTAACAGTGGGCGATTAACGTGCCCAGTTCGAAGTCCTAAACAATACGTAGCCGTAGCCCTACCCAACAAAGCAGGGCGCGGTAATTGAATGATCTGGAGACAAGAGTCGATGTGGCAAATTTTTGTTCGATGGTTCCACAAGT
>Ga0209194_1001290_pt1 | contig 16187 bp, 24 predicted proteins | sample COGITO_mtgs_1004_FD_184787 | JGI IMG/M metagenome (GOLD analysis project Ga0209194, IMG submission 184787) | Pelagic marine microbial communities from North Sea - COGITO_mtgs_100413 (SPAdes) (version 2) | ecosystem: Environmental > Aquatic > Marine > Epipelagic ...
CGGTGGGTAAAGAACTTGGTTTCTTAAAGGGTGACCTGACAGAGAAGACTATGCCTTGGGCATTACCTGTCTTAGACGTATTGGAGAAGCATCTTGGCAAGGGTACAGTGGAAACAGGGATCAAGAACGGCAACATTGAGATGGCACCTCTTGCACTTATGCGTGGGCGTAGCTTCGATAATGCCTTCATAATCGTCGATGAAACTCAGAACATTACCACACATGAGTTGAAGATGCTATTGACCCGTGTAGGGGAAGGGACCACCATCGTTCTTAACGGGGATGTTCAGCAGTCAGACTTGAAGGAAGCGGATGGTCTGTCGAAGGTGATACACTTAGCTAAGAAGTACATGCTGCCAGTACCTATCATTGAGTTTGGTGTGGAAGACATCATACGATCCGACATCACAGCCATGTGGGTTAAAACATTTATGAAGGAGAAGATATGACCTTTTACGAAGGTGTAGTCCTAGTTGTACTAGCAGCCAACGCATACGCCCTCTACAAGCTAGGTAAGATGGAAGTTGACATAGACACCATGTACCAAGGTTTAGCCATGTGTATGAAAGAGGTTGGTATCTCAGAAGACGAAGAATAAAAAAAAGCCCCCGTACTCCTTAAGTGGAATACGGGGGCTTTTTCTATTGTATATTACTTGTTGTAGAACTTAGATATGGACCTAAGACCTATGCTGGCACTCACGATCCCCCCAAGGGAAACCTGATACCACGTTGGCATAGCCTCAAGTGCAGTAAATCCATCCTGTACGATCTGGTTACCCCAGTCACCTGTGAAGGCTAGTATCAGGGGGATACTGAAAAGTAAAGTTATCCATTCATCCTTCCAGCTGTTTTGAGTAGCCTTGATAGCCTCAATGTCCCAGTCGATCTCACCAGTAAGTTGCTTCTTTCTGATCTCAGCTTCCGTTAGCTTAACTTGTGTCTTACTGTCGATAACACTTGTGGCTAGTCCAGCTAGGCTCGTTAGGATACTAATCATTTCTTCTCGCTCCCTAGCCACACGGCTATCGTACCAGTCATAGCACCACTAACGACACTAATCATAGCACTCTGCTGGGTACTCAAGTCGTCAAGGCTCATGCCCCATTCGATCACACGGATGTACATAACAGTCATCACTAGCATCATAAGTCTGGGCATGATCTTCCAAGCCAGAAGTCTTTCCATTGTTATTGCCATTACCATTTCCCCTGTTTGACGCCTATGAAGTATAATACTATTATCAAAACACCTACTCCCGCTAGTGCTACTGCAATACCTACAGCCCAGTTGATGCAGTTGTCTATAAACTCTTGTTTCTTGTAAACTAGCTCACGTTGCTCTTTACGTTGCTGTGCTTCTATTCGTACTATCTCGTCCCATGCACTAGGGCCATACGTCCAAGATATGTGTGCTTTAAGCTCTTCTCGCATCTCTTTGAGCTTTTGTTTCTGTGACCATATGTCTAATGCAGTAGCTTGGTTGTCATTAAACATCTTGTACATTGGGGGGTTCTTAGCTTTTTCCTCCAAGAAGTCTAGGTCACTTACAGCTTTAGACCACTGGGATACTGCACCAGCCATACCACTTATCTCTCTGCCAACCGATATAGCTTTCTTTATTCCGTTATACGCTGTAGTAGCAGCTGCCATAGCTGTAAATGGGTCTATCATTTGAACTTAACCTCTATAGGACACACATAGTTATGGCTTACCCTGTAAACCCTGTCGTACCAAAGACCATTCTTAGTGGCACCGCAATCGTAGTAGCAGTATTGAAATAACTGATTACCACCAGTCGTCCAAGCATGTCCGAAGGAAACAAACACCAATACACATAGCATTACTTACCCTTCTGGTTTGGTACAATAGCCTCGTGGTCTCTGTTAATATACTTTAGATCATTCTCAATCAGTGCAATACGTTGCTGTAGCTGTGTCATCTTGCCTATGGTACTAGCTAAGTTATCAGCCTCATCCCACAACTCCTCTACCTCATCTAAAGCCCATTGTATCTCCATAGCGTTGTCTAGGACATCACGTTTAAGATTTACGTTGTCCTCAATAGCCATCCTTGAGCCAAGTTGACTGACGGTCTCTTCTAGGTCAGCTATAGTGGCAGCTTGTTGTGATACCCACCATACCCCTCCAGATAACTGTGCAGCCATTGCTAGTACTAAGGCTATTGGTAACTTAGCGTTCTCCATCCCTACTCCGCTCCATCATTTGTCTTATAGCTTTGATGTTCTCGTCCATACGGCCCATTGTCACAGCTTGTACTTGTACGATACCCTCTAGGGCAATCAGCCGTGTCTCATGCCTTACAATCTCTCTGGTGTTAGTTTGTATGTCACTGTTTAAGGATGCAACAAACCAAACGAGAGCAACGGTTTGTCCTATGATAGCCAGTATAAAGGTTAGAGGGATGGATTTGTTAAGGTGCCACGGCTGATCTTTCATAACTACGTCCTTGGTATTTCAAAGTGTGGTAGGTCATAGAACTTGCCATCGTATGCTGACACAAGCTCTTCGGCTGTTCCTTCCCACTCACGCAGGTCTTTCACTCTCCAGTTACCACCCCAGCGCAAGGCTACGTCTTCGTCCTTACACGCTTGGATAACTGCATCAGCTACTGGATAGAAGTCTTCAAATTCCCACGACACAGGGTGAGGTACTAAGTCGATAGCATCTCCAGTTATGTGTCGTGATTTCATTGTCTGTGACTTGCCAGATTTGAACAACTCACGTTGACGGACCTCAGATCGAATACCTTCGATGATGGAGAAGTCCTTGGTGCTAATTTCAATGGCACGTTTCATAACTTGTACCATGTCAGGGTTTACACCTGATAGCCTCTGTAGGCTACGTTTTCCGAATTGGTATGGCATGTTGCCCCCCTAGAGTTTTGTTCAGTCTTACCTTAGCTCAAGCCAGTACAATACCCCTGACGTATTATTACCCATAACTTTTTCTATCTTGTAGTAGTGATCCACAGGTACAATACCTGAAGAATTACCAGAGTAATTGTGTTGGTTAAATGTAGATGCTCGTGTGACCTCTCCAGTGGGAGTTGATGTAGGACCAGTAAGAAGTGACCAACGGGTTTCACCGTTGAAATTGTTACCGTTTATGCCATAAGAAACCATTATCGGCCTTCCAGTGTCGTTATGGTAGACAGTACCTACTGACCTGCTGGGCTCTTGACCAGTCTGAGAGTTTGATCCAAGAGATGAACTTTTTACAGCAGCATTAACCTTAGCTGGTGAAACAAGGCTTTCAGTAGTACCCGTACCAGTTTCCCAAACTACCTCAGACTGATCTCCAAGAATACCAACTTGAACCCCAGCTGTAGTAACAACCTTAGTGTCGTCAAGTATCTCAAACTTGTTAGTTGATTGGTTGATGTAGGCAACATTGACCCAAGCCGTATCAGCCTCGTTACGTTGTTTTAGGAGGTTAGCTCCAGTGTCGTACCACCACATACTAGCGTAGGTAGTAGACGGGGCCGAAGCCCCGCTGTTGTTAGATGCCAAAGCCTGTAACGCATTGTTGATGTCGGATCGTGCGCTACTGGCTGTTTGGTTGGCGATTGTAAAGTCATGTTGTGACATATGTTTAATACTCCACTGTAGCACTCAGTGCTGTTATGTTCGGGGTTATCTTTGCATTAGTGTTTGAGAGGATTGCTCTGAACTGTACATACTGACCAACAACTTCACCAGAGGCTGTAACCCACTGTGCGCTAGACAAACCAGCCACTGTAGTTGAAGCCCTAGCTTGTAGAACAACAGAGAAGTCAGCAAAGTCAGCTGTCTCGTCGGTCCATGTATCCCAGTTATCAGGCCATGTGTCCCAGTTGTTAGGTATATCATCCCAGTTGATTTCTCCACTAACAGCATCCAGATGTTTACGGGAAACTGTTACAGTGGATGACAATCTTACTGTACGGGAAGTGCCTACATCAAAGTAGCCGTTACCGTTGTGGTAAAAGTTGTATGTACCCGTAGAACCAGCCGTTGAGTAACTAGACATGAACAAAGCACCGCCAGAGACTGTAAGGTTAGTCTTAGGGCCGCTAAACGAGGGGCTCGCGGGGCTCTCAGTGTGGGTTACGGTGTTACCAAGTGCAGGTAGCTCAGAGGGGTCAACAACCGTTGTAGCAGCTGCTGTACTCTCGTTACCAGTCTTGTCAACTGACGACACAAAGAACTTACCTGCAAGTGCTGGGTAGGAAATTGATGTCGCTGGCCTAGCAATCTTGTTAACTGCAAGCAGTGTAGAGGCATCTCCAAAGTTAGCAGAGCTATTTGAGGAATAGTACAGCTTATAGTGTGACAAGTCTAAGTCACTAACCGCTGGCCAGTCAAAGAAGATTGTACCCCCCGATAGTAAATGGGAGAGTGAACTAGGCTCAGATGGTGGTGTTGTATCCGCAGACAGAGGGTAGGTTGTAGTTACTGTTGTACCCTTATAACCAAGAGCATTAACTGGTGTGACCGATACTGTATAGTCAATATAAGAGGGTGTACTGTTAACATCAGGTGCATCAACACCCACGATCTCAAACCGACCAGCTGAGTTGCCCTCGTTAACAAGGATTGTCTGACCAACAGAACTGAAGTTGGCATCAGAGGTCTTCTTGTATTTAAGGATAACTGAGCCTATTCTTTCTATAGCTTCACTTCTAACTTGCACGACAAGTACGTTAACTACGTTCTCGTTGACCTCACGGTACTCTTGGCTTACTGTGACACCGATAGTTGGCACTTCGTAGTACTTCAACAAAGTTGAGTTGTTAGATACAATAGCCTTTTCATCCGCTACTGTAAACCCAAAAGCATTTACACTACTTTCCCTCAGTTGCAGGTTAACCCGTAGGTCTAAGTTATCTGGGTCAGGGTTTAACCTCCAACCTATAACTTCAAATGTCTTCTCGTTACCTACACCCCATCCGTAACGCTCGTTACGAAACTTAACAAAGTCTCCAACCTCGACATCTAACGCTTCCAAACCGAAGTCAGCAGACAGAGAGATTTGCTCCCTACTGCGGAACAGCATTTGTTTTGCTAATCTCTGTGCAGCAAAGCTGTTTGTGGTATAAGGAAGAGCTAGGTCAAGTGGTGTCTCTACCCCGTTATCCTCATTCAAGAACTCAGAAGAGATAATAGCTGGGTAGTCAGCACTAATCCAATCTTGATCTTTGTCGATGAACGTACCAGTTACCTTGTTAAAGTTGTCCCTAGAGGAAACCCTAGTATCAAGGGATACCCCAGACCTAAGATCATCTAGTGTGAACGTCTTAGTTGGTGTAGTAAACTCACCAGCATACAACTTCCACATACCAGCACCCCAGAACAGAGTACCACCACATGAAGTCATCATCTGTTCAAGTACAGTTCGTATGGGTTGATTTAGGTTTACAACACCGTTGATTGTGTATTGCTCAGTACCATCCGATAAGATGTCAGTCTGGTCACAAACGTCAGCAGCTGCCTCAAAGGTAGTGTAGTTGATGTTGCTAGTGTCGTCGTTCATGCCGTAGTTAGATGTCAAGTAGTCCTTGATGACCCAAGCGGCATTGTTAGAGTACACAGGTGTTTGATCGACACCAGATACAGTCTTAGTAACCTTCTTGCCCTTAATAACAGCTGTCACAACTGGAAGGCCGTTTACAAAGGCATCTTGGTCGTATGTAAAACGACAATACAAGTAAGCTAAACCCTTGCCTACGAAAGTGTCGTCCAACTCTGGGTTCTGTGATGATACAGAGCTAATAAGAGTGTTGGCAAGTGTACTTGTGCTATTTGCAAAGGTGTCGTTTACACTTGTCTGGTCACCAAGGTGTTTGTATATCTTTACAAAACCGTTGAATGGGGCAGATGTAACATCCTCGTTGGACATAGTAACGACTTCATCGTTTAGGTAGATGTCGCCAATCTCTTCTACTTCGTGTGCAGCCAGTACAATGATCTGATGCAGTATCCTGTTGTTGACACCAGTAGACTCAACGAAAGTGATTGTACCACCCTTACGGACTTGACCATAGACAACCTGTGCAGGTTCTGTAGCACCCTTACCGTTAACCAGAAGTCCACCGCTGCCGAGAGAACTGAAGTCAGGTTTAGGAGATAGTGCAGACAGGAGGGCTGAGGTAACAAGTGTAGTGGCGATATAGCCTACAATCATTGAGCCAGTAATAGCACCACCAAGTACGGAGAAACCTGCAATAGCTGCACCTGTCGAACCCGCATAACTAAGGATGTAAGCCCCAATAGTAGCTGGCTCACGAGCCACTCTATCCCAAGAGTTCCAGTGCGTTACTGTGTAGCTGCCTAATTTATATCTTGACATTTGGCCCCCAAGAACTTTGTACGTCTTCTGCGTTTAATTTGATTAGGCCATCTTTGCTAAGGAACACACAACGTGAGCCTAGAGAGATGCCCATAGCAACTCCAATCATCCACCTTTGGCTTTTGTTGGTGGTAACTAGGGAGCCTAGAACTGGTCTGTCGTAAGGCGTAAGCCTTGATCTAAGGGCTGCATCAATGCCGCCAAACCTAAATGTCTTTCTTAGCTCATCTCTTCTCATGGGCTTACCTTCGATCATGTATTTACCTAACCAATCTTCAGCCCACCCTTGTCCGTACATAGCTTTCCAAGCGCCATTAGTAAAAGTGAAGCAGTCATGCACACCCCATTCAAAGGGGACATCACACACTTCACTAAGGTATTCGTTTAACCTGCTGATCTTCCCCATGCTACTTGTTGATCCTGTATGTCTTGCACAAAGGAAAAGAAGCTGTCTCCACTGTATCGGGCTTTGTGGCTCTCATCTGTGTATCTCCAATTTCGGGAACGCTCCAGTTCGACCAGCTTACTTTCGATAGTAAGCACGACAGTAGCAGTTTCGGGTTCGTCTGAGATTTGCATGGTGTCCATGAAGCCACTAAAGATTTCTACTGCTGGGGTGACACTTTGTTCACCTAAGTATACTTTAGCTATACGCCTCTGGTAGGGTTCCTGTAGGGCTATTGAGATGATAGAACTGTCAAGGCCAGTCAAGGTTAGCACCATACCCTTAGCAGATAGGTCTCCTACTTCCTCAGCGGCTGCTATGTTGAGCAAAGCGCCTGTTCCTGTGTAAGTCTCCCCACCGATAGTTCGGTTACCCAGACCTGTCCACAATCGCAATGGCCCCACATCTATAGGGTTTCCATCTGCACCCGTAATAGTCCTAGTGTCGAACATCAACTCAACAGCGTAGTAAGGTTCTACAGAGTTACCAGTGAGGGCAGTTAGTAGTCCACTGTCTATTGTACGGCTCATCCTACAACCTCCGTAGCACCGAAGGAGATGCCAAAGAAACTTGCGTTGTCAACAGACCAAGCTGTCTCGTTAGAGGCAAGACGGAACAAGCCAGATGCGTCAACTAACACAGCGTCTACACCAGTACGAGCCTTACGCAATTTAGGCCACACCTCTAAGTCACCAGACCCACTGTAGTCAACTAATACCTTGTGTAGTGTCGCATCAATAGCAGCCCCCAGCTGAATATAGTCTCCAGCTTTAAGTGTGCCGTTAGAACTGTTCACGGTAAGGCTATCGTCTCCAACAACCCCAGTGACGTTAATAGATGTAGCAGTACCCCTAACGGACCTAGCGGATGGATCGTAGAGCAAGAACGTACCAGCACGGCCCTTGAGGGACATAAGGAACGACACCCAAGATTCAGCATCATCACGGTTCATGGGCGGCAAGGTTACATCAGCTTCCCACATCTGACCATCGTAGGAATGTGTCTGTTGCTTGTATGTGAACGGGGACATAGACACCGCTACAGTGTTCCTAGCCCTTAGTTCGATACTAGCCATACCTACGTTTGTAGGCAGTGAGAGTGGGTATGAGATAGCCATTACGCCATTGCCCTTCCATAGTTACCGCCACGGCGTTTACTGTCTACAACAGCAGCCTTAGCACTCTGTGCAATCTGTGGCATCATTTGTCGGATTTCAGACCGTACAGTTTGTTGTACGCCTGTGGATATGTTGATGTTCTGTACGACAGTTACTCCACCAGATTGACCTTTGGCGTGATCCACGACAGTCTCTTGGGGGTGAAGCATAGCCATAAAGCCACCCTTGCCGTCCAAGCCACCCGCCCGTGGGGATGAGCCAGTATAACCGCCACCAGAGAAGTTTCGAGCCTGTGGACGTACACTTCCCATAGGTGCATTTCCACCCATACCACCAAACATAGCAGGATCACTCATGTAACCTGCAATCATACCTGTGATCTTCTTAACGACGAAGATACGGTACAACTCTTTGATGATCTCTGAAGCCATAGTTCTAAAGGCGTCACTAACAGACTTAGTGCCATCGACCATACTCATAAAGGAGTTTTCCATAGACTGCTCTATCTTTTGAACGAGATCAAACTGTTCTTTCTGAGCTTGGGTAAGTTCCTTTACTTCAAACTTTACCTTCTTAGTCTTTTCAGCTTCTTCTTCTTTGAGCTTACCGATAGCAATTAGATACTCTTTAGTGTAACCCATACGCAGCAGGTCTTCTGCCTCGAAGCGATCAGTAGCAGAGCCAGATACGACATCTTGAGACATAAGGGCATCTTCATCTGCGAACTGAGAGTAGTACAACTTTCGGTTACGCTCCTGCATAGCCAAGAAGAAGTCAGCCATCTCTGTGATGTAGTTCTCTTCTTTGTCTTTACGTCTCTTTCGGGACTCGTCCTCCACCGCCTCTGTTTCATCAACGTAGGCTTTGTGCCACTTTGCGATTTGATCCAAGGTTTTCTTAGCTTGAGATTGGTTATCTTTCTCTCGAATACCAGCTCGTCTCTGTGCCTCTTTGATTGCCAATTTAGTGATAGCTTTTTCTCTAGCTATTCTCTCTTGATTCTCAATGCGTCTAGCTTGACGCATGTTTTCTTCTTCACTGACTTGATCCCCAGTGAGACCTTTTATAATTCTAAGGGCGTCTTTTTGTCGTACTAGCTCTCCCAGACTACGCTCTAGTACCGCTAAATCATCTTTCTTTGTCTTGTTGTGTTCCTTAACTATCGTTAAGATTTCAGCTTGTGTTTTAGCGTCAGCATAGCTAAGGTCTATAGTCCTATTTTTGACATCGTAGATCTGGTTCATAAGGTCAGCTATCTGCTTATTCAGCGACAAGGTGCCAGCACTATCAGCACCAGACCGAAGTAATTCAAGCTCCTTGTTAACACCTTTTAACTCGTCTACAAACTCACTAGCAGCCTCACGCGCTCTAATAAGGGGTGCAATAACAGCGGTACTAAGGGCAATACCAAGGCCAAAGATAGCACCAGCTGGTCCGAAGAAGCCAGCCAACTGTGACATCTGTTGACCGAAAGCTACAGCAGCGTTTGTTCCACCTTGAATCTGGACTGCAAGGTCACCAAACTGATAACCAGCTTGCTGTGTCAAAAGGGCAAGGCGTTTGTTTCCCTTCTGGCTTTGTTGTTGAAGAACCATATTCTGCTTCATCTTGCGGTTTACCTCACGCAAGGCTGGACCAAGTTCTTTGTCAAAAGTATTAGCAAGACGCTTGTTCTTAGCGGCAGCTAAACCAGTAGCCGCTTGAAGTTTCAGAGCTTCCAGTCTTACATTCTTTAGGTCTTGTTGACCCGTGACCTTGAGGCCAACTTCAATTTCACCTGCCACTGCTCGTAACTCCTATGTAGACTGCATCAAGTCTCTTGACTAGCTCAACTTCCCAAGGGGTTAGTATGTTGCAAGTAAGTTCTTTCCACGCTTTTATTTGTTCGTAACTCAGTGGGTTTGGGCCAGAGAAGCCCATACTTCTGCCCCCACTAAGGGAAATAAAGGCAGACCAGATATGCTCAAGTAGGAGGGGGAAATCCTCCTCTGGCTCCAAGCCCTTTGGCATTACTCCGGTCTGCTTATATACTTGTTCGAGATGTTCGCGCTCTGTTACACCATCAGCACCAGCTTTGTTCATGGCAAAGAAGTGTTCTGCCCAAGCTAGAAACTGTTGTGCTAGAGCTTCGTAAAATCCAGAGCTTCACCGACACCTAGTTCTACTAAGTCCTTTAGCCAGAAGATGTCTTGGTAAACTTCCTTAGCCTTCTCTACAGTCAGCTTAGGCATCTCGTTATCATAAGTGATGTTCCACTCTTTAGTAACATTAGCCAGCAAGTCCAGAGTTGACTCCTCAATATCTTCGGAGGTGAAGTCTAAACTCTTGCTTGTCTGCGCCTTCTTTAATCTCTTGTTGGTCTGACTGTGAGAGTAAGCCTTGTACTCTTTCGAGTGTGGAGCGTAAACAGTAACAGTCATTGGTGTGTCGTCTAAGTTAGTGAGGACTTCACCAGTGTTGGGGTGAGTCACTTCTACTTTAACGGTATCGGATTTAGGGGTCAGGTCTTTTAAGTCCATGTCAGGTTTCCTTATCGGGTTGGGTTAAAATGGGGAGCGTCAGACCCGACACCGACACTCCCCGCCTGTAGCTACAGGATTCTTATGTGCGTGTAATACGCAGATTTGTTGCTTCTGTCTCGTCACGGAGTGCGACAAATGACAGGGAGATCACACGGCTGGTTGGTCCATCTACGCCTACATCAGCAGAGTTGATCTTACAGCGTGGGAAGAAGAACTCCAGAGTGTTTGGTGTACTTTCGTTGTCGCCAACTGTGACCTTCAGAGAAGTCTCTGTCTCGTCAATGAAGCGGTTCAGAAGTGCTGCATCCTCAAAGTAGGCTGAGATAGTACCCTCAACTACTGCATCACCAACCTCAAGGGATGGGGCGCTGTCGTCACCAACTACGAATGTGGGGGCGAAACCGTTAGTCAGCGTAAAGTCCATTGATGTAACGATAGCAGCGACTGACCCACCAATCTCCAAGTCTCCAGAGTAAGCGTCGAAAGGTGCAGCGCCTGTAGCAGCATCTTGTGTCTTCTCTGTGGCTGAGATGGTCATGTCTTTACCGACAAGGCTGAATGTGCCAGTTACCATTGCATTAGGTGCAAGAGAGACAGACAAGCTGTTTACTGAACAACCTGTGAACAAACGAGCTTGGTCGATGTCAGCTGCATAGTCTTCGATAGAGAAGTACTTAGGTACTGTGCCAACCTTGAGTACGTTGGTTGCCCATGTATTGAGCATGGCTGATTCAAGCAGATCATCGAAGTCTGTGTCACGAAGGTCAGCAACGATGTCGCCAGCTACTTGACGGTTACCATGACGGTCAACACGGGACATACGGTCAGCGTTGATGTCAGTACCAGAAACACGCTCTTTAGTCATGTTGAGGGAGTGAGTAGTGAAAGGCAAGTTTTGGAAGTTACCAGCTGGTGTCGTGCCGAAAGTGCTTTCGACGATGTACGACAGACTGGAACGTGAACCCTGTGCAAAGGCCATATTGTATTCTCCTAGAATTAGTTATATGCGTACCAACCGATACTTACAGGGACCACAAACCAAGGGCTGTCAAGGTAACCTTGCCTAACCTCAGAGTAGTCTATAGAAACGGTTATGTTGTTTGTAGTTAGTGATGTTGTAGCTTCAAACGCAGTCATTACGTTTTCTGCTATTGTCTCTGCCGCAGCTGGGCCTTTGCCTTCTGGAGCATAGCAGTTGATAATAAAGATACCTTCGTACCTTTGTTGCGGGTTAAGTCCCCTTACAGCTGGCCTTCGTGAAGTAGGTACAAAGTTGACTTCAATGTAGCTAGTTCCAGTAGTAGGTGAGTATGGTACGTTCTCATAGGCTACCTGTGGAAGATCATTTACAGCAGCAAGTTGGGTCTCTAAGATCGACCTAATCTCTCTTTGAATGTTAGCCATTGAACTGCCTCTCTAGCTTCTCGAATATAAAGTAGCCGTGTTTGTACTCTACATATACAGCGTGTGGTGAGTTGTTTCGGAGTGTTAGCCTAGTTGTGTTAAGCAGGTCCAACCTTGATATGTCGCTGTACAAGTTAGCTTTCGCCGCCTCTGCAAGTCCAACTATGTTAGGGTTATTCCTCTGCTTCCTGCGTGAGCTTTGACCCCTTGGTCTACCACGACCGTAGGTAATCGAGAATGAGGAGATGTAAGCCCCAGTATCTACAGCACCCCTTTTACCCCTGATACTTACAGATTCTAGGGTGGCGTTGATAGCTGAATCGGCAACTCTTTTAACGTATGTCTCAAGCTCTCTTTCAGCCTTATCTTCCAGCTGATCTAACTTTTTCCAAAAGCTAGTGTTTAGCTTCATCGTCATTCTGCAACCTCACATAGGTAACAAACAGGTAGAGCGCCATTGTAGACCTTCTGTACACGAGTGATGTTTACAGTATCTCCAATCCCAGTAATCTGATCTCCATCGTCAGGTTCGGTCCCCAGACCAAGGTAAGGGATAACCACTCTACGAGAACCCCGTCTAATATCATCTATCAGTATTCCCTCGTCTGAGTTATATACATAACCAGTGAAAATGAAGTTCTCAGTTGTTGTTGCAGCAGAGCCAGTGGCAGGGTCATATGTACCCGTAGTGGTCTTTACGAGCGTCAGTTCTGAGCCGTAACGATCTACCAGTTTAAGCAAGTTGTACGCTCTCATATGACCTGTCCCTATTCGTAGTTATAGTTTTGCGTGTCGATCTTGAACTGGTCCTTGTTGAACTCAGGCTTAACACGGTTGGTGTTAGCTCTAACGCCATCTACTGTGGATACCCTGATGCCGCCAGCTGCGATACCAAGACCCCCTAGCTTCGACCCTTGATACTCTAAGTTATCAGCTAGTGAGTTGTAGTGATCTTGTAGCTGAGAGGCACTCTCTTTTAAAGCACCACTAATCTCACTGTCTACGTTCCGTGAGTACTTCGCCGCTAGTGTACGACACACCCAAGCACCCGCACTATAGACGTTGTTGTTAGCTTGAGCTAGACCGAAGACAATCTCTTCATCTTGCACTTGTTGGTCATTGGTGTCTGTATCACCTATTAGTAACCTTACAGCGTTTAAACGACCAAGTGTGTCGTCTGTGTTAAGGTTGCCTTCATCGTAGCTCCAAGCCATTAGTCGTTCTCCAACTGTCCATATGTTCTGCGCCAACTACGGATCAATCCGCGTTGCTTTTCAACTATCTTAGACTTCTTACACTTCTTGCGGTCAAACTCAGCTTGGGAAGTTGTCTTAGCTTTAACTTTCTCATTGATGGAGTTAACTACGCTTGTTAGCGCCTCGACATCAAGAGCTTCTAGTCCGTCACCAACTTTGGCTTTGTCTTCCAACTCGCCATTGTGGTAAAGGTAATCGTTGTTATACAGAGCTTCTACAGCGTTCTTGTCCACAGATAGCTCTTTCCAAGGAAAGTGTTCTTGTCGTTTCCACTCTCTGTTGCCCCCAGTGAAGGGTACTTTAACAAATACGGGTCGGTCATATTGTAAACTCATGTCGGGTTCCTCATGTAAAAGTGGTGGGGACCACGAAAGCCCCCACCAAAGTTGTTTAGGCTACTACTGTATCGAAGAAGTAACCCAAATCAGCGCCAGTGACTTTCATGTCATAGGCCATTTTAACTTGGATGTGTTCAGCAACTTGCTGACGCTTGAGTGCATCGTCAGAGAAGCTCTCTACGGTGATGCCCAAGTTGTTTGCGCCGGGAACATTGTTCCATGCGAATGTGAGACCAGCGGCAGGGGTCATCAGACCAGCGCCTTTTGGACCGTGTACCAACAGGGCATGTTTGCCACCGATGAAAGAGTTGCTTTCCGCTACGCCTTCAACGCTGTCGTTTTTCACAGCTTCCATGACGTAGAAGTTTTCTACCTCAAAGATTTCAGCCAACTTAGCGTCAGTGATGAGTGCTGTGTTTGCTACAGTTGCGCCACCGTTCAGACGGGCAAGGATAGCTGGGTGGTTGATGAGGATGTCACGGACTTCCTTACCTACGACCATTGTGTTTGGCTTGAAGCCACCAGATTTCAGCTGCATAGTGCGGCGAGCGTTGGTGACGTCTTGGATTGGTGTACCGTTGGTGTAATCGGACCACAGGTTTGCTGGTGTTGATTCTGAACCCCAGATAGATGCAGCGAAGAAGTTTGCAGCGAACTGCTCTTCACGGTGGATCATCAAACGTGTTGCCAAAGTCTGTGCGCCAGCTGAACGGATGTCCAGTGCTGCGTCTTCGTTTGCCAAAGTCTGTTGGTCGAAGTCCATGCCCAAGCCGAATACGTCAGCGTAGTAAGAGCTATTGGAGATCGACATGCCGATGCGGTTAACTTCTGTGCGTGGAGCCAGAGCTTTAACATCGCCAGTACGGTTCATGTTGTCGCGGTCATAGATGTAGAACTTGTCGGACTGACGATCAACGCCTACGACAGGAAATACTTTATCCGCAATGAAGTTAGCTTGGTCTTGAGCAAACGCCAAAGTGAGGTTTGTCAAGGGTTGGTCCAGATGGACCGAAGATGGTGTCAAAAGTGGCATTATATTCTTCCTTTAATGCTATAGATTAGGCTACTACGTTGCCGCCCTGAATCATTTCCATTTCGATGATTTGACCGTCTACGCCAGCTTCACGAGCATAACCAAGTACGACATCACCAGCTGCGGCAGTCAGTGCAGTGCCATCAGCACCAGTTTGGAGTTGTGCGCCAGCTGCGATTACGCCACCAGCTTCTACCATTACAGAACCAGATACACATACGGTCACTGCTTTGTCGGCAGCTGCGCCAACAATACATACGCCCATAGCGTTCTCACCAGCAGCGTCAGCAAGGTCAACCTTACCGTCTGATTCCAGAGTTACGAATTTGAATTGTGCTGCGGAGAGGTCTTCCCCTGCAACGAAAGTGCGGTTGTCGCGAGATTGCATAACAGCCATTTTTATTCCCCTTTGTAGGATTTAGTGATTAGAGCTTTACCTTCATCGGTCTTTGCTACGGCAGCGTATGCTTTAGCGTAGTCACTCTTTTTCATTGAGTTGGTGTCCATATGGGACTTTACAAGTGCATCAAGTTTGTCAGCTGCGGTAGTGAACTCACCGTCAACATCGGACTTGCCTACTTCTTCCATCGACGCACCAAACGCAGTATCAGCTGCCTTCAATACACCCATGATCTCTTCGTTAGCCTCGAAAGACTTAACAAGTTCTTTTGCAGTAGCTACGTCAAAGTTAGGAAGGGCTGCTTCCGCTTTAGCTGTAAGCTCTGCGTCTGCTTTAGCAACCTCAGCGGCTTCAAGAGCCTTCAAGATTACAGCAGGAATGTCAGCTTTGTTGATGCTCTCACCATCATACTCGACAAACTCTTCTGGGGCTTTCTTCTCAATGCTATCAGCACGGATCACATAGCCATTTTCAATAAGAGCTTTACGCATGTTCTGGTTGTCAGCTTTCAGGCGCTCTACTTCTTCTGCGAGAGGGTTGATTTCCTCAGCAGCTTCTTCTACAGCTTCTTCTGACTTCTTCATGTCAAAGTTGTAAGCCTTCATAGCTTCTTCTTCTGACATACCCTTATCCATGTAAGGCTTGAGCTTTTCCAGCATCTCGTCAGACATTTTCTCTGTTGTCTCTACTTCGTTTTCCATAATATCTCCGTTGGAGTTGTCACGCTTGAATAGTGAAACCATTGCTTGTGCATTGGCTGGGCGATCAACTAGCGACAGTTCATCTAACTCAAGCTCCTTTAAAAGGTTAGCCATTATAACTCTTCCTTCATTGCTCTGCCGCCAATGCTAAAGGCAGCTAGTTCACCAGACTTGACCTTGGCCCAAACGTCATCGTTATATACTTTAAACGCGACAATCCAACCCTCACGGTCACTCTGTATGCCAAGGCTCTCACCGATCTCTTTCGTGATGGGCATGGAGTGGATAACCGCCCCAATCTGATCTCCCTTGTGCATCTCTTTACCTACACGCACATGCTCCATAAACTTGTTTACGGCACGAACTAGCGTGTCAGGTGCAATCATATCTCCTTGGCGGTCAATCACTGGTTCACCCTTTTCGGTTACTACAGAGGCCCAGCCATAGACCATACGTTGCTCATCATCGGCCTTTAGGATTTGGCCTGTTATATCTTTTGTCATACTACCCACGGTACTACCACTCCACATTCTGCACGACCAATACCGTGCGCTTGTTTTATCCTTTGCAGTGTCACATGAGTGTCGGCTGCGGAAGTTAGCCCTAGCTTTAGGGTCGTCCCT
>Ga0209194_1001292_pt1 | contig 16170 bp, 14 predicted proteins | sample COGITO_mtgs_1004_FD_184787 | JGI IMG/M metagenome (GOLD analysis project Ga0209194, IMG submission 184787) | Pelagic marine microbial communities from North Sea - COGITO_mtgs_100413 (SPAdes) (version 2) | ecosystem: Environmental > Aquatic > Marine > Epipelagic ...
CTTTTGGCATTAGTGATAGTCAGTGAAACCATGATTCCCTCTGGGATAGAGTGATAGCTTCGTAACTTCACAGAATCTTCGGCTTTATACGGTTGATTTTACGGATGGATGATTGAGTTAAGGACAGAAAGCCTATGCGCGATCGCAGATGATTCTGATCCTGCTAGTAAACCGTTCTGCTAAGGTAAGTTGCCTAACGCTAGTGAATATTTTTATGGGTGAGTGCTAGCGTAATGAAGCAAGCACACAGTAACTAGCTACATTTGTTCGATTACGTCTTCGACCTATGCAATCTGCGATCTCGATAGGAACTTTGCTACAGAACCGCTACCGCGTTGTCAAACTGCTGGGGCAGGGCGGATTTGGTCGAACATATCTGGCCGAAGACACGGGCCGCTTTCAAGAGCGCTGCGCCATCAAAGAATTTGTGCCGACTCAGGAGGAAAAAGGCTTTTCGGATAAAGCTACTGAGCTTTTTCAAAGAGAAGCCTCGGTACTTTATCAGATTAGTCATCCACAGATTCCTAAGTTTCAGGCCACTTTCGAAGAAGAAGATCGGCTGTTTTTGGTGCAGGACTACGTAGAAGGCCCTACCTACCACGACGTACTCAACCGGCGACGTCAGCAGAATAGAGCATTTTCGGAAACGGAGGTGAGGCAATTTTTACAGCAGCTACTGCCAGTGCTAGCGCATATTCATGCCAAAGGCATTATTCATCGAGATATTAGCCCAGACAATATTATTTTGCGGCAAAGAGATCAGCTACCGGTGCTGATTGACTTTGGCGTAGTGAAAGAAGTTGTGACCCGAATGCAAATGGACGGGGTGGAGTCTTATGCAACCACAGTAGGCAAAGCAGGCTATGCGCCCAGCGAGCAAATGCAAACAGGACGGGCCTATCCGAGCAGCGATTTATATGCGCTGGCGGTAACAGCAGCAGTGATGCTAACTGGCAAAGAACCGCAGCTTTTGTTTGATGACGTGAACTTTAGCTGGCGGTGGGAAGAGGAAACGATGGTCAGCCCTGAGTTGGCAAGCGTACTCAATAAAGCGCTGAGCTATAGACCGGGCGATCGCTTTCAATCAGTCTCTCAGATGGCGCAGGCACTACAGTCCGACCAGAACGACTCTTCGCCTATTAAAGACAAGATGGGGAACAGCGGCGACCTATCTAGCGGCATGACCGGTGCAATACCCAGCCCTAACCAGCCATCCAACCAGCCACCTACCCGGCCAGTTGTTCCCTCTCCTTACTATCAGTCTGTCCCGCCCGTTTCGCAAATGAAAACGGTAGCCGTAGGCCGAGCGAATCCAGACCCTTCGACGAATGTAGGAACAGGCGAGCCAACAGTCAACCGACCTACAACCGTACGTCAACCAGGACAAATGCCCAGAACCAGCGTGGGCAGAAACGCCAATAGCCGAGTGCCGATGCCTTCTGAGCGCAACGACAGTCCATCGTTTTTAGAGAATCCTTTGGCAGTTGGAGGACTCGCCATTGGACTCGCGGCGCTAGCTGGCACATTGAGCTATGGCGTCGTTAAGGTCAGGGGCCCTCAAGGTGTGCCTGAACCTACTATTACGCAGCTGCCCCCATTGGGTAGCGAAGACCCTTCGCCAACACCCCAGCCCACCCAACAGGCTCCGAAGCCAGTGCAATACGATCAGCCGCCGCTGAGTTTGGTGCCAGGGGTTAAAAAGACCGTTGAAGGGAACATGCGCGGTGGCGATACCGTAGTGTATCCACTGACGGCTGAGGCTGGACAAACATTGACCGTAGAACAGGCTGAAGAGAGCGTTTTGCTAACCGTAGTGGGGCCGAATGGTGAACCGGTTGGACGACGGGCCAATCGAGTTCGCAGCTGGCAGGGTGTGCTGAAAGAAAGCGGCGAATACAAGATCCAGATGAGTCCGGTGAGGGGAATACCGAGCAGTAATTACAGTCTAGATGTAACGCTGAGCATACCGCCTGAGGTAACAGAACCAGAAGAATCGCAAGAACCGACAACAGGCAGTGGTGAAGATAACCTGCCTATAGAACCCGGTACTAATCAGCCTGGTACGCCAGAGCCAAGCACGCCTGCAACGCAGCCGAGCATACAATCGGAACGAGTGAACTTTCCGAGCGGCGCAGACCGCATTTTGTTGGCCAACGGGGTTGTACCCGGCGAGATACGGCGATATGTAGTGAACGCACGAGAAGGTCAAATTATGACCGTGCGGATTACAGATGCGCAAGGACCCGTTGGATTCGATGTGCTAATGCCAGGTGGCGAGATGATGGCCGATGCCAGCGGCGTCGTGTTTTGGGAAAGCTACCTACCCGTAGGCGGTGATTACAGCATTGATGTGAGTGCGGCGCAGTCGGCGCAATTCACGCTCGAAATTGGAGTAAGCGCGCAAATACCGACCGAGTAGTCGCATCGGGCCGTACGTTTGATCGAGCAATTAATCTTACCGAGCAAATAATCTTACCGAGCAATCATAGGGAGAGACTCACTTGGCATCGTTATTGATCGCGGGTACAAATACAGATAGTGGAAAAACAATATTGACGGCATCACTGATTGCTTACTGGCAGCAGTATTGCTGGGCCTATAAGCTGGGCGTGTGCAAGCCAGTGCAGTCGGGGATAGGCGATCGCGAGTTCTACCGCCGAGTCTTTGAGCTAAAGCAAACCGACGAGCAGCTAAACCCGCTGTGGTACAAAGCGCCCATCGCACCGCCTTTGGCCGCAGCGCTAGAAGGTAAAAGGGTGGACTTAGCCAAAGCCTGGCAGGTATTTTCGCAGCTAGAATCGGAGCGAGATTGGGTGATAGTAGAAGGAGCGGGCGGACTAGGTTCTCCCGTCACTATCGAAATGACGCTAGCAGAGCTGGCCTATCAGTGGCGACTACCGACGGTACTCGCAGTGCCTGTAAAACTAGGCGCGATCGCCGATGCAGTTGCCAACGTTGCTCTAGCCGAAAAAACCAAGATAAAGCTAAAAGGTATCGTACTCACTTGTACCAAGCCGGTGACGCAAGGGCAGCTAGATAACTGGGCACCTGTTGATCTGATTGAATCGTTAACAAGAGTGCCAGTATTAGGCGTACTGCCGCACCTAAAGCAGATTAAGGACGTTGAATCGCTTTCGGACGCAGCCGCTCAATTGGACTTAGAAAGACTGATGCCTCAGCCTTTTTGGGCTTAGATCTCAGGATTGGACCTCAGGCTTAGCTCTTAGTTAGCAGACATCTTCTTTTGGTAACGATTAAGCAGTCTATCTTGAGAAAAATCTGTCAAGATAAAAAAACTTGCTGACTGAAACTGCTATGCCAAAGCGTGCTCCTTCGATAACCGCTGAACCGTTGACAACTGACTTCTCGACCCTGCGACCAGGTATCCGCGCCTTGCAGGAGGAGCTGGTAGGTTGGCGGCGAGCCATTCATCAACGGCCTGAGCTGGGGTTTCAAGAAGAGATCACAGCTAAGTTTATTAGCGATCGCCTCAGTGAATGGAATATTACGCACCAAAGCAGCGTTGCCACAACTGGCCTCGTCGCGGTGATTGAGGGCACAGGCCAGGGCACTGGAGAGAACTTGCCGGTACTGGGCATTCGCGCCGATATGGATGGGCTGCCAGTGCAAGAGCTAAACGAGGTGGACTACTGCTCTGTTTATGATGGGAAGATGCACGCCTGCGGACACGATGGGCATGTGGCGATCGCACTAGGCACCGCTAAATACTTAAACGAACATCGCGATCGCTTTGCTGGCACGGTCAAAATCCTCTTCCAGCCCGCAGAAGAAGGCCCTGGCGGCGCTAAGCCAATGATTGAAGCAGGCGTACTCAAAAACCCTGACGTTGACGCCCTCGTGGGTCTTCACCTGTGGAACAATCTACCGCTAGGAACACTAGGCGTCCGCGGTGGCGCGTTTATGGCGGCAACAGAGTTCTTTACCTGTACCATTCAGGGCAAAGGCGGGCATGGTGCGATTCCACAGCAAACCGTTGACGCCGTCGTCGTCGGCGCTCAGATTGTAAATGCGCTGCAAACGGTTGTTTCTCGCAACGTAGACCCAATGAAATCAGCCGTTTTAACCGTCGGAGAATTTAAGGCGGGCACGGCGGTCAATGTCATTGCCGATAGCGCTTATCTCAGTGGAACAGTGCGATACTTTGACAGCGATTACGGGTCGCTGATTCCAGAAAGGTTAGAGCAAATCATCGCAGGCGTCTGTGCGGCTCATGGCGCTAGCTACGACCTGGACTATTGCAAGCTATATCCACCGGTTATTAACGACAGTGCGATCGCTGAGTTAGTGCGTTCAGTAGCACTATCGGTCGTAGAAACACCCGCTGGGGTTGTGCCCGAATGTCAGACGATGGGCGGTGAAGACGTTTCGTTCTTTTTGCAAGAAGTGCCTGGATGCTACTTCTTTTTAGGATCGGCAAATAGCGATAAGGGGTTGGCGTATCCACACCATCACCCACGCTTCGACTTCGACGAAACGGCCCTAAGCTTAGGCGTAGAGACATTTGTACGCATCGTAGAGAAGTTTTGTCCGGCTGAGCATTAACATAGGACTCACAGGACTGCGATTTGTTTATTCTAGCTTTAGCCTTATGAGTGCTTCTAAACCTGCTGGCAATTCGGCGGACGATTTACCCATAGATGCGCAAACTCGCACAGAGGTTTTAAGGGCGATCGCCGATCAGCTAGACGAATATGCCTTTCCAGAAGTGGCAAAAAAGCTTCAGACAGATTTGCGCGATCGCCTCTCAAAAAAAGGCTACAGAGATGTAAAAAGCGGCGTTCAGCTAGCCGAAACCCTCACCGCCCAACTGCAAACCCTCAGTAAAGACCGCCATCTGAAAGTCTATTTCAGCCCAGCGGTGCTGCCGCACTTAGCCCCTCAAACAGAAATTCCGCCCGAAGAGCTAGCTCAGCAGCAGCGCCTGAGCGAACTGAGAAATTTTGATATCAACCGAGTCGAAAGACTTAGAGGCAACGTTGGCTACCTAGAGCTATTTAGCTTCGAACCACCCGAGTTTGCGGGCGATACGCTAGCCGCTGCCATGCGTTTCTTAGCAAACACCAGCGCCCTAGTTATCGACCTGCGTTACAATCGCGGCGGTTCGGCCAGCATGGTTGCTCTGCTCACCAGCTATTTGCTCCCAGCTTATCCAGCCGTGCATCTCACCGATCTCTACTGGCATACAGAAGATCGCCGCCAGCAGTCTTGGACAGTGCCCCATCTACCTGCACCTAGGTATCTCGACAAACCTGTCTACGTCATTACTAGCCTCGAAACTTTCTCCGCCGCCGAAGAATTTGCCTACAATCTACAGCAGCTAAAGCGAGTGGTCGTAGTAGGAGAAACCACGGCGGGCGGAGCAAATCCAGGTTCGGGCTTTCGACTACACGATCACTTCTGGATGTTTATTCCAACCGGGCAGGCTATCAGCCTAGCGACAGGCGAAAACTGGGAAGGCACAGGCGTCACCCCAGACTTTAAGGTGCCAGCAGAACTTTCACTCAAGACCGCTCAGCTACTGGCCTTTAGAAAGCTAATGCGCGACGCCGATGAAGGGAAAACAGAGCTAGATCCAAGCCTAAGACGCGAACTCGATGAGTCGCTGACGCGAGTAGAAGCCGATTTGGACAGGATGCAGCAGGATTTGGTCAGCAATATGAGCAAAGTTCGCTAGGAATAGGGTTTAGAGTAAGAGCTTCTTTTCTCGGTGATAGGGTTTACTAATAAAACCTGATGAATTTGATAGCTGATCTGTGAATATTTATACGGCACGAGCCTGATTGTACTGACGAGCACAATCGCTGGTGCTTAGTATTTATATCTGCGCTTTTGTAATCTCTGTTTGCAATTAGCGCATTAGCATTTCGATTTGAGGCAAATTTTCCATGAGTAAGCTATCGACATCCCCATTTTCTATCAGTCGGCGTTCTAGTCGATTGGCTGGAATTCGCATAGCCAAAACTTGTGGGGTATTAAGTGCGATCGCGCTGGGCTGGGGTGGTATAGAAGCAGCCCTGGCACAAACAGAAGCCGCACAGCCGATGACTGAAGCAGCCACCGAAGAGGCCGCCACCGAACAAACCGAGCCTGTAGCAGTAAGTGCGATCGCGCCGCCCGCAAATCCTGCACCCGCACCCACGCCCTTTACCCCCGTACGCGCTGGCATTTTAGATATCTCCAAAGACATGAGCGCCGTTGAAAGCGTTGGTCATCTTCGACCGAGTGGGATTGAAGAATCTGCTGACGGCGGCTTAGCCTGGATAGAATCTGTTAACTTGCCGCTATACGTTACGCCTGGCGGCGAGCACTGGGGCTGGATCTATAAGGGATGGCTCATTCCCAAAGGTAAAACCTACTTGGCTATTGGCCGCGATGCCAGCTTTGCGATGGTGCGCTCTTACCAAGACCTGTACACCTTTCCAGTGATAGAAACCCGCGCCGATGGCTGGTTTCGAGTACAGTACACGCCTGGCGGCAGCGCTTGGGCGCATACTTCGCAGCTAGCATTAGGCGATGTGCCGCTGACGGTAGAAATCTGGGAAAGTCGGTTGCAGGCGCAAAAGGCCGTTTACTTTTTAGATAATCGGAAGGCTCAGGCGTTGCGATCGCAGCCTCAGCAGTCTACGAATATGATCAGCCTAGTAGCCGCCGACAGCTTAATTGAGCCATTGGAATTTCAAGGAGACTGGATGCGCGTACGAGCCACCAGACCTATCGCCAACTGCGAGCCGCTTAATGGCGCAACCGTGAGCGAAGGTTGGATGCGCTGGCGTGGCGAGCGGAAAGAATCGCTGGTATGGTATCGACCCAGCGGCGGATGTGCCCAGTAGCACTGAAGCAGCCCTCCGAAGACTTGCAGGCAAGCGATTATAGTGCGTCTAACTCTATTTAGACAGAAACTTGCAGATCGTTTTAAGGATCCCCTCAGCGTCGAGTAGGCTTTTGCCGTACAATCACTTAAGCGCAGGGCGCTGATCAGCGGGTAGATAAAAGACACCTACAGCCATTGGAACCCTGCGCATAGCGTTTTGTTGTAGGTAGGCGTCTCTCATGTCGATCGGTTATGTTGCACTCGTTCTTCACGCTCATCTACCCTTTGTCCGACATCCCGAGAGCGACTTCGTACTAGAAGAAGAATGGCTGTTTGAAGGCATTATCGAAACCTACGTGCCGCTCTTGACCATGTTCAAGGGGCTAAAGCGCGATGGCATCGACTTTAAGCTAACCATGAGCATGACGCCGCCGCTGGTATCTATGCTACGCGATCCACTGCTGCAGGAGCGATTCGACGCGCACCTCACGCAGATGGAAAAGCTGCTAGAGATGGAAGTAGAGCGCAATGCTCAAAATGATCACATCCGGTATCTAGCCGAGTATTATGCCAAAGAGTGCAAGCACGTTCGTCAGGTTTGGGAGCACTTTGGTGGCGACCTTACCCGAGGGTTTAAGCAGTATTTAGACAGTGGCAACTTAGACATCATCACCTGCGGAGCCACGCATGGCTATCTGCCGCTGATGAAGATGTACCCAGAAGCCGTGTGGTCGCAGATAGAAGTAGCCTGCCAGAGTCACGAAGACAACTTTGGTCGTCGCCCATCTGGCATTTGGCTGCCTGAATGCGCCTACTACGAAGGGCTAGAGCGAATGCTGGCCGATGCTGGTTTGCGCTACTTCTTAACCGATGGCCACGGCATCTTGTACGCGCGTCCGCGTCCACGCTACGGAGCATATGCGCCTATCTATACAGAGTCTGGCGTTGCTGCTTTTGGTCGCGACCAGGAATCTTCTCAGCAGGTATGGTCTTCTGAGGTCGGCTATCCGGGTGCGTCTGAGTACCGAGAGTTCTACAGAGATTTGGGTTGGGACGCCGACTACGAGTACATCAAGCCCTACGTTATGCCAAACGGGCAGCGCAAGAACGTTGGCATTAAGTATCACAAAATTACGGGTAAGGGTTTGGGCCTTTCTGAAAAGTCTTGGTACGACCCGTACTGGGCGAAAGAAAAAGCCGCAGAACATGCCGAAAACTTTATGCAGAACCGCATTCAGCAGACTGAGCGACTGCATGGCATGATGCAGCGTGAGCCAATTGTCGTTTCGCCTTACGACGCGGAGCTGTATGGCCACTGGTGGTATGAAGGCCCCTGGTTCTTAGATTATTTTTTCCGTAAGAGCTGGCACGACCAGAACACTTACAAAATGACTCACTTGGCCGACTATCTGCGCGACAACCCAACGCAGCAAGTTGCTAGACCCTCACAGTCGAGCTGGGGCTACAAGGGATTTCACGAGTATTGGCTCAACGAAACGAACACCTGGATCTATCCGCATCTACACAAAGCGGCTGAACGGATGATCGAGCTGGCTCGCCGAGAACCTGCGGATGAATTGCAGTGGCGAGCGCTCAATCAGGCGGCAAGAGAGCTGCTGCTGGCACAGTCTTCAGACTGGGCATTTATTATGAGAACTGGGACGATGGTGCCCTATGCAGTACGTCGAACTCGCGGGCATTTAATGCGCTTTAACAAGCTGTGGGAAGAGATTCGCGATGAGAAGATAGACGCTGGCTGGCTGGAAAAGGTAGAAGAGATTGACAATATCTTTCCAAATATCAACTATCGAACTTACCGCTCGCTGTAAAGCGTTCTGGACTATTCAAGGGGTCGAATTACCATTCTTTGAGCAGTTTGTCAGGTTTACCTGGATAAAACTGCTCGCTGGTCGCTTCTTGCCAAGAATAAGGAGAGCGCTCTGGGAAGGTGGCTGAGGGCAGTTTCGCCAGTGGCAATATCTTTTGCATTGACGTACGCATCTGCGATCGCCTCATCTGAATAAGACTTAAAGCGAGGACTATCCTTCAGTAGTCTGCTCGATATGGCCAGAGAAATTGCATACCTTGACCGTAGCGGTCGGCAGCTTCAAGCGGCGAATGAGTTCGGCTACCCATCATCAATATCAAGGCTCGCTGCTTTCTAGACTTAAGCTTTGGATCGATCAGCTTGAAATAACTGTGGCCGCCATTCGATTGCTGCTTTAAAGGCAACTGCTGTTTCTTAAAGACAAAAGGGGCAAATGCTTTTTCAGCACTTGCCCCCTTAATTTATTATTCAATTCGACCTTAGCTTTGCCACTAAATCATTAGAAGCTCATCTCAGCCGCTTGAACTCGCTCAACCTGCTTCTTCTTAAGAACCAGCAAGATCTGAGAAAGGCTAATCGCAGCCAAGAAAGCCATCAAGCCTTTAATGCGAGTAGGACTTTGAAGCACTAGCTCCTTCTCCGTCTGACCGAAGCCGCCTACGTTGGGGTTAGCCGTCAAAGGCTTGCCCGCTTCAACTGCATCGCCCGCATTCACCAGCAGCTCTGGGCCAACTGGAATCTCATCGGTAACGGTTGAGCCATCTTCTTTGTTGATAGTTACGGTGTAGCCGCCTGCATCGTTTTTATCAATAGCTGCAACCGTGCCTGTTGCCGTTGCATTATAAACGGCGTTGTTCGAAGCGTTGCCCGCTGGATAGACCTGACCGCGACCCCGATTACCACCTACAAAAACTAGGTTTTTGCCGAAGTGAACGTTCTTATTGGTCTTAGGGTCGGGAGAAAGCACAGGAACGACAATTTCCTGATACTGCTCACCAGGGAGCGGACCTACGATTGCCCAGTTAGGGTGCTCTTCGCTGTACTCCTGGAAATAAGTACCGCCGACTTCTTCTGCTATATCTTCAGGAATGCGATCCGCAGGGGCGATCGTGAAGCCATCGGGCAGCATGATGACTGCACCAACGTTGAGACCACCTTTACTACCGTCGCCTAGCACTTGCTGAGAATCCAGGTCGTATGGAATTTCTACAACGGCTTTGAAGACAGTATCTGGCAAAACAGACTGAGGCACTTCGAGAATAGTTTTCTTTTCGCCCAGGTGGCAGTTGGCACAAACGATTTTGCCCGTAGCTTCACGAGGCGTCTCGTAGTTCTCTTGCGCCCAGAAAGGATAGGCCGCAGCAGACTGAGGCATTGCCCAACTGCTAGAAAGAAGAAGTAAAAAAGCAGCTAGGACAACGCCCGCGCTTTTGATCCAGCCTTGAAGCTTAGATTTAATAGGTTTTAGAGTTTTCATGCGCGCTAGCAAGTTAACAGTTCAGTTGACACAAATTGATTTAAAAGAAGGAGTCACAACCTAAAGTTGACTCCCAGAAAACTACCACCAAGGCTTGTCGCCCGTGCGGAAGTCTGTTTCTGTCCAGTTGGTGAGCACTACATTGTCATCTTCGGTGACATCGGCATGTGCTAGGGCCAAAGACAAAGGAGCCGGTCCGCGAACCACTTTACCCGTAGCATCGTACTGAGAGCCATGACAAGGACACATGAACTTGCCCGCATTGACGTTCCAAGGAACCACACAGCCTAAGTGCGTACAGATAGAGCTGATGCCATAGCTTTCTAGACCGCCTTCTTCCTTAACAACCAGGTAAGTAGGATCGCCCTTTAGGCCCTGAACCAGCTCACGGTCGCCCGGCTGATGCTCAGCTAAAAATGCAGTCGCCACAACGTTATCGCCTAACGCATCTTTTGCGGTAACGCCGCCGCCGCCGCCGCCGCTACTCGGTGGAATAAAGTACTTAATAATCGGGTATGAAGCGCCTAAGACAGTCCCAGTGATGGTGCCAAAGGTTAGCAGGTTCATAAATTGGCGACGGCCTAAATCGGGGACATCGGGGTTTCCAGAAGCTTGGGTCATAGGTCAGCTGTCTAAACGCTACTATTGATATCTATTATTTAAAACTTCAAGACATTTCTGCTACTCAAAGCGCCACACCTATGCATGAATCTTTTCGTCACAGAAGTTCGTAGTTTCTTAGAATATTATTACATCGTTCAGAACCACCGCCGCCTTTTGCAACGCTTTTAGTTACTGTGTGTTTGATATTTCTAGAAGCTGAGCCCTAAATAAGGATAGTGCGATCGCCCATTAGCCAGCTCAAGGAAAATGTCTCTCGGCTAAGCCTGTAGAGGTTTTCAGGAGCCGCGTGCAAGATCGTAGGAATATTGCGATCGCGCCAAACCCATCAGCCGAGCCCCACTAAAAGAGTTTCGAATTAGCCATTCGCTAATGTAAACATATGTAAATGCACTCATATAATAGGGCAAATTAAACAAGACTTATGACTGGACAAGATCTGCACGGGCTAATCGTTGAGAAATGGGGATATTCCTACGATATTCAACTGAGAAAGCTGCCCCGAAAAATTTTCTTTCAGGTGATGTGGCGATATCTAGAGCAAGCGTCTTTTCCCATGAGCGAGACCGAATATATGGCCCACTTAGAGGAAGTTGCAGCTCACCTGAATGCATGGGGTGCTGTTGAGCAGGTTCAATCTTTTATGGCCCAAACCAACGAACGTCCGCGCCTAGGAAAAGCCGTGAGCATGCCGCTCAATTTAGGTTCAAGAGCATCTGAATGGCTAATAGACGACAAATAGTGCAGATGCAGATACTCATGTAGAGGCAAATCTTACAACCGCGCTAGCGCATCCGACTTTAAGAGTTTCTTCTAACGCCGGCCATCGACATTAAGCTGACTATTGCTAAAATTTAAGGCGATATTTTTTTTGGCCGAAGAGAAAAGCAAAAAATGAATCTAGTAGCAACGGCTACTGAACTGCTGACCTTTGCGCTTTGAGAGTATTTTTGTAAAATACTAATCACATTAGTAGATATAAAAAGATGACTCAGTAATCTTAGATACCGTCAGCTTAAGATCGGATTAAGCCGGTAAAGTTTGCGAATATGCCGTTTTTACAAGGTGACAACTCCGTTCAAAATTATCCGCTCGAAGCTTCTACCTCCACGTCCGCCTGCGTTTTCATCACACTTCTCGATCATAAAAGCTCGATCATAAAAACCTCTATTACAAATTCTCTATTTCGCACAGCAACTAGATAGAGATTACTGATAGCCTCTGTTCATTTGCGCTGTACCTTAACCCGGTTGCCCACCGTCTTAGCTCACTCTAGATCAGGTTCTGCCACCTAGCTCAACGGTTTACTCCACGGTAGCTGCAGCTTAAAACTTGCTTCTTCGAAGCCTTTTTAACTAACCAGTTGCTCAAAACTGAGAAGCTCGATTGAGAACTTTCATCGGGGATCGTACCCACGTTTGATCCCCGATGAAGAAAGACGTTAACAAGTGTTAAGGTTCTGTTGACCCACCCCACCCTAAGTTTTGAGGGACCACTGTGATCCGCTCTGCAACGCTGCCGCTGAAAACGGCGCTCTCACGCATCGAAACGAATAACCGACTCAAGGTTTTTTCGGGTTCATCTAATCGAGCCTTGTCCCGAGAAGTCGCTCGCTACTTAGGCACAGATTTGGGACCCATGGTGCGAAAGCACTTTGCCGATGGCGAACTTTACGTTCAAATTCAAGAGTCTATTCGCGGCTGCGATGTTTACCTTGTTCAGCCAACCTGCCATCCGGTAAACGATAACCTGATGGAACTGCTGATTATGATCGATGCTTGCCATCGGGCATCAGCCAGGCAAATTACGGCAGTAATGCCTTACTACGGCTACGCGAGAGCCGACCGAAAAACAGCCGGACGAGAATCAATTACGGCTAAGCTAGTTGCTAACTTAATTACTCAAGCGGGAGCCGACCGTGTACTAGCCCTAGACCTGCACTCAGCGCAGATCCAGGGCTATTTTGATATTCCCTGCGATCATGCGTACGGATCGCCTGTACTAGTAGAGTATCTAGCCAACAAAAACATTGAAGACCTAGTAGTCGTTTCGCCTGACGTGGGCGGTGTAGCTCGCGCTCGGGCTTTTGCTAAAATGCTGAACGACGCGCCGCTTGCCATTATCGACAAGCGACGGCAGGCTCACAACGTCGCAGAGGTCATGAACCTGATTGGAGACGTAGAAGGGATGACCGCTGTGCTAGTCGATGACATGATCGACACAGCCGGAACGATCTGCGAAGGCGCTAGAGTCCTCAGAGAAAATGGAGCACGCCACGTCTATGCTTGTGCGACTCATGCGGTATTCTCACCGCCTGCGGTAGAGCGACTTTCTAGCGGGCTATTTGAAGAAGTGATTGTGACCAATTCAATTCCAATTGCACCTGATAGGCAATTTGATCAGCTGACGATGCTGTCTGTAGCCAATATGCTAGGAGAGACCATCTGGCGGATCCATGAAGAGAGTTCGGTCAGCAGCATGTTCAGAGGGTAGGGGTTAAAAAGAAAGGGGACTGTGATCGTGCGATCACAGTCCCCTTTCTTTTGTATTATCTGTGAGTTTTAGCTATCGCTAGGTCAATGACGCCCAGAGGCATCGCTAACGTCTAAGCTAGAACAGTCAGACTTATCTATCGTCTAGAGCGGCGCTTGCGCTGGCGCTGTCTGGCGAGTGCTTTACGCTTGTGCTTCTCAGGAGGCGTCTCAAAGTAGCGGTTTTTCTTAATGTCTTGAAAAATGCCTGCTCGCACAACTTTACGCTTAAAACGTCTGAGGGCGGCTTCGAGATTTTCGTCTTGTCCGAGGACAACTTGAGCCATGTATGTTTCACCTCCTTAAAATATCTAGATTTAGCTCGAAGACCTAGCTTACCTTAAGGCTTGCATAGGTGGCAATGAGGAAGTTAGCTCCAGCCACCGTTAGCCGGTTTGCTGCGCTGCTCGCGGGGCTTAGCTTTATTTACTCGCAGTTCGCGACCCATCCACTCAGCGCCGTCCAAAGCTTCAATTGCACCGTCTTCTTTAGACTCTTCTTCCATTTCTACGAACGCGAAGCCGCGAGGGCGTCCGGTTTCGCGATCGGTCGGTAGGGTAATGCGCTTGACCTTACCGTATTCGGAAAAAACCTGTTCGAGATCTTCTTCCTTAGCGCTGTAAGACAAGTTGCCTACGTAAATTGACATAGCCCGCTGGCTCTCCAAAAAATGCGATTTGATTAGAGCGTCGCTCTAAAAAGCTGTTTACTACAGATTCTATAGGCGACTGTCACTTGCCACTATCGACGAGCATCAGGGAGCTTAGAAGCGTAACTGGGCGTTCCTAGAACAACACTCATGTTGTTATCGCTTAAACAATATCACAATAGTTTGAACAGTTGAGTTAGGCACAAACGGTCAACAGTTTACAGATAAACGCATATTAGCCAACAGCTGAGTGTGCCAGTCTAGAGCATGTTTTGTTTGGGAAAAAGCTACCTAAAAGTTTCGTAAGTCAATAAACACAAGTAATACAGGGATCGGCACGGTATTAAAACTATGCAAAGATCCTCGATATAATACTAGGCACGGCTAAGTCATTCTCAAACCGTTACGGCTCCTTAGGAGAAAGAAACGCGGGCTGAGGTTTTACCTTTCGCAAACAATATTTACCCGAAAGAAGGGGTAACCAAAGCAAAACCGACCATGAATATCAGGTTCATCGTCGGTTTTTGGCAGCTTTTGACAGCTTTTGTTTATACAGAGAGCCTAGCGATTTTTTTGAGACCAAACGCGCGTTGGCAGTCCCCAAACGTAGATAAACCCTTCGGCGGCCTTGTGGTCGAACTTGTCGTCGCTACCGTAGGTAGAGAGTTCGTCTGTATAGAGAGCATTGACAGATTTACGTCCGGCAATAATGGCATTGCCCTTAAACAGCTTGACTCTGACCGTGCCAGAAACCCGTTCCTGAGTTTGGGAAATAAAGGCATCTAGCGCCGACTTTAGCGGGCTATACCAGAGACCGTTGTAAATCATCTGGCCGTAGGACTGCTCGATATTACGCTTGTACTGAGTGACATCGCCCGTCAGCGTCAGGCTTTCCAAGTCTCGGTGAGCGTGAATTAGAACCAGTAGGGCCGGAGCTTCATAAATTTCGCGAGATTTGATGCCCACCAGCCGGTTTTCGATCATGTCAATTCGGCCAATGCCATGACTGCCAACCTTTTCGTTAAGCTGCGTAATGAGTTCAACGGGCGCAAGATTGTTGCCATTCAGGCTAGTTGGAATGCCTTTTTCGAATCCAATCTCGACATACTCAGGCTCGTCGGGCGTATCCGCGATCGCCTTTGTCATCACATAGATCTCTTCGGGCGGCTCTATCCATGGATCTTCAAGCGGGCCTGCCTCAATCGAGCGGCCCAGCAAATTACGGTCGATGCTAAAAGGCGAGGACTTTTTCACTGGAAAGGTGAGGCCAAACTTTTCACCATAAGACATCGCTTCTTCGCGGCTCATGCCCCATTCGCGAGCAGGCGCAAGCACTTTAAGGTCTGGGTTGAGAGCAGCGATCGCGACATCAAAGCGCACCTGGTCGTTACCTTTACCCGTACAGCCATGAGCGACAGCATCCGCCCCATACTTTTCAGCCGTATCCACTAGCAGCTTGGCAATGAGCGGACGCGCCAGCGCAGTAGACAAAGGATAGCGATTCTCGTAAAGCGCATTCGCTTGAATAGCCGGAAAGGCGTAGTCAACAACGAACGGCTCGGTAACGTCTGTAACAACAGACTCGGAAGCACCAGAATCTAACGCTTTTTGACGAATTGGATCGAGTTCATCGCCCTGGCCTAAATCGGCAGCTAGGGTAATGACTTCTTTAACACCGTACTCTTCTTTGAGATAGGGGATGCATACACTCGTATCCACGCCACCTGAGTATGCCAAAACAACTTTATCTGCACGGCCCATAGCTGTCTTTGTCCGAATATGAAGTGATCAGCTACATATTATTGCAGGCTATGTGAGCAGCAAGAAGTCCACAGATAGCTGAAAGAAATCTCGCGATATGGGCTGAGAATAGATAGCTCATTTTGCTGGCCTTCTGCGGGCTTGTTACAATAGTCTCTTTCCACACGGGCTGCTATGTTTTTCAGCGTTGTCATTCCGACCTATAATCGCCAGCCAATTTTAGAGAAATGTCTGCGGGCAATGGAAAGCCAGGTGCTGCGAGCAGATAGCGGAGTAGCGGGCTACGAGATTGTGCTGGTAGACGATGGGTCTACCGATGGCACGGTGGAATGGCTACAGGCGAATGCCGACGAGTTTTCGCATGTGAAGCTATATGAGCAAAATCATGAAGGAGCCGCGATCGCTCGTAACTTGGGCGTGCAAAAGGCCGAAGGCGACACCGTTATCTTTATCGACAGCGATCTGGTCGTG
>Ga0209194_1001293_pt1 | contig 16157 bp, 19 predicted proteins | sample COGITO_mtgs_1004_FD_184787 | JGI IMG/M metagenome (GOLD analysis project Ga0209194, IMG submission 184787) | Pelagic marine microbial communities from North Sea - COGITO_mtgs_100413 (SPAdes) (version 2) | ecosystem: Environmental > Aquatic > Marine > Epipelagic ...
GTAATCGTCAACAACAGTGACAGTCCCACCAGTCGCTGAGTTGTAGTTCATTTGGAACGGATCTGTGACTGATTGCTGACCTACACCAGCAACGTTAACGCCGTAGACGCTCACAACGTAATCTGTGGACGGTGAAGTTCCTTCTACTGCAACTTCTAGGGTCTCTTGGTCAACGACAACAGTCTCACCATCATTGGAAGGTTCGATTGTTGACCCGTATGCCAAAGTTGGTCCGGCGGCTCCTTCAGTACCAGGCGTAAAATAAATCACACCTCCACCTTCAGGGTTAGTGATGACAGGAGCACCAGGAGCGCCTTCCCGACTACCGCCGGTCAGAGGCACCCAGCCATCCGCTGTCTTCGCGTAGATACTCATTCGGTTTCCTTAATGTCTGTTTGTGTTGCCCCTGACAGTTCTTCAGTCTTGGCTAGCAACGCAGCTTTCTTTGCTTGCGCTTTACGTTCAACTTCGCGCTTCTTCGCTGCTGCCGCCAGCATCGCTTCAGTGACTTCAGTCCAGCCGGACTTGTCAACGTTCGCCGCGTTTGAGGCTTTGACTTTGACGATAACGACACCAGATCCTCCGTTACCAGACACTCCCGCAGCAGCGCCACCGCCACCGGAGCCTGTCCCAGCGATTCCATCTGTTGCGTTTCCTGCTCCTGTTGCCGCAGTGCCACCACCACCAAGTCCACCTTGACCAACTCCGTCATTCCCGTAGCCTCCGCCGCCTGCCGCACGATAAACAGAAGTCCCAGTTATAGAACTTGCTAATCCGTCACCACCGTCACCACCGTCAGTAGCACCGGGGCCGAAATCAGCACCCACTTCGTATGCTCCTCCACCGCCACCAGCAGCAAAGTTATCTGCGTTGCCAAGTCCACCGTTAAATCCTTGACCCGATAAACCCAAACCCCCCGCAGCGTTTGTGACGCTTATTATTCCGCCACCACCGCCAGAGCCGCAGAGAGACCCAAGGAATTCGTTAGGGTGGTTGGCTGCCGTATTAGAACCACCAGCACCACCGGGTAACACATAATAATTCAAAAATTCTGTTGCGGTTCCATTACTGTTAAGTGTGCCACCAGTACCAACAGTTACACTGTGTGTTGAACCAGACAAAAAGAGTTCACCTAATTCAAGATAACCGCCTGCTCCAGCGCCACCACTGAGGTTGTCAGATCCAGCCCCGCCGCCGCCAATCAGCAGTGCCTCCAGCACAACACCTTCAGTGCAAGTCAACGATCCACTCGTCAGAAACTCAAACGCAACAAAGTCACCGTAAGTGTGCGTGATGCCGCTACCAGTGATAGCGGTAATTTTTGCTTCTGGCACACCTACTGAATCAGGCCACACTTTTGCCCACACGCCGCCGTCAATAGCCATCAGACACCTACTACGAAAACTACGTCGCCTATTTGACCCTCAGTGTCTTCAGGGACAGTTGTGCGAACGGACAGGGCCATGCCTTCAACCCATGACTCACCATCAAGCGTCTGCACGACAGCATCAAGACGGGTAGGTTCAATGTCGATTCCGCCACTGATGATGGTGTCAGCAAAGTCCTTGAACGCGATAGGTGCGTCAGCGGGATCGGTGTACGACGGTACAGTATATGTAGCCCCTGTAACTGGGCTTGTATAACTTTCGCCAGCCATGTGTTACTCCTTAAGTATGTGTAGCCTTTAGTTTGAAACGCCGATAACAACCAGCACTGAATTTTGAGCAAGCATCCAAGCTTGATCCCCGGTCACAGGAACAACGCCCTTCAACACCGGAAGTGGACCAACAGTGACACCTTCAAGTTCCACCATCACCGATGTTCCAATAACATCAGTCACCGGCCCGAACCGTAAAGTTGCTGACCTGGCGACCGCCTCAATCTTTGATCTTTCAACAACCGCATCAACGAATGACTTCATCAGTAACCTCTCTCGTATCGGCGGCCATTTCACCACCAGCAAGCGGGTACTCAATCGCGTCTAAAATGTGCTCCTGCATGGTAAGTTGCCTGAGACCGCCAACGATCTCCGCCTCACTCACGGCAATAACGTCAAACGGTTCAATGAGTGGATTGTGAACAGAACGGAAATCAATCTTCCTAGCCCTGCCCTTGTATGTTTCGAGTAGTGCATACGCAGCGTCAATAGCCTGCTCTTCCGTAGTGATCGTGTCCAGCTTTTGTGTAGGTGCTGTCTTCTTGCCCCACGGCCCATCCCAGTAAGTCGGGCTTGCCGGGTCGCTGTCAACAACAAAAACGGTGCCGCTGATAGTTGGGGTTTCCCAAGTAATCTGAACGGCATTGAACATTTCACGGCGAGACTTAGAGATCGTCCGATCCACAAGAACACCACCGCCACCTTCGACGACTTCCATCGCCCGTAGCGTCGGTGTCTGGTTGACAACCTTGCGTAAACGCCAAGTGCCGTCATAGTCTGCGTGAGCGATAGCGCCCAGCGAGTTTGCGAGACTGTTAATGATCGTCCAACGGTTACCAGTAAACGTGGTGCCTTCCGGGGGAGTAGCAGTCAAGTCGATCTCTGGATCAACAGTCCAGATGACCTCTGCATCCCACATGGCCTCATCGACCAAATACTTGATCGCCTCAACCGAAGTCATTGTCGTGTAGTCCTCGTTAATCGGTGACCACACTGCCACCGGGTAATCCTGCACAGCCGAACCAAGATCGTAAGCACTAACTTTCAGTGTGCCTTCGCCTAAGCCTCGTGAAGCCTGCTGAACCTGAAGCACCGCGACAGTAACCCATTCCTCAAACCCTTGGAACATTCGGATACCACGATCAATACGCAACCTGGTAGAGCCATCAATATCGTCCAAAGGGTCAAGCAGGAAAGGTGACGCTGGTGCGAGAACAAAGTTGCCCTGCCTCCACACGTTACGGGAACCATCAATACTCAAGCCGCCACTAGCGATAGCCAAGGTCACGCCTTCGGCGTAAGTACCATCAGCTTGTGGATTCAATACAACCGCACGAGTAAGGGCGACATGTGAAGCAGTAAGAGCCTTCTTAAACTCGGGGGAAGCCGGGATCATATGCCCACAACCTCACGCCAAGTAGTAGAAGCAACCGCCGTCCAGTTCGCGTACTCGTCAAGCACATTCGTCCAAGTAGTTGCCTCTTCAGTCGGGTAACGCCAGAACGCTGGAGGAGCAAACACTTGCTGGTACTCCATCGTCCAACGACGAGACGGCTCAAAGGCGCTAGGAGACGGGCGAGTTGTATTAACCCCGCCGATACTCATGTACACCGTGTCCGGTAGACCCTCGCTGGGCCACTGTGGTGAAAGAACACAAACCTGACCGGACGACAAGATCTCCTCTACGGAGTCCTTCTCGTTCAACTCAAGCGTCAAAATCACCAGTGATCCAGACGGCAATTCACGCACACCCGAAACCACAACCGGGTCAGGGCGGCCCCACACCTTCACCACTGTGCGCGGAGAAGTAGTGGCGGCACTCTTCAGCGACTCAACGTAAATATTCAGACCACTGAACGGATCGTCCAGACTGAACAAGAAGTCACCACCCGTATCCAAGTTATCGGCCAACACCCAGTCACTGACAGCCTCAACGCCATCCAGTTTCGAGGTAGCCCGATACTCAACAGGTGTGTTCTGTGTAGCCTCATAATCAGCCACAAACGTTGAGTCCTCAACCATGTAAATATCTTGACCACCGCGAACAGTCTCCACCTTCAAGTAGTTCTCGCGTCGTTCAAGTGACACCACCGAACCAACATCGGCACCCACCCGAATCGAAATCAGGTGGATGTCGTTGTTGGTAGCAGGCACCACAATGGGTGTCGTCGTCATTTAGAAATCCCTTCTTCCGGCGTAAGCCACATCGCGGTCACGGCCAGAAGCATCAGTGATTTGAACGTCAACCATGTCCTTCAACTCGGTGTCACCAATGAAAACCTTCACCTCAGTCGCGCCACTAGAACCAACCTGCCCATTTGGGAAAGCAGCACTAGCCACGCTGTTAGCGGCCATGTTAATTTTCGGTACCCCGGCCTCCATGCCAAGAGCCAGACCCTCAGAAATAAACTCACCATAAGAGAACATGAGTTTCGATGGTGACTGGATCTGGAACGCTTTAGCGATAGTTGCACTGATGTCATTAGCAATACTTTGTGCTGTCCTGATTGCAGCAGGGCGCTTCTTCTCCATACCGTCGATCAAACCTTGAATGGCTTGCTTGCCCAGTTTGTAGAGGTTCTTGTCATTGGACTTGTCCGTCAGGCTGGCAACACTGTCCTGGATCTTCTCAGAAATCTTCGCTGCTGCTTTGGCGTTATCTTCCATTGTGGCTTTAAGAGAAACTGCGTGTGCACTTTCAGCATCTTCAGTGGTTTTAATCATGTCCTCAAGAGCCTTGACACGACCGTCGTACTCAGCCTGTAATGCTTCAAGAGCCTGCGTACGCAACTCTTCCTGCTGGTTAACAAACGCTTGAGCAACAATCATCGCTGCTTCTTGCTGAGCAACAAAGCCAGCCTGCTGGTTGATACCAGCATCGAAGAACGAAGCACTCACCGAAGATTGCAAACCACCAACAGTGGCAGCCAATTCGCTTTGGATAGCGTTAATCTCAGCAATCGAAGCGTCAGTCTCAGAAGCGAGCGCAGACGCAAGAGCACCGCTACCTTCAGGGCCAGCCTGAATCAGATCGTCAAGGAGACTGCGGGAAAGCCCACGGTTTACAAGATTCTCAATGTCTGCACGCCAAGTCTTAACTGCGTCCAGTCGCGTCTGCAACCCTGACTTGAAGTCAGCAATGCCTTCGCTACTCGTAGACGAGAACGAACCAAGCCCATCAAGGTCGGTGACCTTTGCGATTGCCTCGTTAGCGTCAGTAAGGGAGTTAACGAAACCAAACGCACTCTCTTTAATGCCACTCAAGAAAGAGTCACGCTCAGAGATAAGGTTATCTAACTTGCCCTTAGCAGACTCGTATGCACTCGTGGCAGCATCAAGAGCAGCATTCGCTGCATCTACTTGACCATCCCAGAACGCCGTGGTTGACTTAGTTGACGCCTTGTAAGCATCATCAAGGTCAGAGATCTGCTGCCTGAAGCCTTCAATCGAAGCCTCACGAGCCTTGTCAAATTTTTCATTCTCGGCCTCAATTTCTGCCGCAAGCTTCTCATTGGCCTTAGCCAAGTCATAGATCTCCTGGTACTGGGCTTTGATAGCCCCGACCGCTTCTTTCCGCTGCCTCTTGAGTTGCTTCTTCGCTTTACCTGACGAGTACTCAATCAAAGAGTCGTAGTAGTCAGTTATGGCGTCCTTCATCTTAGAGTAAGAAGAGACAATCGAACCGGCGTTACCTTCAAAAGTTTTAGCATCAAAAGCCAAAGCAGACTCAATGGCTGACGCTGAACCAAGAGGCTTAGACGCCATGTCACGGAACTTCTCGTAACTTTTAGTAACGCTCTTAATGGCTTCTTCTAGTTTAGAAACCTCTTCCTTGGCCTTACTCCCACCGCCACCAGGTGGCGGGGGTGGTGGATCGGGTATTAGAGACTTAAAAACTGGTTGATCCCTTTTATGACGAGCTTCCTCTATACCAGGTACACCCCATGTTCCTACACCTTTAACACCGGAAGTTAAAACCCCAAACCCAGCGGCTAGATTTTTACCCACTGCACTAGCGGCGCTGGCACTTGACGATACCAACCCTGAAAACCTATCATTGGTCTCATTGGAGAAATCAGCAACAGCATCTTTAGCATCCGCCATTCCATCTTTCCACGATTGTGGTATCAACGGAATACGACTTACAATTAATTCTATACCATCTACAAGTTTAGCAACCAACCAAACAATAGCGGCAACAATACCGTTCGCAGCCGTAATAAACGCTGTGGTCATCATGTTAATAACTGAAGTAACCACTTTGACGTAAGAAATAACTATCGAAGTGGCTTTTCCAATATACTCAATAGTCTGAGCAATACCGTTAGAAATGGTGTTGGCAGTAGCAACAGCGTCTACGTTGACAACACCAAGACCCTCTTGAACATACGCAATAAAGTTACTGAAAGACTTAGCAATCGGTCTGAAATCAAACGCCTCAATAAACTTCTCAGCAAAAATCAGTAAAGGCTTAAGTTCATTCAGTAAAGACTCAAACGCGATACCAGCATTGATCTGCGTGATGTCCTTCAAGTTCGCCAAAATACCTTTAGTACTATTACGGGCTTTCTCAGCAGCCTTCGCGTAGTTATCACCAAGAGCAATAATCGCCGGAGTCAAAATGGAGGCTGTAAGCTTACCCTCTGAAGTCAAATTCTTTGCCTCAGCGGCAGAGATACCCTGCTGCTCCGCGATCTTCTCATACACGGTTGCGAGGTTCAGACCAGCGTTAGCAAGCTGACGCATATCGATCTGGTTGGCCCTACCCTGTGCCTCGACCTGCCCTAATGCATAAGCCATATCCTGCAAGCGTGCTGCGCTTAGACCAGTGGCCGAACCAAAATCGGAGAAGAATTGGACAAGGCTCTGTCTAGTCTCTGTCGCCGAAACACCGTAAGCCAGCAGCAAACGGTTCGCTTCAAGCAGACCCTCAGTAGGAACAACGGACTCTTTACCAAGATTAAGAATGTACTCAACCTCAGCAGCACCAGCAGCAGCCGTACCAAGAAGACCCTCATACTGAATACGCAAAGTCTCAAGGTTAGCGGCTTCCGTCAAACCAAACTTAGCAAGCTTAACGCCAACTACTGTCAAACCAATACCAACAGCAGCAACCGCAGCAGCAATACCGGCCATAGCACCAATAACAAGTTTAGACTTGGAGGCCATTCCACCCATTGCACGGCCAGTGGAAGTAGCAGCCGAACTTAAACCAGCGAACACGCCAAGAGGGTTACCGTAACGAAGGTTAACGAAAGCCTGGGACAGACGGTAAGTCGCTGCCTGAAGGTTTGCGATAGGCTTGCCGACCGCTTTGGTTTGGTCGCCCATTCTCTTAAGTTTCTGACCGGTCTTGCTCGCCTCGTCACCAAGTTGCTTAACGGACTTAGAAGACTTCTTTGAACTAGCAGCGACCTTCTCCGCGCCGTTAGATCCTGTGCCAACCTTATTCAAAGCGTCAGAAGTTTTTGCAGCCGTGTTCTGTACCTGGTTCAAAGCCTTCAATGCTGGCTTTACGTTAGCGCCCACTGACACATATAAACGTCCAATGCTACCGTTTGCTGCCATGAAATTCTCCTAGCGTTTGAATTGTTGCGCGAACTCTCGTGGCGACAACGGTGCTGCCGGTTTATCATCCGGTCTTGGGACTCGTAATGGCTTACCCACCTTCTTAGCCCCGTTTGCACGAGCCAATAGTAGATACGTCATATGTGTAAGTTCAATGTGCGACGCTTGCAGTTCGCGGTCAGTGGTCCATGCGGTTGTTTTACGCATAACCGCACGTTCAAGCGCCGCCAGCATTCCTTCATCCTCATCGAGAAGGGCTGACGGCGCTATGCCCGAATAGACCGCAAGATCTGCTAGGCGCCGCTGGTAAGGTTTTTTGAATCAGCTTCTTCTGCTACTTCTTCTTGATCGACGGCTTCAATGTCGTCTACACCATCCAGCCAATCCTCAAAAGAGAGTTTTGACTCAGTAGCGAGGTAAGCAAGTTTGTAGGAAGACTCAATGTTTGCACTGATCCCGCCAGACTCACGTTCAATCTTCAGGATGTGCTTTGGTTTAACTGTAAATGTTTCCATCTTACCGTCGATTGTGATGTCGAATTTAGTGCTCATAAGATTTTGTTCCTTTACTTCGTAGCCATGCTAAACAAGGAAGGCCCTTGCCTAGTTAATAAAGACCGACCCCCAAGCAAGGGAGGGTGCTGGGGGCCGGTCAGGTTTATTTAATTAGTCGTTCAATACCGTTGGGGCTTTTTTTGTAGTCCCAAAAACGATTGGTGCTTCCATTGCTGGATCATTAGTAATGATCGTGTAGGCAGGATCTGCCTCAAGCACACCGAACGTGACTGGGTACTCAACGGCACCTTCGCGCGTAAGCACAAAGTTAACGTCGCCCTCTTGCTGCACCCGGCCGAAGGCGTAACGGTAAGTAATATCATCATCCATAAATTCGATGACCATTGACCGTTCCACATTCTCTCCACGCACAGGTGGTGTGTAAGTTGTCACGCCATCTGCTGTTACGACAGTTCCTCCACCGAATGCTGTCTCCAAAACAGCAGCATCAGTCTGCATGAGCGTGAACTCAACCATCTTCGGCTCACTCAATGAGAGCACCCGAATTTTATCTCCTTGCCAAGCCGCCAAATCCTCGGTCTCACGACTAAAGGTGAACGAAACACCATCAGTCGTTACATACCCAAGATCGGTCCAGTCAGCGGGTAACGCTGAGTCCACCGTTGTAGGAAGTTCGGTGCCTTTAGGGGCAGTATAAACGCGCCCCGTACCAGCTACACGAACTTCATCTGCACTTATTGCCATTTCTTGCTCCTTAGTTTCAGTTAATAGGTCTTGCTACAATTTCGATTGTTAATACATTGCGGTACCTTGTTGGCGTCCAGCCACCATCTTCAATCTGCTCCACACTGCTCACTTCGCAGTACTGAACACTTCCTGTTTCTTGGCTCCCGCCAATGCTGTTGATTGCAAACTCTGCATCCCAAGCCATTCCCTGAGAAACCGATGGATTCAAATCCATCACATCAGCCGTTATGTAGTACCTCCACCACTGTGTGGTGGGTTGAGTTGCCGGTTGACGAGAAATTGCTCGCACCAGGATTACTGGTACAGCGTCATGCGTAGCCGGGATGTACCCTCCAAACACTTCAACGTTTGGAAGAGCAGTTTTTATAGTAGACATAACTGTCGACACTGGGTCATAAGCCATGAAGCATCACCCACCCTTTTTCAGATAGCTTTTGCTTGGTCTGCCACCAGCATTAACCAGAGCACGAAGCCACGGGTGATACCCCGGAAGCCTGCCGCGCCCAAACTCAATCATGCTGTTAGCAAATGCCGACCGTGCCTCACCAGGTGATGTAGAAACCAAGAAGACCGGGATCTTAGAACCAGGAACAATCTTTTTACGTTTCCAAACCTGTGACCTTTCAGAAACAACACCAATTCCAGCTCTGGCATCATCCTTCAAATCCAAGTAACTCTGTGTACCTGATCCTGTTGAAGGATTAGGTGCTTGAGATATACCAGCCTTAATAGCGCCAGCCAACTGATTAGCAGTTTGCTGAAGATCTTGATTTATCTGACCACCCGCAGTCTTAGTGACTTTATCTATCATCACCAAATCTGAATCACCAACATACTTTGAGATTATTCTCAAACCAGCCATATCAAACACCCGACCTTCGCAAGTCAACCCGCAAATACTCAATCGACATAGTTGTCGGGTTCCAGTGCACCATCGGTGTGCCCTCAACAGTGAACAAGTCACCATCAATCTCAACACCAGTAAGGCCATTAACGTTCGTGTGATAATTGAACATCAAACTGTACTCAGTAGTCAGAACCTGCCCACCATTCACAATCGTGTCAGATCTCCGTGGCTTAAAATAAGCCCGGACAACCTCAGCGTCGCGGGGTGGAGGAAGCACGTTGTAACCGTTATCCGGTTGATCAAACATTAACTTCGCATCCTGCGTCAACAAATACGTTGGGAGCATTAGACCTCCCAACGCAGATCAAGACGATCCTCTGCCCACGCATCCCTATCTGGTGTTGCCAGATCTATGGGCGGTGGAACAACTTTCATCGTGATCGACTTAAACGACCCACCACAACCAGCAACAGAAGCAATGATGCGCTTCTCAGTGTCAGTAAAGAGGTCGCCGTTTCCCGTACTATTGATCGTGTACGAGTACTCACCGATAGTCTCCTGGCGAAGCCCACGAGGGTTAACCAGAATCCTTGAGATAGCAGCAACAACCACCGCGATAATGTCAGGCGGTAAATCTTCAATCGTTTGCCAAATATCAATCTTGCAAGGTGCCAACAATCGAACGTAAGCGAGAATTTCAGCGACAACTTGTGCAAGCCACGCCAAATCAACTGGCTGACCAGTCCTATCCTCAATCGCTTGCGCTAGTTCTTCAAGTGTCATTTGAAACTCCTCAAGTTGGAGAGGGGACAGGCACAACGCCCGCCCCCCAACCAAGTAGAATTACGGGGTAGCAGGAGTAAGAGTCGCTCCAACAACGCCTTCTGGACGAGTGACCTTTGAGGTCAAGTAGCTATCGCCTGAAACCAAGTCTTGCTTCTTGTCCTGGTTGTAACCAAAGACAACGCGGAATGCTTGGTTGTCGTAAACCTCGACAGCTGCGTTTGCAGCACCACGAGGCATTGAAGGTGTGATCGAAACGAACGTCAACGCTTCGCGCTGCACGATCCACATTTCACCGGCACCGACAACAACGGACTCAACCACTGGCATACCGAAAAGGCGGCCAACGTTTGCGTTCCGAAGAGCGTCAGAGTTACCAGCCTCATTGGTCTTCAAGAGGTGATCGTCAAGGAGCAGCTGAGCAGTAACATCCGAACCAATAACCATCACGCGGTTATCAGCAGGAACTTCATTCTCAGTCAACTGGGTGCGAAGAGCAACAGCGGTGTTGATTGCTGAAGCGCCAGGAGCAGTGGCTGGGGCAGACGAACCGGCGAGCATGGCTGCATACACAACTTCTTCAGAAGTGCGGCTCATTGCCTTGCCCATTGGCTGTGCGATTTGGAACGCGAACGATTCGAGATCCAAGTCCCACTGCTCTTGCGTAACAACAACGGAAGCGTCATAGATGTCGCCGACGGTTAGTTGCTCGGAACCTTCAACAACGTCCTGCACAACAACGCCATTGGCGCGGTTGAACTTAGTGGTCGTCAAAGAGGCTTGCTTACGGATAGTTACCGTGTCGCCAGAACCGCCACCGAACTCGGTGACATAGTTGCGGTTACACAGGCGCGGAAGGACCGCGCTGTACTGGTATGTTGCCAACGCTGCGCGTGCAACGTTAGTAGGGGTAATCAGAGTATTACTCATTACTTTATTCTCCTAATAATTGAAATGACTGTCAGTATGGAACTGAGATTCAGCCGTGGGTTAACTTTGCTTCCGAAGCATGTCAAGAAAGCCTTCGATAGACGCATCTTCAGCGCCACCAACGACACCTGCTCCGGTTTGTTCAGGAGTAGACTTCTGACGCTCCACAAACTGCGACTTCAAATCAGCAAGTAATGTGTCTGCGTCAGCTTCTAACTCTTCAACAGAATTGCCATGCAAGCGACCCACCAGCGATGCTGGAAGATTCTTGGATGAGGCAACTTTCATTCTGAGCAGTTCGCTTTCGAGTTGTGCACGCGACTCAGTGGCCGCACGCAAATCGTCCGTTAACTTCTCTTGTTCAGACTTCTGAGAATCCGTGTACTCGTCAAACTTCTTAGCCTTCTCAGCCAATTCCTTGGCCTGCGTGCGATACTTTGCAGCTTCGCTCCGCAGCTTTGAGACGTAATCAGCGTCAAACACTTTCGGTTCTTCAGTCGCCTCAACGACCGCTTCACTCTCATTTTGTGAGGTTGAAGTTGCTTCAACCACGGGTGTTTCAACAGCGTTGTTCTCCATACTGACCCTCCAGGGGTTCTAAAAGCACGACCGGCGTGCTCTCCTACCAGACGGTAGGAAGTCTTTAAGCAGCCAAAATAGAATCGGACTGCGCGAGTGCTGGCAGCAAAGTCTTACCGTCCAGCAATTTAGATAATGTGTAAGAGCGCTTATATCTAGCGTCTTTCCACTGGGCATCCATGTACTGATTAGCGTCACCAAAGACCTTGTTCTTAAACATCCCACGCTCAGGCTCAGCAATCAGCTTGCACCGACAGTTAGCGTGCACACGGGCATCACCCTTAGCGTTAAGCCGCGAGGACGATGCGCCACGACCACTGAACGAGTCTGCGTAGTAGACCGGACCCTTCGTAGCAAGCATCAGACAGAATGAGCAAGCACCGGGACTAGGCATACGGCTGTACCGTGCTAACCAGCGAGCCGGGAACATTTCCTGACCTACCTTGTTCTGAGCAGCGGCGCTCTTCGCAGTAGCATTTCTGCGAACACGACGAGCTTCGGACTCGACAGCGAAATCAAGATCAGAATCGATAACAACATCATCAAACTCCCAGTTCAGGTTGCCTTCCTTGAGAACGTCGGTTGTTGTGAGCCGGGACTCCGAATATGGGGCTTCACGCACAGCGCGAGCCACATAATTGATCGACTTGTTCCACGCGACAGGCGCAGTAAGACCATTCTCAATCCGGTGAGCCACCGTCAAAGGAATAGCACTCACCAGGCTGCCAGTAAACATGCCAGACGGTAAACGACCGTTACGGTTACTAGACGCTGAAGGAGCCAACGCTGTACCCGGACCCAAGCCAACACCCACACCGACAGCCGTCAAATACGTCATCGTTGCTGTGCGGCTCGCAAACTGCTGGCTATCAATAAGCCTCGTTAGCAGCGGTCCAGTCTTCGTGTCCCAACCTTCAGCCAGGTCTCTGTAATCCACACCAGCGAGCATTTGCGTATAGGCCATAATACCCGTGTTACGAAGGTACTCAATGTCCCTGACGTAACGCTTACGCGAGGTCATTGCGACCTCTTCACCGCTAGGCATCTTCGTCTAGTGGTCCTTGACCGGCGCCTAAGCCGAACGAGGATGCACTGATGTCGGCTGCAAGTTGCTGCTCTTGACGCACACTAGCCATCACGCGGTCGCTAGTTTGTGGTGATAAACCAATACGCTCCAGTAAGAACGGTAGCGGAAGTCCCATGCTGCGAAGCTTCAAGGCAGCATCAACACGTTGTGCGTCAGAACGACTTTCCAGATCCGCCCAGACGGTCTCCGTGTCATACGAGATCTCCTGACCAACCATCCTGCCACCAATACGAAGTGCCTCTTCAAATGCCTCACCCCAAGTGAGTTGACGATCCTTAACCTTGCTAGCAAGACCAGCTTCAAGCGCAACCAGTGCCTCAGCAGAGATGTTTGAAATCGCACTAGGTGCAATCAAGTGAGGAGGAGTCTGGGTCACTGCCGCTGCCTGCCTTATATCCAGGTCAACCGCTTCCAAGTGCTCCTTGAACGAGGACGCACCAAACTCACCAAACTTCGTGTCTACATCTTCAGAGACAATCAGTTGATCGACACCAATGTTCCAAGGAGAGACAGCATTACCGTCTGCATCCGTGTCAACCGAAATACCACTGACATACCGTTGCTTCCACGCGGCTGCACGCTGCACCAGAAGGCGATCTGCCGTAGTCTGAATGATCCGTCGCTGAATAGACGCAACAAGCTGGATCTCTGACATCGAACGACCACGCGAATCAATGCGGTTCGGGAACCGAATGATAGGGGTAGAACCACCCGTGTGTTCGAGAGTGCCAGTTAGTGTCCAGCCAGTAATGGTATCTCTGGAATACTTAAAACTGTATATAACATCTTCAGTGTAAAGCCACCCGTAGTCCCCGACAACTTTTGCTGCTCGCTTAATGAGCATCGGGTCTTCAGGGTTGTACTCGACACTGAGGTTCATCGGGCTTTCCACCCGGAAAATAGGAATGTCTCCACCAGGAGTCACAGAAAGAAATCCGTCGCCGTACACCATTGCATCCGCGTAAAGCATCTGCTGACGAGCATCAAGCTTTGACCTCTGGAACCACTCCCAGAGTAAAGGGTCAATTAATTCATCAGTTCCCTCGCGGAAACCTTCAACCTTAAGTCTCTCCACCACGGCAGAAACCACCAGGGAGCAGATAGGAAGATCAGCGCGGTTTAATAGATCGTCATATTCTTTTGCAACTGCTGAATGATTCGTCGAAGGAAGGCTTGCAAGGTCGAAGTCTCCTCGGTAGTAGCGGTCCCACTCAACCAGGTCATTCCAACGGTTGACTGCGACCAAGTCGGTAAATTGTTTTTCAAGCTTTTCCATTTGCCATCCTGACAGTAAGAGCACCCACCTGAGGCGCGGAAATTAAAAGGTAACCGCACACCAGGTACGGGAATTAGAACGAATAAACCATGCGAGGAGGCTTTTTCAATTCCGTCTCCCAATAAGCAGCACGGTCCAAAGCCATGATCGCGCAAACCGCTGCGTCGATCTTTCTAGAAGTCCCACGGGACTCCTTCACAATGCGAGAACCACGGTTATCGACTTTAAGTACAGCGCCAGCAACATGGCGAGCCAACCTGACATCACCATCCTGGGTGATCGTCTTGTTGTAAACACCCTCATACATTCGAGTAGTCGCAGGACTCATACGAGTCGCAGTCTGTGGGAAAGCGACAATGGGAAGACGGTCATCAAGCAAGACCTCCATTGAGCGCGACCATCGGTAAGGGTCACACGCAATCTCCAAGACATTGTACTGAATACACAGCTCCCGTATGCGAGCCTCAACATCCAAAATGTCAACAGTCCAGTCATCAGTTGCACCCTGTGGACGTTCCCATAAGCCTGCTACAAAAAGATGAGGCTGTGCGCTATCTCCGTCCACATCAGCGTTGTCTGCCAAATAGGTACCCACGACGGCTGTACTGTCACCGTTGAAGCTTCCATCAAGAGCAAGTACAACATTGCTATTCGCAGGTATCTCTTGCTCAAGCTTCACCGAATCCCATGCATCACTATTAATCCATGCACTCTGAGCGTCCACAAATAAGTTAAGTCGTTTAGTTCTAAACTCTGCTTCCGGTGTGCGCTTCACAGCCGACTCAAAGTCAAGAGGATCTTGGATGTCTCCGTAACCAGGGTTCGCTTCTTTCCAAACCTTAGGGTTGCGGTAATCCGCATCATCCTTCTTAGGTGCCCACCAGGAAAGACCGAAAGAGTTATCTTCAATCTCCTTAGCAGCTACGCGCGTTCCATAATTGAACATGGAGTAGCAAAGGCTCTCTTGACCATGCCGGTCATACTTCACACCAGCAGTAGTAATTCCCACCATCTGCGGATCGGGTCTTGCACCCATCGCCAGCGAGAACACATCCCACAGTTGGCGATCAGGTAAAGCATGAACCTCATCCACAATAACAAAAGTAGGGTTAAGACCCTCAAGCTGCGGCGCTTCTGCGGCCATCACTCGCATCACCGAACCAGTAGAAGGAACCTCAATAGCATCGCGGTACACCTTCGTCATTGCACTCATCTCAGGGTCCATCTCAACCATGCGGCGAGTAGTACCAAAAACGATTCGTGCCTGATCGCGGCTAGAAGCCACAGTAAAGACCTCACCACCATCAGCACCCAGGATAAGTTCATACAGCGCCAAACCTGAGAGTAGAGCAGATTTGCCACTCTTACGAGGAAGCCCAATAAGTGACTGACGGTGCATCTTCTTGCCTTTAGAGTTTCTAGCCATCAACCAATTCAGTAACTCACGCTGCCAAGGCCGAAGAACAATAAGCTCACCGGACTTACCACCAAGCGAATCCTTCACCACGCGCGCGTAAGACTCAATGAACTGTGCAGCAAAGTCACCGTCACCGTTCTTACGCTGAGTCGGTGTGGTGTGCGTTAAGTACCGTGGCGGCCAACCTTGGACGCTCACTTGTTGGCCTTAGCAGCTCTCAGCTTCTCCAGGGTAGATGCGGCCTTAACCTCAGCGAGACCAAGACGCGAACGATCTGCTGGAGTGAGACCCATAAGACTCAGGATCTTCACCATGTCAGTCTCAATGGTTGAGATCATTCCAACCAAGGGATTGCTATACATATACCCTTTGTCAGTTAAAAGAACGTAGTCGCTGTTTTTGAGCTTCTCTACCATCTCAACATGACGCTCAACTTTTTCGCAGTACAGCGACAGGAGCGTTAAGTCAGACTCCGACAGCCACGGAGAGTTAGATGATATTTGGTTCCAAGCGTTAAGGGCTGCGCCGGTCAAATTTAGGGGAGCACTGCTTAGGGCTTCGATAGCCAAGGTGTCGGTCAGAGCTGGCAGCGCGCGTTTTCCTGGGTTACCCAGAAGTCTCTTTTTTTCCAATGGGGTTGGAGCAGTCATTTTTGACCTCCTGGGTCGTTGAGCCGCGTCAGGCGGCGGTTGAGATTGTGTCCGGTATTCGGATACGGGTGGGGGTATGGCTGCGGGGCTATGAGCGGCGT
>Ga0209194_1001296_pt1 | contig 16133 bp, 35 predicted proteins | sample COGITO_mtgs_1004_FD_184787 | JGI IMG/M metagenome (GOLD analysis project Ga0209194, IMG submission 184787) | Pelagic marine microbial communities from North Sea - COGITO_mtgs_100413 (SPAdes) (version 2) | ecosystem: Environmental > Aquatic > Marine > Epipelagic ...
TAGATGTTACTAGGTTTCCTGTGATTAGTCCTGCTAGGAACTTGCGGAGATTCTATCCTCCGACGGCTAGAGGGGTTAATATATTTATATTAAACGATGGGTCGGTAACGACCCGACAACCGGCAGATGTGAGTACAGTTTCTCGGACAATATATGGTGGGCATGAATCCCCTACTGATTTAACGCAAGATGAATTGGACTTGTTAGCAAATGCAGGATATGGAACAGAGGTAGTAGGCTATGCCACGGTATGACTATAAATGCACACAATGTGGAAACGTTGAAGAAATAATACATGGCTTTAATAATGAGCATTCGTTTCATTGCGTTACTTGTGGGCGAGCAATGAGTAAACTTATTTCAAGTGTGAACATTGCGCCTTCTGCTATGCCTTCTCGTAATTCTGTTATTGATTTAGACGCTACGAAGAAAGCTGAGAAAGCTAAAGATGCTGACATGTCTGCGTATAAGCGATTGCGTCAGAGCGGTTTGCAACCTAAAACAATTAATGGTTCAGCGCATTTAGAAAAGCACGCTGAAACTAAGAGCGAGGTTCAGGCAGGTCGTTTGTATTCTAGTGATGCGAGTAGGAAAGAAAGCGAAAGACTTATGAATAGTATTGAGGCGTTATGACTGCTCAAACGTGGATAGATGAAACAAAGAACTTGTTGCTAACTGATTATGTTGAGGAATGCGACACGTTAGGGACAGGGTTAAACACTACTGAAACGACTGTTAATTTTACGCATGACACGGCAGGGATAGTAGCTGGTACGATTATTGAAATAGGCACTGAACTTATGTACGTGTTTAGTGTTAACGCTACAACGAACGATGCTACTGTTCGGCGTGGCTTTCGTGGCACAACTGCTGCTTCTCATACCGCAGGTGACTTGGTTACTGTTAACCCTAAGTTCCCTGCACAGCTTGTATTAAACGCTGTTAATGATGAGTTAGCTGACTTGTCATCGCCTCAGAATGGCTTGTACCAAATGAAAACTGTTGCATTTACGTACAATGTATCCCAAGATGGGTACAATTTAACGGGTGTAACTGACGATATACTGTCTATCTATCAAGTAACCTACGCTGATTTAGGGTCTGAAGATGCAGAACCTGTGTTACCTACGTGGAGTTTACGTCGTGACAGGGACACTAGCACGTTTGCTTCAGGCTATGCGCTGGTGTTACATGATGACGCTACGTCTGGGCAGGCAGTTAGAGTGCAATATAAGACAGGGTTTACTGCGTTAGCTGCTACTTCAACTGCGTTAAGTACTGTTGGTTTGCATTCACAAGCCTACGATTTGCCTTCGTTAGGTGCTGCTTTGAGGCTGATGTCTACACGACCTGTTCGGCGTGAGTTTATAGATGAGCAGGGGTCTAGTCGTAGGGCTGATGAGGTTCCTTCTGGGGCTGTGTCTGCTTCTATGCGTGACCTTAGAGCGTTACGGGACATGAGGATAAGCGCTGAGGCTACACGTTTGGATACGCAATACCCGATGTATTGGATGCGGTCAGGTGGTAAGACACAAAACTCTGTGTATAGAGGGGTGTAAATGGTTCATAAAGCTGAACGTTTACCCGTTACGCTAACGATTGGTGACACTGAACGTAAATATAATATTGATATTGAGCAGTATCGGCGTACTGCTGTGCCGTTATTACGTGAACAGCGTGATACTTCTGATGAAGCAGGCGAGCAATCTATTAATAATCAGTTTTGGTTAAGGTCGCAAACAGATTGGAACTTAGGTTCTGGTCAACAGTTTTTTGATAAACCTAAGTCTGATAGAAGTAGGTTTAGTTCGTCTTTGGGTGTTGATGTGTGGACTGAGGGTCAGTTTTCTTTGTTACCTTTGTCTGAAACTAAGAACAATGCGTTGTCTTTAACGAACGTTATTATGAAAGTGTTCCGTAAGGTAGACGGTGGCGCTGACCACATGTATGTTGCTTCGGGTAGTTCATTGTATTATGCAACTAACTTTAGTGCTGCTGATGGGTCAGTCACATGGAATACGATGAGTGCTCCTGCTTCTGGTAGCGCTTCTACTATTACAGACATTACATCTGATGGGACTAACGTGTACATAGCGTATGGAAGCGCACGTGTTCCTACTAAACAAACGTTAGGTGTGACTACAGCACCAGCTAATTTTGGGACGTTGAACCCTGACTATTTACGTGTTGTAGGCGGTAGATTGTTTGGGATAGATGGCACAAACATTGCTGAATACAATGGAAGTGGGCATAAGGTATCAAGCAGTTTAGATTCTACGTTACTTGACGGAGAATGGGTTGCTGTATCTGCTGGACCAGCAGGGTTTTACGCTGCGAGTAACACAGCAGGAACAGGAGCTGTAAGTTTTATTGCTATTGGTGACGCTGATGGGTTGCTTAACGAACCACAGCAGGTAGCTGAACTACCTAGAGGTGAAGAAATTAACGAAATGATTTCTTACGGAGGGTTTGTAGCGCTTGCAACCACAAAAGGTTTGCGTTTAGGGGCTATAGATACGAACAGAGGGTCTATAACGTATGGTCCTGTCATAGAAGACGCTGGTGAAGTGCATTGTTTAACCGCAGATCAAAGGTTTATATGGTTTGGTGGCAGTTCAGGTAAGTTGTATAGAGCTGATTTGTCACAGTTTACTGAAACTCTTGTGCCAGCATGGGCTAGTGACATGCTGTCAGTTGGTGACGGCAATAGCCTAGGCAACGTTACGTATGTTGCTAGATCAGGTGGCAAAACATTCTTTGTAGATGCAGGTAACGGAGTGCAAGGTGAGCAGTCGTTAGGGCATTTGGTAGCGTCAGGAACGTTAACGATTGGTGATATTAAATGGAATAGCCAGTTTAATAAAGTGTTACAGACTCTTGAAATACGTTCAGCACCTGATTCTGTGGTGTCTGCTGTGCGTACATGGGCTGACGCTAACGTAGCTTGGGGTGACCCTGACGAGTTTTGGGTAGGTCAAACAGCTACAGTAGGTGGTTCTGTAACCGCTACAGTAACAAACGATAACAATAATTCTATTACTACGGCTGCTTTAGCTAACAAAACAAAGGTAAATGTTGCGGCTAGTGACGGCACAGAGCTAGTTCCTAGGTTGTCTGAGTCGTTCAGGTTACAGTTTAATTTAACAAGAGATTCGGTAGCGACTGCTGGACCTGTCATAGAATCATGGCGAGTAGAAGCATTCGCAGCTCCTACCAGAGTAGACGAAATAATTATACCTATAATGCTTAGAAGCAGGGTAGCTACGTCACGTGGCATGGGTTCAGCCGTAGCGTACAACACTAAAGATGAGTACGAAGCGTTGCGTTCAGCGATGGTTAACAAAGATATTGTTACCTATCAGGAAGGGTCACGATCAGATAGCGTAGTCATTGACCAAGTTCAGATGTCTGCGGAGAAATTGTCTGATGATGGTAATTGGTGGGAGGGTACATGCACTCTTCGGCTACTTACAGTACCATAGAGTATGGTTAAAATTCTGTATTACGATATAGAAACAGCACCTAATTTAGCGTATGTGTGGGGTCAATACCAGCAAGATGTTATAGCGCATGAGCGTGAATGGTACATGATGTGTGTGTCATATCGTTGGGAGCATCAGAAACGAACGCATGTATGCGCAATGGTTGATTTTCCTGAAGCTTATACGAAAGACCCTGAGAACGATTACCATGTTGTAAAAAAATTGTGGGAATTAATTGATGAAGCTGACATTGTTATAGCGCATAACGGTGACAAGTTTGATATGCGTAAAGCTAACGCTAGGTTTGTGAAACATGGGTTAGGTCCAGCTTCACCTGTTAAGTCTGTTGATACGTTGAAGGTAGCTCGCAGGTATTTTATGTTTAATTCAAATCGTTTGAATCATGTGGGGCAACACTTAGGGCTTGGTCAGAAGGTAGATACGGGTGGCTTTCAGACGTGGGCTGGGTGTATGCGTGGCGATATGAAAGCTTGGAAGACTATGATTAAGTACGCTCGGCAAGATGTGGATTTGTTGCGTGATGTGTATTTGGCGTTGCGACCTTGGATGAAGAACCATCCTAACCTTAACATTGATACAAAGGAACATGCGTGTCCTACTTGCGGTTCATATAACTTGCAACGCAGAGGTTACAAGACAACTCAAACTACTTCGTATCAGCAATGGCAATGCAATGATTGTAGGTCGTATAGCAGAAGCAGGCTGGCTGAAAAAACAGAAAAACCCTCTATAGTTCCGTAGCGTTTAGTTGTACTGTGGGTAAATGGCTCGTTTTTTCTTTGCCCTGTCACGCATATTGTTAGCTTCCATGTTTGTCATGGCGATAATTAGTCCTGTGTCAGCACAAGAGAGCGAGCCTGAGACAACGTGTGCAGATCAAGAGGATGTTACTTCGTGTACTGTGCATGTGAATGATTATGATGCTCCGCCTGTGGTGTATATGACAGTCGCTGAAGATCAGACTGCTGTTGAAATCATTACCTATACGTCATTGACATGCGATAATCATGGCTTAGAAAGCATCTACGCTGACCCTTACCTCATATTATATGACAGTGGTGGGACAATTATTGGTGAAGATGATGATTTAGCGAGCCACAATGACGGTTCTAACATGTGTTGGGACAGTTATTTGAACCTTACGTTGGATGCAGGGGACTATGAATTGTCAGCTACCGCATACGATGAGGAGACTATTGGAACGTATACATTAGAGTTTTCTGGTGTAAGTTGGTCGTTGTCTAATGACCCTGAGCCTGCGCCTGATCCTGAACCGACTCCAACGCCAGACGATTCTGTGCCGGATGAAGAAGTTGAGCCTACGCCTGAACCTGTAGAGCCTACGCCTGAGCCAGACCCTGAACCGGAACCAACGCCTACGCCTGAAGAGGAAGTTGAACCTCCCGTAAATGAGCCTATTCAAAGCCCCACTCCTCTCCCAGAACAACCAGAAGAAGAGCCAGAACCAGACCCAGTGTGGGAACCCCCCATAGAAGATACATTGCCAGACCCAGAGATAATTCTTCCATCACCATTTGAAGAAAATCCGTTGTCACTAGTGACAATAGACATAGAGGAATTAGAAGATGATTCATTTAATGATGATATCATTTGGGACTTAGAAGATGTAGAATGGGATGACTTTGAGTGGGATGAGTTACCTGAGATAGAGGAATTAGATGAACTGTTACCAGAAGAAGATGAGGCAGAAGCGGAAGAAGAGGCAACTTTTGTTGATGAGGGAGAACAAGAACAGCCAGATGAAGTACAATCAGATGTGGAACTAGAGGAAGAGTTTGTTCTTGAAGAGTACGAAGACATTGAAGAGATAGACTTTGAGGAGTTAGACGCTGATGAGCTTGACGACGAAATTATTGCTGAGATATTACAAGATGAAGAGGCTGTTGAGGTCTTTCTTGAAGAGGTCTTAAAAGACAACCCTGATTTTTTTGAGGGTGCTACCGAAGATCAAGTGTCTGTTATCTTTGAGTCAGCACCGGAGCTGTTTAATGAGGCTTCTGATGAGGTGAAGGATGAACTTGAGGCTGAGATTAATGTGTATGCTGGTGGTTTTGGTGAGTATGTGCCAGAGGATTCAACAATATCTGTTGATGAAAGGCGGAGTATTATTGCGGTGGCTACAGCGACTGCTACAATAGCTACAGTAGCGGTTGCTAGACCTACACCGCCACCTACACCAAGACCTACAACTCCAACCCCTCCAAGACCTAACAGTCCATCGGCTGTTTCTCCCAGTGGTCCAACGATCAGGAGAAACAATGATAAAACGTAAACTTAAACGGTTAACACGTGAAGTATTTATTCTTAGTTTAACTGCTGGCTCTACGGGTATTGTGCTGATTACGTTGTCAGGGGAGACAAGAGAGTACGGTATTTGGATTACCGTAGCTAGCTTTGTGTGTCACATGGTAGGTGTATGGATTGATTGGAAAGAAGAGTGACTCTTGAAGCATTGTTCTTAGTTATTCTTACAGCTTGTCTTGTGCCTTGGATGGCTTGGATTTCTACCGTGTTAATTAAGATTGAGATACGTTTAGCTAAGGGTGATGAAGCGTTAGAGACTGCGGAGGAGCGTTTATCTGACCATGAGCAACGCATCAGGGCGTTAGAGTCTGCCCGTTAGCCTTGTCTAGTTGATGTCGCCAGATCATTAATAGTTCTGACGCAAAGTCAGCATCCATAACAGCTACAGTGCCTACTTGCTTGCCTACTGTGGACCTTCTGTCCCCGTGTATGGCAAAGATAACCCACTTGTTGTCGTCTGATACGTTACGTATGCGAGCTATCCACTTGAACAAAGACCATGCTTTACGGTACTTGACTTCCACTGTCACGCCTGTGTCCCCCAACCAGATATCATGCGATTCAGTGGAAGCCGAAGTCCTTTTCACATCTTTGTGTCCCCACTGTATCAAGAGATCACGGATAATGTTCTCCCCTACAGTGCCTTTCTGTCGTGCTTTACTCACTGTTTGACGTAAGGCACGTTGTCTATGTAGATGTTTATTATTCTACGTAGCATACCTGAACGTGACCTGCCTTCCTCAAGGGCTAGCAAATCTACTTGGTCAAGTAATTCTTTGGGCATTCGTAAGGCTACGAGCTGATCGTTACTCATTTTGTTCTTCCTCTATTTCTTCTAACCAATCTTCACCTACAAGGCTGTAATAATTCATCAAGCCCATAATCCAATCTTTTAAAATGTCAAGTCGCATAAGCGTAGGCAAACTAAGAAACTTGGTGGTTGGAACAAAGTGTGCTTCTCCGCTGTCGGTGTAAGCTACAAATAAACCTTCAGTGTCTAACGTTTCTTCACGCCTTCTCCTTAACAATTCCTTACCTTTATCTGTTGATGCTAGTTCGTCTGGGATATTGGAAAGGAAAACTTCTTTGAAGCTATCAAAGTCGTAGTATTCTTCTTCTTCATTAGGGGTCATTAGAATGGCATCTCCTTAGCTTCTTGGCGTGCATCTCCCCAATGTTCAGAGTCTGAGTCTACGATGGCTGTTCGCCCTCCCCAGTCGTCTTGCTTGGGTTTGATTACGTTAGCTACATCCCACACGTTACAGTTCCAAGAGGTTTTCATTTCGCCTTCCTTGTTCTTGTAACTGCTTTGTGAGAACTTGCCTCGTATCATTACACGTGAACCTTTGCTTGTTTGATCTGCAATGGTTTCTGCTAATGCTGTTGACCCGTCTCTGCTGTCCTCCCATATCGTGAGGTTTACCCAGATGGTCGGGTCGTCTTTCTTTACTTGGTAGGCTAATGCGTTTTCGTATACGACTTTGCCTACTGAGTCTATTACTTTCATTTGCCATTCTCTTCCGAGATTGCCGTGAAGGTAGTGTGTATGTTCGTTGATACTCATTCTTCTCCTTTACTGAGTTCTTTGTGTAGCCGGTAGCTTTCGTCACCTGTCCACATGCTTAATCCGAGCGAACACCGCATCGCTATCCGTTTTATACCATCGCTAACTGAACTCTTAGCGTTCTGACCTGAGTGCTTACTAGGTCTTTCCACCTCTCCTATCTCTTGGATAGTCGTGACCCTGCCGTCTATGGTGAAGGTGCATTCAAGGATGCAACCCTCAACTATACCTTCAGGGCTACGTATCAGCTCTACTATTCTCATATCAAACGGTCCAAGATGAGCGAGCAGGAACTGTGTTATGTCTCCGTGACTAACGTACCTGTCTCCTCTTCCTGTTGGTTTAACTTTTACATACGCTTCTGGTATGGGTTTAGCTAACTTGGCTAGCTGGGATGTCATCATTATCTCCTTTCAGTAATGATTCATGGTAACGAGCTGTCGTCAAGGTAACCTCTGTTGGTCCCACCATCTGACAAAGTTCGTTGTGTCTACAGTAACGACATTGCCAGTGTCCGCCTTTGTGAGGCACACCATACGGGCTAGGGCTTTCAACTAACTTGTCTACCCCGTTGTCGTCAAACAGTACGGCATCTGGAAGCATATCGTTACTGAGGTCTTGTTGCACTGAGCGGAACAGTTCTAGTTCAGCGTCAGCTAATTGCATAGGTGACATTCCGTACTCGTAGATGACTTCATCTAATGGTATGACCCATTCAACGATGTCGCCTGCTTTTATCTTGCTACGGAAGTCGTCGCCTTTAGCCATGTACACAAGGTACACAGCGTCTACCTGCCCACCTGCTTCAATTATACCTTTGGCATACAGGCTGGCTTGTGACAGGTGTTCTCGTTTAGGCACACCTGATTCTCTACTGAGGCGGAACCCGAATGGCGACATGGTTTTTATTTCTAACAACCTGTATTCGTCATTGACTTTTATTAATCCGTCACAGCTACCACTAAGGCTAACACCTGTGTAGGACAAATCTATCGGTGTCTCATACTCTCCTAGAAATTGATCAGCACATGCTTCTTGAATTACGTTGTGCATGTGTGTCCCTAACTCAAATGCAAGCAGGGTTGATGTGTCTATTTCGTGACACTCATGTGTCTGTAAGGCGTTGAATCCTCGCTGACGTAAACACGCACCACTGTCACTCACACGACTCTGCGTACCGCAAGCTGTTGGCTTGACGGAACGATTGCCCTGTAAGAACTGTTCGTATGCTGTGGTTATATCAGTTGTTTGTTTCATAATCTTCTCCTAGTCTGTAATACGCTACCTTTGCCCCACCGTTGGGGTTATCCATCTTGCGTTGAATAGGTACACCAAACTCTTCAGAGAGCTGGCGTATCCTACGTTGCCAGTCACCTTTACCCAGTGTATAGCGCAAGTCTTCTCCACAAACCCAAGAGTTTGTGTCAGAGACACGATGGCTTCTTCCATCAGCTATTTTCTTAATGTATAGCAGATAGTCGTAGACTTCTTTGCATTTCTTTCCTGCGTCTTTGAGGGACTTGGCTGATTCGTGCTCAAGCCCCTCCCGATAACCTGCTCTGGCTCTCTCATTGCCCATGAGTTGCCTGAATGGTCTTCGGCATGTCGGGCATGACTTGATGCTATTCATCATCGTCTGCCCTGACATCTGCCTCTGCCTCTAAGAGTTCTACAAGTATCTTCTGCGATGCGACCATCGCATTGACAACGTTGTAGAGTCCTTTGAGGTGAGGTTCGTCTGTCTCAAATGGTTTTATTTCATCTGCCATATTAAAGTTCCTCCGCTTCTATAAAACATAAGTCACCTAGCTCTACGGCTACGTTCATTGCTGTTTCTTCATCGGGTGCGTCTACGGTAGTAACAACCGCACCGTTTTCGTATATGTGCATCACGTTGTATGTTGTCATGTAACATTCCTTTCTTTGTGTTTTTTATTTTGTGGCATTTGACTTGGCATACTTGTTTCAGTCTGCATTTAACTACCTCTTATCCCATGATCAACTTGGGCGAACTTATCGCACAGTGGGTAGTACCACATCGTGCCAGCTTTCCTGTCAGGCTTTATACTGCTCAGTCGTGTCACGATTCTAAATCTTCCAATGGGTTAGCGTCTATTGCTTCCGCTAAACCTTCTCTGTGTTGTAACAAATAACCTTGTTCATCTATGCGCTGAATTAAACTACTGATCTCGTTGCCGAGTCGGTCATCATGTATAGATTCTTCGGTCATTATTATTTCTAGTACATTAACCTTCTTACTCATTAGCCGAACACCATGTTGTCATGTGTGACACTGTAGTTACGCACATATCTAGCAATACCAAACCTGTGTGAGCCATCAATATCATCAAGAACGCTACGCACAACCTCTTCGGCTGATGGTGCATACCCATCCTCGTAGTGCATGAACTGATGGTCAATGAACTCTTGAGTTACATGGATAGTAACATCAAATTGTATTTCCATTACTCTAATCCTTCCTTATAGTAAAGCTCTTCCTCACGTTGAGCGAGGAGCGCTTCTTCTTGTCGCCTAAGTTGTTCTTCACGAAATAGCTTTGCTTCTTCCGGTGAGAACATTAATTGTTTAAGCTCCATATCTTTCCTTTCTTTTGTTATATTAAATAATACACGACCTGCAACAGATGTCAAATCATGTTACACATCGTTTGACCAGTTCGCTCCATTACAGAACGGACAAGTCGGATACCTGTCAGAGATTGCATCACCAATAAAAGCTCTGCAATCAAGACACTTCACGAAGAACTTGCTTAAGCCTTTAGACTTACGCTTCTTCTTTTTCTCTTGCGAGAAATCAAAGTCCATATCCCTTCCTTTCTTTGTTACCTTCTTGGTGTATAACCTTTTGTACAGGGTATCACACGCTGTCAAGTCGGACTCTCATCATCCTCCACCTGTAACGCTCAGATGCAGTCATTCCATGTCTGAAACCCCAGAGTTGGAAAGGGTCTGGCTCATCTTCAGCAGACGTAGCAATACACTGTTCAATCACAGGGCATGAATCACAAACAGACCGGCACTTACGATGCTGGTCCGAATAGAATATCGTAGTCATGCCACGACAGCCAGCTCTCTCTCTCCAGTCATCCATTCTTTTACTATACACTAAAGAACCTCCTGCGCAGGAAAAGAAGGAAGGAAACCCACGCAGGAGGTCTAATGATTCTAGTTGTAAACCAGCTCACCAAACAACCCGTACTGAACAATAATGTCAGCCCACTCTGCGTCTTGTACATTCCTTACTGCTTCGTAGTCATTCGCTCGGTCAGCCTTATACAATGCAAACCCTATTTGGTCTACATCTGATTGCAAAAACGGATGAGAATAAGATTCTGGTTGGCTTTCTTTGAAGTGCTTTATCAGTCTATGAATTGCTACCTCTATGGTCTGTTGATTCAACGTGTATACAGAGAAGCTGTTGTTTTCATCTTCATTATCAACTGTTAATACAGCACTCCAACCGTGAAAGCTCACGTGCGGAGAGTCTTTGTGATAGTAATTACTTACGTCTGCCCAATAGTTGATACCGCCTTCGCAAGCAGTAACGAATACATCATGGGTAAACTCTTCGTATTCTTTTAGTTCTAACATATCTTTCCTTTCTTTATTTATTATTTTAATACGATGATAACCGCTGGTTTGCGTCATCTTTGTAGGACTGAATAACAAGAGTGTCATCGTCTACAATCGTAGTGCGCACCTTAAGGTTACGTTTGTTGCCTGCTTGAAAGGCTCCAGTACGCATGATCCTAGCTGAGCATTGGAAGTCATCGGGTCTTTTAAGTTCCCAGATGCGACCATCTAGCCACAAATTCCAATTATATTTTCCCTTACGACCTGCGTCTGAGAAAACAAATTCGTCTAATGTGTTTGCCATAATTTATCTTTCCTTTCTGAAACATGTTGAGTGTTTCCCACTGTCCACCACCTAAGGGAGGTAAGTATGATGGACAGGGAGCTACACTCTTCAGCTCTGGGAGATTCCCTGAATCGTCAGAGGTTGCTAGTTTTTTAGCATTCTTGTACGTCAAGAACCATAGTTGATGTGTGCATAGCATGATTGTAAGCATCATTAATAGTTGCTTCGCTCTCAGCCTTGTCACGTGCATCGTAATCATTATATGCCTCAACTTCTACCCACTCGTCATCCTCGTAGATATGGTTGAGATGTACTTTGTACGTTGGCATAATCTTTCCTTTCTTTATTTTTATTTGTAAGGTCCGCTGATAGTGGACCAATAGTCGGTATCAAAATGACATGCTTCAGCGTGTGCCTCAGCAACATCAACTGCTCCGTGAGCAAGTTCAACGGCTTCATCTTCAGAATCAGCTTCAACCTCTACCTCTACTGTAGATTCAAACACAACTCTCATTGCAATCGTGTAAGATTCTTTCATAATCTTTCCTTTCTTTTTGATACCTAATTGATACCCTAGAGCACACCTCACGATGCGCTCCGAGTTATTAACTAGCTAACTCTGCTCTTTTCTTTTCCATCAAAGCATTAAACTCACGCTTATTATACGAGGTTGCATTAGTTGATAGACCAATACGACGCTCCAAATCTTCACGGGTAACTTCCCGTTGAATTTGCCCCTCAAACTTGAGTTCATCCTTATTGAATTGCAAGTCATGGAACTTAACATATCCGCCATACCCAGAATCCTTAAACATTTCAATTCTGCGCATCCATTCGTTAATGTTGCTCTCTTTGATAACGTTAAGCCCGACTGTCATTGTCATCCATACAATACTTTGAGTGACGTTGTGCTCTATCCACGTATTAATACGGGATAGGAACAGCCCTAGCTCTTGCTCGTTGTCTTTGTCTGGAAGTGGACCCCATTGTGCATCACCTAGTGATGACAGTTGGACCTCTTCAATAACAAAGCCAGACGAGTCTTTGACTGTGAATACCGGATATTCTGTGTGCCCTATGTAGGCTGTTGCACAGGATATTTCCGAGTAGTCAGAGACATTCTCTACTGACCAATTAAATGGCATATCTTCCTTCTTTCTTTTAATGACTGCGTTTTATTTAATAGGTGGCATCAACAGCTTCTATAAGAGAAATTTTCTCTACTGTAATCTTTGGCAGTCCCCACCCCATAAGGCTAGCAATTAGCTAGCCCCATAGGTTAGTTACTTTCAAACACTTTATATACAAAACTATATCCCGAATGACCAAAAGCCATCTCAAACATCCATCGCTCTACTACAGCAGACAAACTATCATCTACCGTCATGCAAGCAAAGTCGTCACCGTTTAGACTTTTCTGTACGCCTTGGACTTCTTCAAGCATATACTTTAATAAGACACCATACGGGTAGTCCTTATCACCGTCTTCACGAATAATAATATCTATATTTGCAGTCGTACAATCATAGGTTTCGCATATCTTTTTGATTGAACTATTCCGGTTCACTTTCATATCTTTCCTTTCTTTTTATTTTACTAGCTAACTATAATGCGATTCAAAGGAGCTAGAACTTCTTTGTAATGTATATCCAACATGTACAGTGACCTGTCAGATTCATTCTCAGTTTTATCCAAGTTATCTATCTCTTGAATAAAAGCATCGTAAAATCTTTGGCGGTCAAACCTGTCATTATCTTCATAACACATATCAGCTACAGTCTGTACTGTTGCTACTATCGGGACTAATCTCTGAGCTAGTGCGCCTGCCCCGTACCTTTCGGTAGGTTTGGCTAATGCTTCGGCTAATCCTTGATAGTATTTTCTACTTAGTGCCATTATCTTCCTTCTTTCTTTCTGATGTTATTACTTAACACCCTAGAGCACACCTTACGATGTGCTCCGAGCTATCAAGCTTCTACATCTACTCCGAAGTCATCTTTGAATTCGTAGATTACATGATTAATGGCGTAAAGTTTTTCGTATATCTCACGCTTAGTACCACGCTTAGAAATATCACGTGCTCCATCGCCTTCATTAACAATCCGTACTAATCGGCAATCACCATAGGCATACTCAATTTGGAAGCGTCCTACGGCGTTGCTATCCTGAATACCAAAGTAAGAGTTCAGCACGTTTACTTGGCGCTCTAAATCTTGTGTAGTTATTCTTTCCATATCTTCCTTCTTTCTTTATTGATGTCATTACTTAACACCCTAGAACGCACCCTTACGATGCGCTCCGAGCTATCAAGCTATGCCGAGAAACTTATATCAAAGTCCCAGCTACCATTATCAATAACAGATTGAATCCGCTCTTCTATTTCGGTATCAACCCATCCCTCTACGAGGGTATCTCTTAAAGCTTGAGCAACTGTCTCTTGATCTAGCTCTGGCTTATCTTCACCCTTGAAGAAGTCTAACTCTTCTGGATTAAGATTTGCTATCACTAGAGGAACTAACATTTTTGCTAGCTCATTTAGTAGTGGTTGTAATTCCATTATCTTCCTTCTTTCCGTGCCTGTCTAAGCACTAGGAAAGGCACTATTTCTAATGCCCAACCTACAACTTAGAGAACTATGCAACCAGTCTGTCCGCATCCTAGTTGCTCAAATGTTTCCGATTGGAAATACTCAACAACATCCCTACGCACAAGTTGGTATAGCGGTAAATCAATTGGCGCTTTTATGTCGTAATTATCTGCCCATTCTTTAACCTTTACGGTTACCGTAATGGGAATAATCATCGTCATAGTGCCATCCTTAATGTTTAAATCGCTCATTATCTTCCTTCTTTCTGATAGCTAAATGCTATCTATTCTTTCCAGCACTTGTGATTACTCTTCCAAGTGCATGGTTTATTATTGCATCATAATCAATAGATTCTTTTCTATTTCTTATAAGAGCTTCACGGTTAGCAATTCGTAAACGTTCATAATATGACCCGTTACGATTAGCGATAATCGCATTAGTGCGACCCGTTGAATACTTACCTATTGTTCTAGGTGCGCTCATTGTTCCTTCTTTCTACACCCCAGACGGGTGCTCATCAGTACGGTTAGTTCCGTAGAGAAGGAAAGAAAGATTGTGTCAGTGTGCTATTCCTTTATCTATAGCTAGACCTCCCATAATTAGCAATACTTACTTAGTGTGTGCATCTTCCATAATTGGGGTGCCTATCCACCAAACGGCTATCTCTCCGTTCCTAACACTACTAACTACTTTCCCCGATGATCTTCTTTTTTTGCTTTTCTGCCCTTCAGCGATAACGCTTATCACTCGCTTGAGTGTGCCTCTCGGCTATTCCGCTCGCTCCCTCTATATCTCCAAACTATTATTTGGCTAGAGTGGCTTCCCCTCATCGGGTACATAAGTAACTATAGCGGATATATGACATATATGTTGTCATATAGGGTAATTAAAACAGATACCGCTATCTATAAAACAGATAACAAAAGGTCTGATTTTCCTACCACAGATTAAAAAATAAAGCAAGTCAGGCTAAAAGCGAACATACGTTCGTAAAAAAAGCGAACATATGTACGCCTTGAGAATCCAACCTAAGCGATTTTTTTAAGGTTTTAGCACTGCAGTAGCCCAAAAAAAAACGAAACTGTAAGGGGCGTTATATTGCGAACAAGAGCAAATTAATATTTATCCACCCGACTGCATAAATATACACACCCAATATGTTAAGCACACCTAACACAAATAAACTAATGCCACCCATTAAAACCCCGAATATCTCAACCCTCAACCCAAGGTTTAATATCAGACCACCTAACACCCCATGTTCGTTAAGCTAACACCTCTTGTTTGGTTTGCTTCACCTAAAATGTTAGGCTTACCTACCAGATTGCCGAGCCACCCCCCTACACTAGTATATATTAGCTGTTTGCTGGTTATGTTGGTTCAGTTGTTTGTGTGTTTGGGTGTTTTGTTTGTTGGTGTTTGGTTGTTTTGTTTTGGGGCGTAGTTTCCCTTGGGAACCTCCCAAGCATTGGGGTTGCTTTGACCTTGTAATCGCTTTGTCCTGTGCGTTACGCCCCTGTGCGCTCATTTCCTGTTTGCGTTGTCACAGGGGACCGTTACCCTTCTGACGGGTGACTCACCGAGGGTTAGTCGGGCGCTGCTTACAGGCGGTGTTGTGGTTGGTCAAGGGTCCACAATCCCCTTTTTGTTTTTGGGTATGGGTTAGGATACCCTTTCGGGTATTTAGTTACAACATGGTGTTGGGAGTTTTTTGTGTTTTGTGAAGATTTTGATGAAATAGTTGATGATGTTGAGGATGAGCTGCTAGAGTGTGGCTTAGAAAATCCTGACATTTGTGAGAGTTGTCAGTAAAGGAGATTGTTGTGGCGTATGGTTATGGTAAGGCTATGAAACCTAAGAAAAAAGCTAAACCTCAGAAAAGAAAAGCGAAAAGAAAAATGAAGAGAAGAATGTAATGCCTAAGAAGAAGGGTTTGTACGCTAATATACATGCTAAACGTAAACGTATTAAAGCTGGTTCTGGCGAGAAGATGCGTAAGAAGGGCGCTAAGGGTGCGCCTACGAATAAAGCGTTTAAGCAGGCTGCTAAGACAGCTAAAAAGAAACCTGCTAAGAAGAAGCGTTAATGGCTAAGAAGAAAGATCCTCGTTTGGCTAGGGCTGGTGTGTCTGGGTTTAATAAGCCTAAGCGTACTCCTAAGCATCCTACAAAGTCGCATGTTGTTGTGGCTAAAGAAGGTGATAAGATTAAGACTATTCGTTTTGGTCAGCAGGGTGTGTCTGGTGCTGGTAAGAATCCTAAGACTGCTAAGGGTA
>Ga0209194_1001301_pt1 | contig 16091 bp, 22 predicted proteins | sample COGITO_mtgs_1004_FD_184787 | JGI IMG/M metagenome (GOLD analysis project Ga0209194, IMG submission 184787) | Pelagic marine microbial communities from North Sea - COGITO_mtgs_100413 (SPAdes) (version 2) | ecosystem: Environmental > Aquatic > Marine > Epipelagic ...
AAGCTCTGACCCAAGCGACCCAACATCCATAACCGTCTTAACTGTCACACACCAAACCTATGATATCTACCGCTCTCGAATTCCTATTTCTCGCTGCCATCATCCTTTGTGGCGGTGCGCTGCTGGTTACTGCCTGCATGGTGTTCCTCGATTATCTCAAGTAGCACTGAATCCACCACCAGCGGTCGCCGCTGGCTGATGGCCTCAAGCTGTCGCCACTCACTCACTAGGGAAACTCAAATGCCAAAAGCTCACATGCCCAATCCAGATCGCCCCGGTTACACGAAATGTGGAAAATCATCTTTCATGAAAGGGCTACCGCCTGGTGGCCTCTGCTCAATCTGTTTTGCTGCCGGTCGCGCTATTGCCTCACGGCCCTATAGCGCCGCGCCACCATTGAGCGATCTACAGCAAGAAATCATCCAGGCTCAAGCGAACCTCAATGCGAAAACGGAAGCCTTTCGCGCATCCCTTAACGAGCCACTTTCTTATGCCGCCGCCGCCGATGCTTCGCGGAAGCAGATGGATGAATTCTTGGCCAAGGCTCAAGCTGAGATTGAAGAGTTGCTGGGGGATATGGAGCTATGAAGCCTGCTAAATACTTGCGCCAGGAAGCCGCCGCCCTCGGTTGGCAGCTTCATCGACAAAACGGCAAACACGAAATATGGCAATCTGCCAGCGGCCATCGAATACCGCTACCGGGAACACCCGGTAAAGGCCGCGCACTGAAGAACGCGATCGCGCAGCTCAAGAGGTTGGCCTAATATTTACAGTTTTCTATCGAATGCTCTACAAACGAAAGCCCTGCTAGGCATCGACTAGCAGGGCTTTTTACTGAGTGGTGGTGGTGTGGGGCTATGCGCTAGCCTGCTCAGATGGCGCGGCTTCGATGATTCGCTGAACAACCCCTAAAGTTAGGCCAAGGCTGGCAGCTATCTTACGCAGGCTAGTCCCTTTCTCGCGCAGCTCCAGAACCATATCGAACTGCTCAGAATTGTAAGACTTTGGCCGCCCGCCCAATGACAAGCCTTTAGCTTTCCGATATTCGATTGACTCTAGGGTTCGCTCGCGAATCAGCTCGCGTTCTACTTCTGCCAGGCCGGTTATCAGCCCGACGACGATGGGGGCAAACTTGCCCAGTGCTCGCGTATTGATAAATCCATCCAATGTTTCTACGTCCACACCCTGCTGCTGTAAATCGTGCAGCCGGTTGATCACCTCTACTTGATTCCGCCCAAGGCGATCGAGCTTGGCCACCACCAACACATCACCCGATCGCAGCTCAGTCAAGAGCGCTTGCAATTCAGCCCGATCGCCTGCTGGAGTTCGTGTCGAAATTCGCTCACTGAAAACCTGCTCACATCCCGACTTCTTTAGCTCAGCAATCTGGCTAGCCTCATCCTGCTTGTAAGTAGAGACTCGTGCATATCCGATCCGTCGCCCGTCGCTTTGCTCTGTCATTTGCTTTCGTATTGAAACTATACCCTTATTATACACCATGTTTCGATACAGTGTTGTGATACAGCTTAAAGCATTGAAAACTCATTGATGAAGAAACCGTATCGAATCTGTTCGGTATCGATACAGCCGATTAAGGCAAAACCGGTTTTGATACGCCGCCGATTGCGGCAATAGCTTGTTACCCAAAAATCCAAGGCAGACTGGGGGCTTGTTGCTGACGACTGGCTAGGGTTGCCATCGTAGGGCTTTAATCTCTGAAACGCTGTAAGCCTTGCTACGTATAGCTTGCAGCGTTTAGAGCGCAGACCGGCACATTTAGACGATGGCTGAAAGCCTTATACAGTAAGGCTTATAGCCGCTCCGCTCACAAGGCCCATAGAGGGCCCTTAAATCATCTTTAGGTATCAAAGTACCTTTCAAATCAGGCTTTAATCTCTGACTAGCGGTATTGCAGTAAGCTGGTGCAGTAAAGCAGTAAAAGGATTGAAGCTATGAAAGTAATCGCCCTGGTAGGGCAAAAGGGTGGCATCTCGAAATCGACTACAGCCGCGCATCTTTGCCGCTGGCTAATGGAGCAAGGCAATACGGTGGCGCTTTTAGACTGCGATGCTCAGCAAAGCTCAAGTATCTGGATGAGCGCGATCGCATCCCCACCGACTATCGAAGTGCTGGCCACCACAGATGAAATTCTAGATCGGGTGCCGGTGGTGGCCAGCGCTCATGAGTTCACCGTGATTGATGGCCCAGCTGGACTAAGTGAGCTTACCCGCACGATTCTGCTACGTGCCGACCTGGCGCTAGTGCCCTGCAAGCCAACCGGGGTAGATGTGCGCAGCGCTGCTGATACCGTGCGCCTAATTGAACAAGCGCAGTCAGTGAGGGCCGGTGCGCCTAAAGCCGCTCTATTTCTGGCGATGGCCATCAAGGGCACCAATCTAAAATCTGAGTCTTTGGAGGTGCTGGGTGGCTTGGGCGTGCCGGTACTTAGCTCGGTTGTGCATCAGCGCCAGGCAATAGCTGACGCCTTCGGCCAGACTTCGACAGTGTTTGACCTACCAGGCCGCGCCGCTGCCGATAGTGCCCGTGAATTTGAAAAGTTATTTAATGAGGCGATCGCGCTATGAGCCCTAGAAAGAAACTGAGCCAGAATGAGGACGAATTTATCAAGGGCTCTGCGAAGCCATCAGCCGATAAGCCCGCACAGAGCAGAGAGGATATTTTGAGCCAGATTCTAAAGCCCGCACCGACTGAGCCCAAAGAAGCGAGTATCAGATTCACAGCCGATCTTCCCCTGGCCCTACACCGCCGCCTCACGCTAGCAGCGGCTAGAGCAGGAAAATCTAAGGTCGATTTGGTGCGTGAGTTTTTAGATGCGGTGCTGCCATCCGAAGATTGATGCAGCTTTCACTTCACCACTGATATTCTCCATAGGCAGCTTCGCTCCACTTGAAAAGCTGCCGTGCCGATTTCACACCAGCTTTAGCGAGGGCCACGCGATTGCCTTGGCTGGCAGCTCCAAAATCAGAGAAGCCTAGCTCGTCCAGATAGGCTTTAAGCCGATCATGGTGGCCATTCTTCGCCAGCCACATTTTCGCGTAGTCGGTGCCCGCATCAGCGTGGCTGGCTAGCGCTGATGGTGTGGGAGCCAGCTTAAAGCGCGAGGACTGATTGAAAGCCTCGAAAGCCTCCATAGATCTTCTCAGTCGCTCTGCTAGCGCTGGGTCGCTGCTGTGCTCCAGAAGCTCAGCATTGGGCAGATTTTCCCAATCGATAATTTCATCAATGGGATCTGCATCCTTACGCTTTGGCTTGGGCGCTTTACCGCTTAGGCCCATCTCAGATGTAGGTTCTTTTGCTGCCAGTAGGCAGGCCACGCCACGCTTGATAATCTCAGGTAGCAAAGGCTCAATTGCCCGCCACTGCGCTGCCTGCTGGGCTTCCAGTGAATTCTTTTTTGTAGTCATTTTTTTAGCCTCTCATCCTAAATTTTGCAGTGCCAGCTTTGATATCGCTCATCATTTGGCTGAGCGATGGCCGCTTTGCTTTTTGCGGCTGCTGTGGGTTTGCATCTGGTTTGGCGGCTTGCGCTGCCAGCAGCTCTCTCACATCGCTGCGCTGGAGAAAGCCACGAACCTGCTCATCGACGCTCTCTTGCTCCATCAGTTCTGCCACTGCTCGCGGCAGGATTTCAGTTGATGCCGCAAGCTTCAGTACGTCTGGCAAGCCAGCGGCTTGCTGCTGCCAAGCTGTATCAATCTTTTGTTGCGCAGCCGATCGCTGCTGCTGCTGCTCCATCTGCTCAATCTTCTGCTGTAGTTCGCGTAGCTCGCTCATTTTGATTCCCTCATCGATTTCCAAAGTTCTTCGTTTCCAAAAATTTCAGCCGCCATTGCCTCTACCTCGGCAAGCTCCTCAGTACTCAGCTGAAGCGACCGCTTCTGCTCAGCTTCTGGCGCTGGCGATAGCAGCTCCTCTGTGTGAATTTGCCAAGCACGCCTGAGCAGCCGCTTCCCGCGCTCTGAATTCACGCTGATATGCTGTGCTTTCAGCAGCTTCTTTGCCGCCTTGATGGGCAAGCGTGCGATCGCTAAATCTCTTTTGAAGGCTGGATACTTGCGGCTCCAGCTGCTGAAGGTTTGCGCAGCTACCGCCAGCGCAGCTGAAATTTCTTGATTGCTATAGCCCTGGCGAGCCAGCCGCAAGGCTTCACGCCTCCGCTGATTACTCCACTTCACAGGCTCCTCCCAAATGCTAGTAGGCCCTACCAGTGGGAAGCGTTCAGTTTTTTCTCGTTCGCGAAAAAGCGATCGCCCTGTACTGTCGCGCTTCTGCGCGTTTTTTTGCCTGTAGGAATCTTAAGGGTTTCGGCTGGCGCGCCAAGGCTGGCAGTTCTAGCGTTTTTGCATCGCAATAATCGCCCCCCTCAAAAGCTTCAGTATTCGCTAAGCCATCGTTTTTTTATGCTTCGTTTGAACAGGCGTGTGTGATGCGCTGGCGCTCTGCTTCGCTGAGCACTTGCCAGTATCGGCCCCTGAAGTCTGGGTCGATGGCCACCAGCTCAGATTTTATGGCGCTGGCTTCTGGCCTCGATTGGCAATAGATAAGCCGATACATCAGTATGCGCTCAGCGGCGCTATAGCCGCTCTGATTTGGCTTGGCTGGCAGTGTAGCGGGCAACGCCGCTTCGTGCTGCTGTAGCCATTCGTAGCGGCCATCAGCGGCCCATTCCCCTAGCACTTCATCAATCAGCGATTCAGGGAATAGCGTTTTGGCCTCATCGGCTTCGCAGCGGCTTCGAGAGCCGATCAACAGGCCCTCGAATAGCTGCCAGCCGTCGCCAGCGCCCTGCGTGATATATGGGAATGTTTCGGGCGCTGGCGACGACTGGGGTGTGGTGACTACCTCTCTAGTCGCGGTGCTCATCGGTGACGCCTCCACGCTGACTCATCGTAAAAGTCGTCGTCGAAGACTTTGGGTGTGGTGCCTGCGATGGCGATCTGAGCGCCCGCGCCCTCATCACTTCGTTTTTGGAGTGTTTCACCGTCTTCAGTTCTTTGGTCTTTTCCTGTGGGTGTAACACCCCCCTCGGGTTTTTTATTTAACAGGGGGGGGGTGTTACACCTGAAGTCTTCATTGATTTCGCTGTAATCAATGGCCTGAGCGGCTTCTGAACGTTTTGCTTCTCTGCGCTCGACAAGCGATTTTAGCTCGTTGAGCTTTTGGCTATCGATTTCATAGATACGAACCAGCTCCCCATCGACTCGCTTTTGCTTGTTCTCAGTCCTCACCCCGACCTGCCTTAGCAGGTCGCCTAGTATCTGCTGCGGCGTGGCATCGGCCTTCACCGTGTAGCCAAGGGCGCGCTTAATCGAAAGCTGCACCCGCTCACGCAAGCAAAGCTCTTTGAATTCGGCTAGCTCCTTGCTATTGCTCGCCCAAGAATCCTCACGGGCAATCCACTTATCCAAGCCCAGCAGCAGCCGCACCTCAGCAGCCAGCGCACCCGATCGCACATCTTGAGGCATCAAGATATCGCCCCACTTCAGTTGGGCTTCGATGGCCGCTACGTCGCGTTTCACGGCCAAGTCCTTATTCATCAGCTCCTCAAAGCTTTTCGCCTCGCTACGAGTGCGGCCTTTTTTATCATTGAGGATTAGCTGTGCTGTCACTTCAGTGCAATAAAAATCACTCAGATGATACTTGCTGAGCGTTTGCCGCTCCTCGAGGCTGGGCGCTTCTTTTGCCGCTAGCAACTGAGCTGTAAGGCTGTCGATATCGTCTCGGCTGGCAGTGGCCTTTGCCTCATCTAGCTCCAGCTGCTCACGGGTGGCCTTCATAGCTAGTGCCATGGGCTTTGAATCCCATTGATTGCTCATTCCGATACGATTGCCCTCAGCCTTCAGCCGATAGGCCACACGCGCCCTGAGATTCGGCATAGCCCGATTGCGAGCTGCCTCGATTTGGCAGTAGCCCTGGATGTGCGGATCGCCCTCCCAATCGAAGGATGTCAACCCGCTGTATGCGGTTTCAGTCAGTTCGCAGCGGATAGCCGATGCCGTCACCGTGGCCATGATGCGCAGCTCTTCTTTGAGCTTCGCAGCTGACTGGCTTCGGCCAAGGCGAGAATAAGCAGTGCCCTTGCGCGCCACCCACACTGAGCGAGGGCAGGCAATCCGCACGCGGCCAAGCATTTGCAAGATGTCTGTATCGCTGATGCTAGCGCCCTGAAACACGCCGAAAACGTGAGCGATATTCTGAGATTCGATTGATACGCCAGTGCCCAGGCTAGGGCTGTAGACCAGCAGTAGCGGCTTATCCTGGTAGCTCAAATACTGATCAGGATGGCGGATGAATTCAGCTTCAAGTTCGCCACCAGACGTATCACTGTGAATCTCTAGCACCTGAGCTCCTTCAATCTGGCGCGCCATTTCGGCTATCACTTTGGCCTTGGCTTGGCTGTCGCAGGCGATCGCAATGTGCTTGCCTGATTCTCCCTTAGCCAGCTCAGCTTTGTAAGCGTCGAGCGCATCGCTGATGATGGCAGCAGGCCCCGTGCCCTCGTATAAGCTCACAAGATAGCCATCAGGTTTATAGCCATTTTTGATGAGATAAGCTTTCTGGCCATCGCCACGCAGCTGCTCAAGATAATCAAGCGCCCAATCACTCAAATCGGCATCAGCCACCACTACCAGTCGAGCCCGCTGCAAAATCTCACGCAGGCGAGTAAGGATGGCCCCACGATTGCCCCGCTTGGCAATATTGCGACTGGTGAGCGCTGAGCGCAGCAACTGGCAGATCTCATCGAGCACGATCACGCTGCCTTCAAAATCTTTAGGATTGAAACTCATCAGGCTATCGATGACGGTGCTGACGCGATAGACAAGCTCTCCATCACCATTGATGAATCGCCCAGCAGCCCGATCTAGATCGCTGCGATAAGTGGCGCTCATGCGCTGGCTGTTGGCCTTGGTGAGATTGATCAAGTGCCCAATCAACAGTATTGAATCCTCAGCCTCCACCAGTGGCTTGAGAAAGTGCTGTGTTTTGCCGGTGCCTTTGGGAGCCACGATCGCCAGGATGCCTTCTTTGGGCAGGGCCTCTAGATCAATATCAATTAGCTTTTGATTGATTTTTAGGTCTGGAATGCGGGTGAGTTCTCGGGCCAGCTCGCAGCCGATCTTCCATTCCTCGTAGCTCTGTGCAGCGGCCACGATGCCCGCAAAGGCGTCTTGTCCGTTAGCGGCGATAAAGTCATCAATGCCCTTGCCCTGGTCGGCCTCCCAGCTTGCAAAGTATGGCTGAGCCTTCGTATCCTTCAGGAATAGAAAAGCAGTAGCCTCTAATGCTTTCCACACCTTCTGCTGAGTCGCGATTTTTTCATCGGCATCAAAGGCGAAGACGATTTTGCGCCCTGGCTGAGCGAACATTTTCAACTCATCTTTGAGCTGAGGCTTCCAGTGCTTCAGCGTCTCTGGGTCTTTCGGCTTTGCTTGGCGACCATTCCAGATTCCAGGCAGGCCAATGGCCGGGAATCCAGCACAAAAAGCCGCCCCCACCTTTTTCGCGCCCTCACAGATGAGCAATGGAATTTCAGGGTGCTCAATAAGCCAAGCCCAAAAACCGCCCTCTTTCCAAAGGCAAGCCATTTCCAATTCGCTCAAAGAAAGCTGGTAATCGGCAGGCTTGCCAAAATTGAAGCGCTCCACCACCTTACGCGCCACCGCAAAAGGCACATTCGGGACAAACATTCGAGTGCCCGTGGCACCAACCGCTTCGTATTTAATAAAGCGCTGCTTGCTCGCATTCCACCGTGGCTTGTTGGGCTTCATCTGGCCCCAGCTCATCGGCTCCCAGTTGGCGAGCGGGTCAACGCCCGAGGCAAACCAGCCGCCTGCATATAAATGTCGGTAGCTTTTATTTACAAAGCGAACGTCTGAGTTAGCGGCCTGGTTCGCTTTCTCGCTAGCGATTCTAAGCTTTTCGCCTGCGATGATATCGAAAGCCTCTTGGCCTTCCACCGATCGCACATTGGCGCTGATGAATTCATGATTTACGCAGCTATCAAGCCATTCGATGTAGTGGGATAAATCTAGGCCGGTGTTTTTTGCCGCTTCAGCAGCGGCGATCATATCGCGATAGGAGTTTGCCATTACGCAGCACCCCCAAACTGATCAGCCAAGCTATTGAGAAAAGCCGCAGCCGTTTCGTCATCAACGCCTCGGCAATCGATGAAGCACTCGCCATTGCGAAAGCTCACTTTCGGTTCCTTTGGCTTTGGCTGCGCTGCTTTAGCCTGCTCTCTCTGGGCTTTCTTTCGGGCTTTCCGCGCCGCTGCAAACTGCTTTGAGCTTAATCCCGCATTCCCCACCGTAGATTGGGGGATTAGGGTATGATTAAGAGAAGATTTTGGCGGCTGCTTGCCGATGTAAACATGATTGAGATACATTATATTTGTTGAGCCTGTTCGCAGGCTATGAGTCCCTCGCTGTCGTTCCGGCTAAGAAAAGAGCAGCTTGGGTTTTTCGATAAAAAAAGGGTTTGGTGTTTCTGGCACCAGGCCCTTTTTGCTTGGTAGGGCCACACCTGAATGAAACTATATTAGCTGATTGAAAGGGCTAAAAGCCTTGAAAACCAGGGTGTAAACCTATTGCGAAGTTTTGTTAAGCACTGGCTACACCTCCACTTGTGCCCATCATTTGTTTTTGGCCTTTGACCATCTCCCAGCCCCTATGTTTCTTTCGTGGGTCAAGCTCGCTAGAGGCCACAGCTAGAGATCGCGCTTCAAGCCCTTTGTAGGCTGCAAGCCGATACTTTATAGCGCTATGCTTGCCTGCTTTCTTGGCTAGAGTTTCGCAGCTGGTGAGGATACAGCGCAGGGGGAGTGCCGATGTAGAGAGGCTTTCATTTTTTCGATGCTCTAAAAGCACCTTATCCACCTTTCGTTTTTCAGGTGCCCTCAGACTTTCATAGGGGGTGCTTTCTACCAGCTTGATTGCCTGCCTGCATTCTTTTATGCGTTTGCGGCTGGCAGATGGTGACCATCGAAAATAGCCAGCCGTAACGCGAGCGACCATATCGTGAGCGCTAGCTTCAATGAATTTCGCAATCATATCGCCCGGCTGCTGAATGCCGTAGTCTTGCCAGAAAACGCCTTCAGACTCAGAAAGCTGCATCAGCTCACCCCAGCTCCCTTGCACCAGGGCATAGAAAGCGAGAATTCTATCTTTCTCAAGTTCTAGATCGTCTTTACCAAATTGGCTTAGGCCATCAGTATTCAGATCTGTCTTGCCGCTGAAATAGGCTGAGAGCTTTTCTCTGATGAGTAAATGGCGCTGCTTGATATTCCAGATACAAGCTTTTTGATCGGCTGTGCCTGCAAACATCGCGGTCATAGGCGGCACATCTTTTAATTTAGCTAGCACGGCTGTTTGAGTTTGGGCGTCCACTTCGATGCGATCTGATTCGGTAATGGTCATGCTGCCACCTCAGCTAGTCTCAGAGCTTGATGCACTTCAGGCTGATTCAGCAAACTCAGCTCAGCCACTGGCGCATCAAGCACCATCGCCTGCGCGTAGCCGCGCACCTGCCGAATCTTGGCAGTGTCGCCAGTTATCGCCAGCACAACCCATCCAGCAAGGCTAGTACCCCATTCGCAGCGCGAGCCCACTTGCAGCCCTGGCAAGATTGGCTCAGCCGGTAAAGGCGCGATCGCTGGCTCACCTTTGCAGAAATCCACTTGAGCCAAGGGCAATCTCACCATTGCAGGAATCAAAGTAGGCCTGCCATTGAGCGCGACATTCACCCATGTTTGGCCCGGTGCGGCCTGCGGGTGCAATAGCACCGCGTGAGAAATGTTCGAGCTGACGACCTGATAAATGTGCGATTGATAGTAGGCCCATCGTGGTGCTGTGTTGGCGCTCATTAGTTTCCCTCCAGATATTCGTCAATCTCTTCGGGCGTGGCTTCGCGTGGCCTGCCGTTATCGTCGATCATCCACTTTCCGCGTGATTCATCGAAGTAAGGCGTTGAATTACTGCTCACTACTTTTCCTCCTTATTAGTGGCGGTGCGATCGCCGCCCCTCGTTTCACCAGGCAAGCGATAACCCGGTGGGAGCGCATTATTCGCAATCAAGTGAGCGGCTAGTAAGTTCTCCACATAAGCAGAAAACGAATTTATCCCGATAGTCTTTGCCACCATCTTTTCAACGCCATCAATCAAGCTCTCCTCTAAAGAGAGGTTCTTTCTTTTGCGGGCCACATCTATAGCAGTCATCTGCGGGTAAGGTCTCCCAAAGTGTACATGTTGTGTATTATAACCGCAAAACGTACACTTTGATATTTGTTAAACTTATGACGTGACAGCACTTTCGGGCATTATTGTTATCTATCAAAACGTGCACAAACCGTACGCTTTGGGTTATAGTAGTTTTAACAGCAAGGGCGAGTGAAAAGCGAGTGAGCTTGTTTTTCACATTAATAAGCGAGTGAATCGCGTGGCCTGCTGTTACACCAATACTTTGAGGCATTTCAATGCAAACCGTAATCAAGCCGAAATCATTCAAAACCGAGTCGTCTCCAGCGCTCAAAACCCGCGTCGTGCTTGACCTTGGCAATGGTCAGGTAAAGGCACTATTGCTCGCACCGGGTGCTAAGCGATGGGAGCAAGTAAGTTTCCCTAGTTATGCCGCCGAAACAGAGCGCTCTGATAGCGCCTGCATCAAAATCTACACACCTGATGGATTCAAAAACTATCTAGTAGGAGAAGATGCCGCCGCTATTCCAATGAGTCACACGGGTAAAACCGAAGCGGGTAAGTCAGAGAATGCAAAGCTGCTGCTTATCCACGCACTGCGCCTGGCGTTCGGTGATGAGATGCAGGCCATTCATACTGAAGTGATTTTCACTTCTCCTTCTAATAAGGCTTACGGCTCCGATATCTCAGCCCAGCTTCAGAATGTTCACCCGGTCACCATCCCTGCTGACGCTGAGGTTATCGGCAGCGAGGCAAAGAGTTTTACTGTTACTGTTCACCGCGCTATTCCCCAGCTCGAAGGGCATTACGCTTTTAGTTCTTTGAATCTCAAAAAAGATTCTTGGATTATCGACTGTGGCAACCGCACGATGATTGCAACGAAGGTTAGGCCGAATGGTGCAATCGTCAAGCGCAGCTACTTTGGCGGCTGCGGTGTGCGCGGTATCGCTGAGAGTATCACCGCAAATGAATCCCTCACGGCTCACTTCCAAGAGCACACACCTGAGCGGGTGATTGATTTTCTCTTTGAGAATGAGGGAGCCGATATCGAAGCGGCGATCGCACCTGATGTGCAACGGGCAACGGCCAAGGCTATTGCATTCTTGGATGATGCCCCGCGCTACCTGATTGGTGGTGGTGCTGGCGTTCCTGGCTTGGCTGGGCTGCTAGGTGCAACAGTCCCTAAGAATTCGCAGTGGGTGAATATTCAGGCCCTGGCTGATATCTCAGCTCAGATTTTGGGAGATGCGTAATGGGGTCTGTTTCAATTCAGGCCCGCATCGACGGCGCTCAGTGGAAAGCCATTGAGCGCAAGGGCGAAAGCAAGACAGAGACTTTGCAGCGTATCACCGCTCACTATCTGGCTACTTCAGGCGATGACCTAAGCGCTATAGCACCCACGCCTGATGCGGCGATCGCGGTGTTGCTGCACTCTCACAATCTACTCTCTCAAGTCGTAGGCAACGCGGCGATCGCACTACCCAGCACGCCAGCCGCGCCCGATGAAGATCTAGCTAAAAACGTAAGCACTCAAGCGCCAGCAGCAGCACAGCAAGCCGATGAATGGTAGCCGAAGAACAAAATGATAATCGTGATCCAAGGTGCAGACTTTCAAATCTTCGAGCACTGGGACGGCCTCTACTACTGGCGAGGTATTGAAGGCAACAGCGCCATTGATTCTCCGAAAGGCTGGCGCACTATCGACGAGGCTTTTGAGGCTGCGATAGACACGATTCAAGATTTTGAAAACTGCGATTTTTACGACAACTAAAGGACGAATTCTAATGAAAACATTCACACCCGTCACCACCACCGACTTCGAGACTTACGAGATTAACGGCTGCTGGCACTGGGAGGGCTTAGGCGAATACGCCGACTATTGCAGCGAAGGCGGCTTTAAAGACTTAGCCGACTGCATCAACGATGCTATTGCATTCCTCCAAAGCATCGACGACGGCGACGACAGCGCGCCCGACCTCAGCGCGTTAGCGCAATAGCAATCACTGCTTCACTCTGAATCCGACCAACACCACAAAGGACTTCAACCAATGGCAAATAAACAGCAGATCAACACCACACTCTCAAGCGGCGGCTTTGTGCAAAACAAGGGCCTCTATAACAGCCAAGGGCAACCCGTAGCAAACGCGAATGGAAATCCCTCAGCAGACCTCACACCCGCACAGCTTAGGGCACTCGAAGGTGACGACGGTGTGACTAAGACAGTCGGCTACGACAACACCCGCACCTATCGCCAAAGCTAAAAGCCAGGGCTTATGGGAGTGCTCTAACACTTCCCGCCCTGGCCTTTATCCACGACCGAATCTCTTACAAAACAATCGAAGGACTTTCAAATTATGACTCATCCAGTACGCCTCATCATTGCCCGCGCCTCACTCGATGGCGACAGCCTAAGCGCCATCAATCTTGATACCAAAGAGCAATGCTCTGTCGCCAACTACACCGACGCCTACGAGTTTCACTGCGATTGCATCGGCCTTGATGACCTGCTAGCGCAGCGATACACCAGCGGCAAAGCGATCGCGGTGGGAATGCCCGCTGAGGACTGGGCGCTATGGGTAGAAGCTCATCCCGCTACAGGTTCTCAAGTCTGGCTCAGCTGCTCCAAAGAAGACGGCGGAATCTCAGCAGTGGAGCTGATGGCAGCTAAAGAAGCGATCGCACCACCTGCTGAGATTAACCACTTCATCCCTGATTGCCTCGGTTGGGATGCTCAGCGCTTCGATGGTAGATATTCCATCGTCGTTCGCATGACCCGTGAGAACTGGGATAGCTGGCTCGCAATGTACGAAGCGGAGGCCGCTTAATGAACCTCCCAACATTGCCCAGCGCTAAGCCCAATAAGGCAACCGCCGCGATACTTCTAAGCGCTTCTGGCCTAATGCTTATCGCTGCTATCGGGCTAATCGGATCATCTGTCAGTATCTATCACGGTCGCGGCCAACGACGCATTTACCAGTCTGAAGCCCTGACAAAGATGCAACAGGATGCTGAGCAACGACAGACAAGGACACAGCTATCACGCGGCCAACAGCAGCCCATCTGGGTAAACAACCAAACTTACGACCGTGAGATTCAATACACGGTAGAAGGCTATTCAGAAATAGAAGTGCCCGTGATTATGGGCTTCGAGATAGATACAGCCGTCTGCATCGGCACGATGGGCCCAGAAGGTTTCAAACAGAACCCAGACCACAAACTTTGCCTCGGATATTGAGGAGAAAAAACAATGCCACCTACTGCAACGAAAGATACAAAGAACACACCACACATCACCCACAAAGAAGGCTTTAGCGATTTACTGCTATACGCCATGCCACGATTCAGCGATGTGCTGCGCCGTCTAACAGATATAAAAACAGGCTCATCTAATGGGCTGAAGATGAGCCCCTCTGTGGCCCTCTGGCTCACCCTTGCCTTGGTCGGCGTGGTCATCAGCGCTAACAGCTACAGCGTAGGCTTCCAAGCTTGGCAACCAGATGCGCAAGGCACTATCACCAGCATCATCCCGCTTGGTCGTGAGGATGTGATTTTTAGGCCGATGGCACTATTCCCGCCGCTGCTACTTTGGCTCTCTCACATCGTCAACTTTTGCAGCTGGCTTATAGGGCTTATCGTTCCCGACTTGCCTTTGATGGGTGGCTCTCCTGAATGGCACCCCGCCACACGCCCGACCGTTTGGAGCGATGCAACGCTAGCACTCGCTTGGTGGTTTGGTGGGTTCGTCTCGGTGCTGGTATCTAGCACACAGGGCCTATTCACCCGCACTGTAGACCTCGGCAAACAACGCGAATATGCCACGCGCCTGAACAAGATAAACAAGCTTAGTTTGAATCCCAACGCGATCGCACCTGCCAGACGTGAGGTTCGTAAGGCGAACAATTGGGGGCAGTCAGCAGTGTTCCTTATGGCTGTTCTCGCCTTGGCCGGTTGGGGTTGGGAATTGTTCGTTGCCGACGGTGCTTTGAACGGCTCAGCCTTCGACACTACTACGCGATGGATATATGGCATCGCTAGCGCGTTCATGGCTGAGCTGTGCTGGTTCGTCGCTGAGCACACCGGCAAGAAACTCTAATCACTTTCACCTATTGCCCTGGCAGTCGCCAGGGCTTATCACTATGGCATTTTCAAGAGAAGCACTAAACACAGCAGTTAGTGAAAAGCTGGCAGATTGCAATGGCGCGGCTGTCTACCATCAAGGTCTGTTCGGTGTTACCCAGATTTCAGGCGTGGCAGGCATAGCGGGTGCAATCCTCATAGCTCCATTGGCAATCGAAGTTTCGATCATTACGGGTGTTGCTGGCCTCGCATTCTATGGCATCTCACAGCTATTGCAGACTAAGCGCACTGGTCATTTTCTACCGTTGCCCTGCGTGCCGGTTAGCGCTGGTCAGCTTGGCTATGTGCCATCGAAAATGATTGCGCAGCTGATGAATGGCACACCACCTGAGCCGCCTGATGAGGTGCGACTGCTGCCTAGCGACTGGCTACCACAGCGAGAAAGACGTATTAATTACCTGCTCACTCACTGTCCTGATATCCTCATCACCGCCGCTGAAAACGCACAAGAGGGCATCAGCTTTGCCGCCATCGTTGATAGCGCTGTAAGGGCATCTGAAATGGCTATTTCAGATGAACAGATTCAGAATCCTGTCTTGGCTAACAAGCTGCGTGGAGACGTTAGGGCGTTGCTCACTGGCGATACATCCCGTATCGAAGCGCAGCAGACACAAGCAATCGCCGCTGAATGGAAGCGCGCCCAGCTCGATCATTCAAACGGTCAAATCGACGACGATGAATTGAGGACTATTGAAGCAGACGTAAGGGCGATCGCACCTCAGTTGATGGGGGATGATACTGCGGTAAGTGCAGTAAGTACTGCTGATAGTGTCGTTACTATTGCGGCTCAGCCAACTGAGGATATTAGAACCGACTGGCAAGCGGTGTTCGCTCTCATCCTCGACCAGAATACTTATCCCGCGATCGCAATCATCGGCCCGCAAGGATTAGGAAAAACTACGCTGGTTGAATATCTGCTCAGCCTGATTGCCCATAGCAAGCTCGTCTTAGACCCTCATTACGAAATGGGTGCTTGGCCCGGTTGTAAGGTTGTTGGCGCGGGAATGGACTACGACGCGGTGAGTGAAGCACTAGCCAGCATCAGCGCCGATGTGAAAGAGCGGTACAGACTACGCGCCACAGTACCAGGCTATAAGCCTGAGCCTGTGAGCTTGGTTCTTGAGGAGCAAACGAACTGGGTAGCTAAGGTAGATGGTGCTGGCAAATTCCTCAAAGAGACGCTGAGCGATATTCGCAAGGTAGGCTATCAAGCCATAAGCGTTGCTCACGGTACGACTAACACCGCAAGGGGTGGTGCGGCTGGTACAGCCAAGATGCGCGATCAAGGTGAGCTGCGAATCGAACTAGTAGAAAAAGGCTTGGCCAAGGTTAGTCTCAAGGGCCGCGAAACTTTCATGCTTCGTTATCCCGATCCTAAGCCTTACACCGTGGCTGCGGGCAGCACTGAAGTATCCAGGGCTGAGCAACCGACTATCGATGTTGCACCCGTTGCCGCTGAGCCCACCACCGAAAGCGCAAAACCCCAGCAGCCCACACAGGCGACTAAATGGGCTGCTGCTATGACTAAGCTCAAAGAGAACCAGTCACCCTATCTGCCTTTTGCTGAGTGGGTAGAGTCTCGCTCTGACGGTTTCACCCTAAAGCTAGCCAAGGAAAATAAGCAGCTACGTGCCGCAATGACCGATGAATCTATCGGCGACAGCCAGCGCCAGCGCGTCGAGAATGCGTTCAACGCTTTCCGACAGTGGGGGCTAATTGTCACACTCGATGGAGTGACTT
>Ga0209194_1001309_pt1 | contig 16009 bp, 12 predicted proteins | sample COGITO_mtgs_1004_FD_184787 | JGI IMG/M metagenome (GOLD analysis project Ga0209194, IMG submission 184787) | Pelagic marine microbial communities from North Sea - COGITO_mtgs_100413 (SPAdes) (version 2) | ecosystem: Environmental > Aquatic > Marine > Epipelagic ...
ACGAGTCATCACATCGAGCTGCTGCTTTGCAAAAGCCGGATCAATCAAGGCTAAAGGCAGGCAGTGGAAGGCCGTATCCCAGGCGGCAAACCAAGGATACTCCCAGTTGTCCGGCATCGAAAGAATGTCTTGGCTATCTAGGTGATGCCAATGCGAGTTTCGCCCGCGCTGGCGACTCGTCGGTGGATTTATAGTGTAGGGATCGCCCTTCAACCAGGTACTGACATCGTAGAGATAGTACTGCTTTGTCCACATCATGCCAGCAAAAGCCTGACGCTGCACGTTGCGCAAATCTTCCGTTTGAACAAAGGGCGTTAGCTCGTGGTAGAACTTATCGGCCTCTTCTTCGCGCAGAGCAAATACCTTTTCAAAAGTACTGCCTAGCGGATCGCTGAGCGCGCTATCTTCGCTTAGCCGCAGCTTAACGATTTGAGTTTCACCCGCAGCAATATGCAGCGGATAGTGAACGGCTGATTTAGTCCCAAACTGCTGCGGATTAATGGCTGATTCTTCGCCCTCAATCAGGTAGCGATGAAAGGCATCTTTCACATAAGGGGACTTGTTCTTTACCTTAAAAAGTTTCTCTTTATTAGTCTCGTTTTCTGTAAACAACAACCCACCCGCACTAGCCTGATTGTTCTCTTCGAGAGATATCCATCGGCCACCAGAACCCTCTTCACTTTGCTGTATCGGCGTAGGCATCTGACAATAGCACCACTGCTGCCCTAGTTCAGGATGACTGGTTTTAATCACAGAAACCTTGCCATTGGTCGCACCCGCCGAAAGGCTAGGCTTAAGCGAAGGTTTCTCCCAGTTCCAGGTGTTGCGAAACCAGAGCGTCGGCAGCAAATGCATATCGGCTGCATCGGGGCCTCTGTTGGTCACTGAGATCTGAATCAGAATGTCGTTGGCATCCGCCTTGGCATACTCTACCTGTACATCGAAGTAGCGATCGCCCTCAAAGATCCCCGTATCAATCAGCTCATACTCAGGCTGCGTGCGATCGCGCTCCATACTCTCCTGCTTTAGCCGGTCGTAGGGAAACTCAGCCTGCGGATACTTATACAGCGCCTTCATGTACGAATGCGTCGGCGTACTATCTAAATAGAAATAGTATTCCTTAACATCCTCACCGTGATTGCCCTCGTTGCCCGTCAGCCCAAAAAATCTCTCTTTTATAATCGGGTCTTGGCCGTTCCACATCGACAGCCCAAAGCAAAGCAGTTGGCGGTCGTCGCAAATGCCAAAAATACCATCTTCGCCCCACCGATAAACTCTAGAGCGAGCGTGATCGTGCGGAAAAAAGTCCCAGGCGTCGCCGTGCGCGCTGTAATCCTCTCGAACCGTGCCCCACTGCCGTTCGCTTAAGTAAGGCCCCCATCGCTTCCAGTCTGTCTGCTTGCTGTCATGTTCTTGCAGACGAATGTGCTCGGGCGTTTGTAGCAGGCGCGTCATAGAAGATGCTGTTTAAAGGAATAAGATGCCTAACTATAAAGCCAAACCTAGAAGCTTGCTACGGCGCTCAAGCATGATTTATGGGTGGCTTGGCAATCGGTGTTCTCTATAAACTGTCTCTATAAACTGTTTTGCTCAAGCGCAGCCCGTAGTTCATCAGTTCTTTCCTCACTCAGGCGAGCTTTGCACTGGGAAGCTCGAATATCGATCTGGGCGTAGCTAGCTTCGTACTCACATTGGCGATCGCGATACTCAATCCAAGCTAGCTGAGCATCAGTAAGTTCGCTGCGGCGAGAGTCCGAGAGAACGCCCTGAAGTGTCTGATAGTCGGCGTTAAGAACGCCATCTGCATATTCGTATGAGTTTTGCGCTAGCTCGGGTTCGTACAGCTCATCAGTACGGGCGATGGTTCGTTCTATTAGGCAGCTGCTATAGATAAAAGGGGCAATCGAGCCGCCCGTAAACTGATCGCGCTCGAAGCCACAGGTGCGATCGCGAAACTGACGCCAGGCGTTCTCCGCAGCCTCTAAAGCCGTTTTGCCCTCTTCAGGCAGCGCGCCCTGCCAAGCTTGATAGATGAAATCGCGTTCGTCCTCAACCCTGACGTAATTTTTTTGAGCGCACTCATTCATTGCCAGCTGAGTTGCTAGCGTCCCACAGTCTTGTAGGGGTGGATTTCTATCTACTCTAGGGTCGATTGCTAGCCCTTTTGAGCGATCGCGCTGAGGCTCAAGGTAGGCTGGTGAGAGATTTTGCGCCTGCTCAGCTTCTGTTTCGACGCTTTGCTCTACCCGCGTAGCAGCAGGGTTTGCATTGCCTAAATCTACTGCTTTTTCAGTCGTGGGCGCACAGGCTACGAGTCCGGCGACGCCAATGGCAAAGCCAATTAAAGACTGACAGTTCAACTGCTGAAGTGGCAAAGGCATCCTAAGGCACTCCTAACCGGCTGACCCAAAAATAGCAGCTTCTAGCTGGGCGATCGCCCGTTCAAAATCGTCGTTCACAATTTTTAGATCAAACTCATCAGCCGCCGCCAGTTCGACCTTAGCCTGCGCCAGTCGCTTCTCAATCGCCGCCTCTGAATCCTGGCCTCTGCTTCGAATTCTCGTTTCTAGCGCCGCCTCGTTAGGCGGCATCACGAAAATTTGCTTAGCCGATGGAAAGCTTTCTCTCACCTGGCGAGCGCCCAACAGCTCAATCTCTAAAACAATAGACTGACCTTTTGCCAGCGCCGCTTTGATTGGTGCCTTTGGCGTTCCGTAGCAGTTTCCCGCAAACTCAGCCCACTCTAGCAGCTCATCGTCTTCGACCATCTCACTAAAGCGATCGCGGCTCACAAAATAATACTGCTCGCCATCAACCTCTCCTGCTCGTGGTTGCCGAGTCGTCACCGAAACAGACACCCCTAGCTGCGGATGCGTTTGTAATAGCCGCGCTAACAGCGTGCCTTTGCCCACGCCGCTAGGGCCAGCTAGCACAATAAGCTGAGCCTTCTTCAGCATCGACAAACCGGCGGGATGAAGGTCTTGGGTCGCCGATGGGTGCCCTGATCGAAAGTCTGAGCGAAAGATAGTAACCATAGTTCTACAAAGGTTAGTTCTATGACAGTCAGTTTAATGTCAGCTTACGCTCACAAAAACATAAAAATATAGGCTCCTAGCATACCAGTTTGAGCAGGGTCTCAAATAGTTCCTGAACAAGTTGCCGCGCCTAGAAAAGAGTCTATATAGCCCCCAAATGCAGGTTCTAGCACCGCGCTAGAAGAGTTTTGAAAACTCCATAGTCCTGATCGTCTCTACGGTCTCCAGCTTTAGTCTCCAGCTTTATTAAATCCTCGCTTTCGCTCTAGCATCTCCCATGATTGCAACTCAGCCAATATCTCGTCAGATCCTCGGCGTCAATCAACAGTCTTACCAGTCGCTCAAGTCCTCTATGGAGCTGAACTTGCGACGACAGCTACTCATTGCCGTATGCGACAGCGTGGTCATGCAAAATCAGCTAGCCACTCAGCTAGAAGCCGACCTCGCCCAGACCCGAACAGCGCCTAGTCAGTACCCCGAGTTCGAAGAAAACGAAGGATTTAGCGCGGACTATTTTGTTCAAAAAAAGTCGATAGAGCGGCTGACATTCGACCCAGAAGATGGAAATTTGCCTAAGCAGGTCGCTCAGTGGGTGCGCCAAACGGCCCTGGCAGAAGGCACTTTGCCGCAAATTCAGGTGCTGGGTATAGAGCAAATGACCCGCCAGCCAGCGATTACTCAAAATCATTTTTTGCGATCGCTCGAAAAAGTAGATGCTCTTCTGCCTCAACTCAACACCAGCCTGCTCATCTGGGTGCCCTGGCCCTGGCTAAGAACCATTCAGCAGTCGGCGCCTAACTTTTGGAACTGGCGAAACGGCGTCTTCGAATTTGTCAGCGATCCTACGCCGGTCGAGCCAGCTTTACAGCTTGGGCCTGCTCCAGCTAGCTCAGATCTAGACGAGCCGTCAGCGCCCGCAGTCCTAATGCCTTCGTCTGAAGTAACTTCATCTGAAGTACCCAGCGCCGCAGAAACCTCCCCAGACGTAGCGCGATCGCTTCTTACGCAGCAGCTATCGGACGAAGAGGATCTCTCCAGCCTGTTTGATGAGGAATCCGCACCGGTAGAAATAACGGCCCAGAGCATCGCATCTGATAAATCAGTAGAACTCTACGGTGAGAGAGGACAGCCCAGAACCATTGACGTAGAAAGCATATCGGTGCCGCCAGAATCAGTGCCGCAAAAGGCTCAGCGCTTAGCTGGTCGCCGTTCGTTAGCGACATTGGGGGGGCTAACATCTATCGTCAGCAAAGGCGTTAACGCCGATATAGAAAATACATCTGCGAACATCAATCGGTCTGCCGAGAGCACAGACGACGTTAGAAAAGAGCACCCCACTTCACCCGCATCAAACGCTTTAACCGAAAGCTCCCAGGCATCATCGCCCGCCGCACTCACCAGAGATAAAACTTACCCAGAAAACAATCAGCCAGCAGGCGAGCAGCCAGCAGACCTTCGGCCAATGGATGGCTTAGCGGGAGGCAGCCCCTGGCGATCGCAGTCCGCAGATGAACCGTTTAGCGAAGACCTATCCAACGTAGAAACGCAGATCACAGAGGAAGGCTATCTAGCAGAGGGACGAAACTATAGAGCGCAAATCGAAGCAGGCGAGCGAGATTTAGCCGTCATTGAGTCAGCGATCGCAGCTTACGAAGGCGGATTGATCCAGCTAGACGAAACAAGTCCAGACCAGAGCATCGGACTCAACGATTTAGGCACCCTTTACTGGTTAAAAGCACAGCAAATTACAGATTCGCAGCAAAGCGTCCAGAGCATGACGCACAGCATCGGACTCTATCAAGATGCATTGGCCCGGCTTCAGCCCAATCAGTCAGAACTAGTCGGGCAGCTCTACAGCAACCTGGGAGCGGTCTACAGCGTGCTGGCCATCCATCAAAATTCTGTAGACTACCTCAACAAAGCTGTAAACGCTTATCTTCAGGCCGTACCCGCAGTCTCGCTCGACACAGACCCAGCAGAATACGCCACCTTGCACAACAGCCTCGGCTCTGTGTACTGGAAACTGTCTCACTACGAGCAGGGACAAAGCCATTTGCAAAAAGCGATCGCAGCTTACAGCAACGCCCTCTCCGGCTACCAACCCGACGCCCAGCCGCTAGAGTACGCCGCCGCTCAAAACAACTTGGGCATCACCTACTGGAGTCTAGCCAAATACGAAGACCCAGCAGCTTATCTAAAACAGGCGATCGCAGCCTACAGCGACTCGCTCAACTACCGCACGCCCGACACAGATCCAGCAGCCTGCGCCATCACTTATAACAACCTCGCGCTGGCCTACTGGGATCTCTCCAAAGTCAACGCGTTAGAAAAGCCCAGAAGAGCGCAGGCTCAAAAGAATTCGGTGACCGCCTTCGAAGCTGCCCTAAACGTTAGCCGTACATCAGGCGTATCAGGCGCATTAGACAGCATGGACAGCACGGCTATTTATCACTGCTTAGGCGATGTGCATGGCCAAATGGCAGAGACCGCAGCCTCAACGGCTGAAGTCAAGCAGAGCTTGGGCAAGTCGCTCTACAGCTACATTCAGGCGCTTCAGGGCGTTGGCCCCACCTCACCCGCATATGCCAGCAGAATCGGCGCAATCGTCACTAATTTGCGATCACACTATACTCACCTAGGGCTAGAGGGCCAGCAAGCCGCGCTCAACAAAGTCCCCTCAGACTTAATTGCGCCAGTACTCGCGGCGCTATAGCCAATCGCGGTAGGCTAGAGAACTCACGCTCGCGCTGTCCTTATACCGCTGCTATCAGCCGTCACCATGCCCATATTTATTATTGCTGCGATTGTCATTGCCTTTATTGCGATCGCCTTTGCGCTGCTCAACAATCAATCTATTCTCGTCAATCTCCTATTCTCCAGACTGGAGGGATCGCTAGCCATCATCTTGCTTTCGACGCTAGCGATTGGCGTCCTCATTGGCATCTTGGTGTTAATTCCCACGCTCATCAAGCGCGGCTGGCGGATTTCTCGGCTCACCCGGCAGACAGCAGATCTAGAACAGGAATTGACAACGCGCGATCGCAGTCTTACCGACCAAACCCGCAACACCGACCAGCTTCGCCAGAGCCACGAAAACCTGCTGTTGGCCATGGGCCTGATTGATGTCAACACAGGATTGCTCAACGCCGAGACGCTGACTCAGGCGCTGACTGCCCTGATTAAGCAAATGAAGCTACAGCCGGGCAATCCTCAGTTCGACTCCATTGGGCTGCTGATTGTCGATGCTAAGCGGCAGACAACGCTAGGCGAAATACAGACAACTGAACGGCAAAATGCGCTGCTCGATAATGCGATCGCTCATACCATTCGGCAAAGCGTCACGCTCGACACCTGGCTCTACTGCGATAGCCGCGACGCCAACGGCGCACAGTTCATGTGCGTACTCACCGGTATGGGCAAAGCCGACCTAAAACAGTACGGCGAAGCCATGCGAGCAGCTCTTACCGACGAACCGCTTAAGCTATCAGATGATTCTGTAGTCGCTGTAGAAACTAAGGTAGGCGGCGCAGTTGCCGATCGAAACCATCCTACTAATCAGGCACAAATTATCATCGACAAAGCCTATCAAGCGCTAGCAGATACCGGCAAAAGATCGATGAATCCTATGGCAGGAAGCCACTCTGTCAAAGTTATGCAGGTTACCGATAGCTAGACCAGTAGCTAGACCGATAGCTAGTCCTTTGCCGCTATCACAGCTCGGCTCTCTCTGGTCTCAATCGGCAAATGCTGACGAGTCGCAGGAATTATCTGCCAAAGCGCGGACTGAAGCGTCGATAAATGCGAACTGTCTGCTGAGTCTTAAACGCGCTCAAATTTCCGCTTACTCTACGATTCCGTCTAACCAGCCACCGCTGATCACTACCGTTAGCGACATAAACACAATCGTCAGTAGCCAAGTCGCTCTATTCAGCGTTTCTTCCGCGCTCTTAGTACTGGTAAATAGCTGCGCCTGACCGCCCAAAGCACCCAAGCCATCGCCTTTAGGACTATGTAGCAACACCAGTACGCAAACGCCTACTGCTGCGATCGCCCAAATGACCTTAACAACCGTAACTACCATGACAAATTCCTTACTCGGCTCAGCGCCAGCCCTAATACTGAGTACATCTTAGCCTATCCAAAGCCGCTTACCTATTCGCCTTCAATCCAGCAAGATTCTGGCTTAGCGCTGTAAAGACACCTTTACCGGCGAGCGACTAGGCTTATAGTCAGCTTCTTCTTCAAGAATCATCGGCTGTCCGGTCATTTCCTCGGGAATCGGCAGCCTCATAATCTGCAAAAGTGTCGGCGCAATATCAGCTAGGCATCCGCCTTCACGCAGCTGCACTTCGCAACCATGCCCCGGTATCTTTAGCCCCTCTCCCTCAATCAAAATAAAGGGCACCGGGTTGGTCGTATGCGCCGTCCAGGGTCTCCCCTCTTCGTCATGCATATACTCCGCGTTGCCATGATCCGCAATAATTAGCGTCGTCCCGCCCACGCGGCCGACTGCGCTTACCAGCTTTCCAACTTCGTGATCCACCACTTCTAAAGCATTGATAGTCGCTTCCATATTGCCGGTATGGCCCACCATATCCGGATTGGCATAGTTCACCACAATCAGCGAATACTCCCGCTTGTTGCAAGCCGCCACTACCGATTGAGTCACCTGCCGGGCCGACATCTTAGGGTCTTTATCGTAGGTAGCCACCATCGGACTCGATATCAGCTCGCGCACCTCACCCGGATAGGGATCTTCCAAGCCGCCATTAAAGAAGTACGTCACATGGGCATATTTCTCGGTTTCAGCAGTGCGAAACTGCTTTAGCCCGTTCTCAGCCACCACTTGTCCCAAAATCTTATCCAAGCTCTGCGGCTTAAAGACCACCAGTACAGACAGGCTCGGATCGTACTGCGTCATCGTGGCAAAGGTCAGCGGCAAAATAGGATCGCGTTCGAAGCCCTCAAAATCGCGCTTAACAAAAGCCTGCGTTAGCTCGCGAGCGCGATCTGGCCGAAAGTTGAAAAAGACAACGCCATCGCCCGCTGTCACCGCACCAGGGGCCAATCTAACAGGTTCGACGAATTCATCATTAACGCCAATATCATAAGAAGCTAGCAGCGCATCTAAAGCAGAAGTGCCCGTTCCCTCACCGTCCTCAGTCATCACCCGATAGGCTTTCTCTACGCGATCCCAGCGATTGTCTCTGTCCATTGCATAATAGCGACCGCTGATCGTCACCAGCCGACCGATGCCCAATTCATCCACGGCATCTTGCAGCTTTTTTACCGCAAACTCACCGTCTGTGGGCTTTGTATCGCGCCCATCGGTCACAACATGAATGCAAACCTCAGAAAGGTCTTGGGCCTTAGCCATCTCCAGTAGGCCAATTAAGTGGTCGAGATGCGAATGCACCCCCCCGTCAGAACAAAGCCCGACTAAGTGCAGCTTAGTCCCGGCGTAGCGAACTTTCTGACAAACCTCTAGCAAGTCAGGATTTTCTTGGATGGTTTTGCTTTCAACTGCATCCGAAATTCGTACTAGCTCTTGAGGCACCACTCGGCCCGCGCCAATGTTAAGATGGCCTACCTCGGAGTTGCCCATTTGCCCATCGGGCAGACCAACTGCCTTACCCGACGTGTTTATCTTCGTATGGGGATAGGTCTTCCATAGGCTATCCATTACAGGCGTTTTGGCATGGCTAATGGCGTTGCCGTGGCTATTATCACGACAGCCCCAACCGTCGAGGATCACAAGCACCATGGGAGAAATAGACGAGTCTGCCATACCAAAAGATCCTCTAGAGTTTGCAACAATTGGAAAGGCGCTTTGGCCCAAAAGAATGCTTTAAAGACGAGTGCCTAAAGATCCTAGCGGCACAGTCGTATCTATAGTATGAGATAGCAGGAGATGCTGGACGTTTCAAGGATCAGAAGTTGTCTGCTAAAAGAATTTATTAAAGAAGATCGCCGATCTTTACGCAGCAGTACGTTAAAAAGACCGATGGAACAACTAGTAATTATTTAACATGAGTTCTTCATAAAATAAAGGGCTAGCCGCGATAACAAGCAAAAAATGACCCCGGCAAAGCATCTCAAGCGCCCTTCACTACTGCCTTAGTTTTACGCTTTTCCGCCTGCTTTTCGCGATCCTTAGCGCGTCTAGCAGCTGTTTTTGCTGCTTTTTCGGCCTCTATCTTTTCCAGACGAGCGCGTTCTTTCTCTTCCTCTATTTTATCTAGATAGTAGCGATAGTCACCGCGATACAGTCGCAGCTCGCCATCGCGAATTTCCACAATCTTGTTGGCTACTTGAGAAACGAAATAGCGGTCGTGAGACACAATCAGGGCAGTGCCGTCATAGTTTTTCAGCGCGTTTTCTAGCATCTCCTTGGCAGGGATATCGAGGTGATTGGTCGGCTCATCTAGAATCAGCAGGTTTGCAGGCTGCAAAAGCATCTTAGCCAGCGCTAGTCGAGCTTTCTCGCCCCCACTCAAAGACTCCACCTTCTTAAAAGCAGAATCCCCGCTAAATAGGAATCGGCCTAGCAGCGTGCGCACCTCTTCGTTCTTCCAGTCGGGCACTTCATCGTGGATGGTTCCCAGTACCGTTTTAGACAGATCAAGAGCTTCTGCCTGGTTTTGCTCAAAGTAGCCAGGTAAAACGTTGTGATCGCCCATTTTTACGGTGCCTTCGTCTGGCGCTTCGCTGCCCGTAATCAAGCGCAGCAATGTGGACTTGCCCGCACCGTTGGGGCCGACAAAAGCAATGCGATCGCCCCGCTCAATCTCTAAGTCCGCACCCAAGAACAGAATCTTGTCGCCGTAGGTCAGCGTCATATCCGAAACGGTTACCACCTCTCGACCGCTGCGAGGGGCAGGCTGAAACTGAAACTGCAGTCCGCGCAGGTCGTTAATCGGCGCTTCTACGCGCTCTACTTTAGCTAGCTGCTTTTCTCTACTCTTTGCCTGGGTACTGCGCGTTGCACTCGCGCGAAACTTGTCTACAAACGTCTGCTGCTTAGCCAGCTCTTTCTGCTGCCGCTCGAAGGTGCTGAGCTGAGACGCTTTGCTTTCTGCCTTTTGCGCCAAGTAGGTGCTGTAGTTACCCAAGTAAGTGGTCGAAACGCCGTGTTCGGTTTCGACGATAGAAGTACAAAGCCGGTCTAGAAACTCCCGGTCATGAGAGACAATCACCATCGGAATGGTCAAACCTTTCAGGTAGGTTTCTAACCATTCAATGGTTTCCAAATCGAGGTGGTTCGTTGGCTCGTCCAGCAGGAGAATATCGGGCGATTGCAGCAGCACTTTACCTAGGCCCATGCGCATCTGCCAGCCGCCGCTGTAAGAACTAACCAGGCGATCGCCCGCATCGCTCTCAAAGCCCATCTCCGGTAAAATCTTCTCAATTCTAGCCTCTAGTCCGTAACCATCTAGCGCCTCAAACTGCCGCTGCTTCTTGTCCAGCTTATGAATTAGCTTCTCAAGCTGCTTAGCATCTGCCCCTTCCATCTGCATCGGGATCTCATTCAGCTCGTGCTGAATTTTGTTGGCCTCATGAAACACCGTCCAAAATTCTTCTCGCACCGTTCGCCGGGGATCAACCTCAAATTCTTGATTTAGCGCCGAAATATGCAGCTCATTCGGACGAATAATCTTGCCCGTAGTCGGCTCCACCTTGCCCTGAATAATCTTGAGCTGAGTAGATTTGCCCGCACCATTTACACCAACAAGACCAATGCGATCGCCCGTTTTCACCTCCCAGTTCACATCTTTGAGCACTTCTCCAGTGGGGTATATTTTGCTGATGTTTTCTAGGCGCAGCATAGACTAAAGCTCCGAAAGTAAAGGGTCTAGGGGAAATTATTTGTGTAGCTAAGTTTGTATAGCTAATTCGTATAGCCAGAAAATTTGTCAAACGCTTAATTAGGATGGCTAGCGTCTCAAAAAGACGAATTACTCCTGAGAAGGTCTCGGCTTCATCGCCTGCGTCGAAGGAATTTCTACGCCCGGTGAAAATTGACCTAGCCGATTCGCTTGGATAGCCGTTTCAAAAGTCGCTGTCAGCATGAAAGCCTTCTGGTTCGATGATGGGTTTTAGAACTAGAGGCAGCTATCAAGTGAACCTGCACACATAAGACTTATAGCATTTTAACAAACTTGTAACGAATTCGATACATAAAGGGTACACCTGTACGCTTTTATAGATATTCAAATAGGTATTCAAACCTAGAAGTCGCAACATGCGGATGCACTCGGGCGCTGTAGGCCAGGTTAACTACGGCGCTATAAACCTCTTAGCAGATGCAACTGTCCCCAGCAACCTGACAGACGTAATATTCAGGCGCAATAATTAGTTCTGCTGCTATCCCTCAACGCAATAAGGCTCACTATGACCTCTTTAAAAGCATTTTCTACTCGTTGCTCGCTAGTGGCGGCGTTAATTCTCGCTAGCAGTTCATGGCCATCCGCATCGGCCCAGCCTATTTCGCAGAGAACGGCTCAGCTAGCGCCTTCTCTAGAAACACCCGCTCCGCTGGAATCCTCAGAAGCAGATCTCTCAGAATCGCCCGTCCAAACGCCCTCTACTGAAACCAACGACCTTACCGAAACCGATGAGATCGCAATCGACACGGTTAACTACGCCGATGAGAAAATTTCTATAAACTACCCCGCCGCCTGGCAGCTAAAAATGCTGGACGATGGCATTTTGCTCTCTAGCGTTGCCACAGCTCCTGCCGACTTAGTAGCCACTCAAATTGTCAGAATAGCCGCCTCTCCAGGCGCGGTGGTCAATGCCAACATCGAAAGCTTTACAGCAGAAGGCTCAGCTGTTTCTCGCTACACCCGAGCTAATATAGACGGCCACGATGCGCTGGTCATGTGGCTAACCGATCGGCCTGATGAGCTGGGATCTGCGATCGCCACTTTCATCGGCTACGGCAACGAAACCGTTCTCCTCTTCAGCCGCTATGCCCCCGAAAACACCGCCGCCGAAGCGGACATCTTGCAAATCCACACCTCTTTCACCGATCCAGTCGCCGCTGCCGCATTCACAGAAGACGCCACAGCGCCTAACACAGCAGACACACTCTTAGAACCTACTCCCGCAGAAGTCAACGCCGCAGAGACTAGCAATACAGGAGAAGTCATCGTTCCGGCCAACAGTTCACCCAGCGAGTAAATATCCCTTAGCCCTTCCTGTCGCCGCCCATCAAATAGAGCAGCGCCATCCGCACGGCCACGCCACTAGCTACCTGTTTACCCACCAAACTAAGCTGCGGATCGTCCATTAAATCGGACGTAATTTCGACACCTCGGTTCGTCGGGCCGGGGTGCAACACTTTCACCTGGGGCTTGCAGACTTTTAGGCGATCGCGCGTCAGCCCAAACTGCCGATGATACTCCCGCAAGCTCGGCAGTAGATGCCCCGTCATCCGCTCTTTTTGCAGTCTCAGCGTCATCACAAAATCAGCGTCCGCCAGGGCCGGAGCAAGCTGCCAGTGCACAAATACCTGCCGCTCCACCTTGCCCTCAGCAGTCTTTAGAGGCGCCGAAAAAGCTTCGGCAAAAGCTTTGGGCAGCAGCGTAGGTGGGGCAGCTAAATGAACCTCTGCGCCGCAAGCCGTCAGGCTCCACAGGTTGGAACGCGCCACCCGCGAATGCAAAATATCGCCCACAATAGCGATCTTCTTACCGCTTAAGTCCTCAATCGATGGCTTGTCCCGGTCGATCGAATTACAGATTGTCAGCAGATCTAGCAGCGCCTGGGAGGGATGCTCGTGCTGACCATCACCCGCATTAAGAACCCCTACGCCTGCGCCTAACCTGTCCATTTCTTGAGCAATCGTAGCCGGGACGCCCGCAGCTTTGTGTCGGATCACCATCAAATCGGTGCCCATGGCCAGATAGGTTTTCGCCGTGTCCAAAATGGTTTCGCCCTTCGTTAGCGACGAGCTACCCGGTGAAAAATTGAGCGTATCTGCCGACAGTCGCTTAGCGGCTAGCTCAAAGCTGCTGCGCGTTCGAGTTGAGGGTTCGAAAAACAAATTGGCGACCACTTGCCCCTGTAGTGTGGGAACCTTTTTGGTACGCCGCGACAGAACGCCCTGAAAGCTCAGCGCCGTTTGCAAAACGCTCTCGTATTCAGCCGGGCTAAAGTCCGCTAAAGAAATAATGTGGCGTCGGGTCCAGGGAGGGTTAGTCATAAAGAAAGGCGTAGTTAGCTGATTTGAGGCCGCATTGCTTTGCAAATTGGCACATAAAGTGCACCGGCGGGCCTCCTGTTTTGTAGGATAAGGATATCTTTTATATAGTGCTGTACTCAGTATTTCGTCAGATGGTTCGCTTGCCAGGTTTCACCCCAACCCAGACCAATCGCCAAGCTGTGAATACGACAGCGGTCAAACCGACTGGGATCAAAATGATGCGTACCCGTGCGGGACTAAAGGGGCTAGCACTGGCGCTGACGCTGGTCATGGCGAGCTGTGCAACCTCACCAGATACCGTAGTTGTAGAGCCAGATCCGAAAGAAGTCCCAGAAGTTGTTCCCGAAAAGGCCAATCCGCCTATCGTTGAAGAACCGCCTGCAAAAAATCCTGTTCCAGCACAGGCCGATGGCACTCAAAATACTAAGCCGCCCGCTGAGAGCGAGATGGTCACCGTCGAGGTATATACCATTGACGACCAGTGCAACGACTTTATTGCACAGCCGGTGCAGGTTTCTAGCGCCAAAGCCATTGACGAGGCTGTAGGCAAGGCGATGACCGCAGAAGAGTACAACGCGTTTAAGCTAGCGGGCTACCAAGTTAATATCACTGGCAGTACAGCCGTTGTTGACATGCAGCTAGCACCCGGCTCAGAGCGAAAGTTTGTTTCACTCTCTAGCTGCGAGCAGCGATCGCTCTTTGGCAGCATCAGAGAAACGCTGTTAAATAATACCGACTGGGGCGTGACTTCAGTGAAGTTCACCAGCTCCGGCAAAGAGATCATCATCTAAGCCCTGATAGCCAATCTACGCTTTAGAAACGGCTGGGTGGCCTTTCCAGTACCATCGCCAGGGCCATTCAGCGGCTTTTGTAATGCCGATGCGCGTCGTCTGTACCAAATCAGGCTGACTGACCGAAAGCTTTGAGTGCTCTAGCCAAAGTCCATTATCCGGATGGTAAAGCACCCCGTCTAGCGAGCGATCAATTTCTAGTGCTCTGCACAGCTTTCCTGGCCCTGCCGCTACGCGGTGGGGCTTTTTGGCTTGCTGCGGCGTCAACTGCGGTGGCAACAGATCGAGCGATAAGGCCCGAATTAGCACGGCGCTGCCGATCCCTTCTGGCTCGGTGACGACGTTCAAGCAGTGGTACATGCCGTAAATAAGGTAGACATAGCTGTGTCCGGGAGGCCCAAACATGGCGGCGTTGCGCTTGCTTTTTCCACGGTAGGCGTGGCAGGCCGGATCGCCGGGCGAGTAAGCTTCAGTTTCTATTATCAAAGATCGAATCAGCGGCCCGTTTGGCATTTGTCGAAGCAGCGTGCAGCCAATGAGCGCAGGCGCAACTTCTATAGAAGGGCGATCGCACCAGTCAGGATTAATTCGTTGCGCCACATCAGGGCTTTCGATATCAGGGCTTTCGATATCAGAGCTTTCGATTATTCTTTCGGCAGAGTTTTCGCCAGAAACCATTAAGAATCGTCTCATTTACAAAGTAAAGTTGTTAGTATCTCTAATGACATAGCTATGTCGCAATCCTTTACGGGTCGCTAGTCTATAGCTCATTAGCCAATCGGAAATTATGGACATCAAACTCGTTATCTTTGCCCTGGTGGGCCTGTTCTCAGCCGCCTGCCTGTTTTTTGGCACCCGCAACGGCTTTTACGATTCGGAGAACTATCATGGAAATGGGTCTGCACACTAGGCATACAGGCAATTAAGCTAAAAGTCTGATCAGAGTATGATAAAAGCCTGACAAAAGCCGCCATGAAGATCTAGCCACCCGGTTTTTACTGTTACATCGAGCGATCATTGTCCGTGACTGAGCTTGCTTGCCTTCCTTATGGCGTCGGTTATCAACAGGAGGGGGTCTGTCTGCGCATTCAGATAGGCCCCTATTCTATTTTGCTCGACTGTGGCCTGGCTAATATCGAACCGCTTAAAGAAAATGCCGCCGACTTCGTGCTGTGCAGCCATGCTCACACAGACCACATTCGCGGACTGCTCCCACTACACCGGGCCTTTCCTCATCTACCTATTTTCAGCAGCGATATCACCGCTCGCCTCCTGCCGCTCAACTGGCCGGGCCAAGAGGATGCCAACTTTTGTCGCACGCTACCCTGGCGATCGCGCGTCGAAATCGCGCCCGGTCTGACGGTACAGCTTTGGCCCGCCGGACATTTGCCGGGAGCCGCCTGCTTTCTCATCACCTACGAAACGCGCGATCGCACCTTTAGCGTTTTTTACAGCGGCGACTGCTTTCTATCCAACGGGCGACTCGTAGAGGGCATGCCGCTAACCGAGCTGCGAAACCTGAAGCCAGACGTGATGATCGTAGAAGGCAGCTACGGCACCGAGCGCCACCCGCACCGCAAACAGCAGGAGAACTACCTGCTCGATCGCCTAAGCGAAGCCCTCAAGGAAAAGAATGGACATCCAGGGAGAGCCGTTTTTCCCTGTCCGCTGCTGGGGCTAGGGCAAGAGCTGCTGATGTTGCTGCGATCGCACCATCGCTTCACCGGCCAGCCGGTAGACATTTGGGTAGACCCGCTCATCGCCATGGGCTGCGACGCCTACTTAGGCTGTCTCTCTGCGCTGCCCGCCACCGTTAGAAACTTTGCTCAGCATCAGCCCTTATTCTGGGACGAGCGCGTCCTACCTAGAATCCGCCGATTAGAAACGAGCACGTCCCCAGAAGAACTAGCGATCAGTATCGATCCCGCTATCTTTATCGTGCATCCGGCCACATTGCCTAGTACCTACTGCCAGGG
>Ga0209194_1001313_pt1 | contig 15953 bp, 13 predicted proteins | sample COGITO_mtgs_1004_FD_184787 | JGI IMG/M metagenome (GOLD analysis project Ga0209194, IMG submission 184787) | Pelagic marine microbial communities from North Sea - COGITO_mtgs_100413 (SPAdes) (version 2) | ecosystem: Environmental > Aquatic > Marine > Epipelagic ...
CTGGCTGGTGGCGATTGCGTTGCTAGTACTGACTAGCTAGTGGCTTTTTAACTAGTGGCTGTCTCTCCACCGTTCTCTCTATTCCAGGGCGCCACTTTAAAGAGTAGCAACATGCCGGGAATCGCCAGTAGGGTGCAGACATAGAAGAAGTTTTCCCAGCCCAGGCCTTCAACAATAATGCCGGTAAATGAACTGGCCACGGTGCGCGGCACTGCGGTCAGGGCAGTAAATAGCGCCAGCTGAGTAGCGGCAAAGGCCGGATGGGTAGAGCGAGCCATAAAGGCCACAAAAGCGGCGGTGCCAAGACCGACGCCGAGATATTCAAAGCTAATCACCAGCCCCAGTAACCAGAGACCTTCACCCACTCGCGCGAGCAAGGCAAAGCCGAGAATCGAAATAATCTGCACCAAACCAAATAGCCACAGGGCACGATTAATACCGATCTTAAGCATCAAGATGCCGCCTAAAATACCTCCGATAATCATTGGCCACAGGGCTGCATGTTTGGCGATCAGACCAATCTCAGTCTTGGTGAAGCCCATATCCAGATAAAAGGGTGTCGCCAGCGCCGTGGCCATGCTGTCGCCGAGCTTATAGAGCAGCATGAAGGCCAAAATTAGACAGGCCTGCCGCACACCCTGGCGAGAGAAAAACTCTTTGAAGGGATCAACTATAGCTTGATTCAATGTAGTGGGGTGGCGGGCGTCAGCCTTGGGCTCGGCAATACTCAGGGTCATCACAATGCCGATCAACATAAAGGCCGCGGTAACCATAAATACAGATTGCCAGGGCAGGCTGTCGGCCAGTATCAGAGACAGAGAGCCGGGGACCAATCCGGCAATCCGGTAGGCGTTTACATGAATCGAGTTGCCCAGACCCAGTTCCTGGTCTGGCAGTATCTGGCGACGGTAGGCGTCGAGGACAATGTCTTGGGTAGCGCTTAAAAAAGCGATCAGCAGGCAGAGCCAGGCGATGCTCCAGATGTCGGTGTTAGGGTTAAAAAAGCCCAGGCCGCCAATCGACAGCAATAAACCGATCTGAGTGGCCAGCATCCAACCGCGGCGCAGACCGCCCTCAAAACCAAAAGCAGAACCCAGCTTACTTAAACCGGGAATAGCTAAACGATAGCGGTCCAGCAGTGGTGACCAGAAAAATTTCCAGGTGTAGGGCAGGCCGATCAGCGCAAAGAACCCGATCTCTTTGAGACCTACGCCTTCGGAGCGCAGCCAGGCCGGTACTAACGAGATCAGTAAATACAGCGGCATGCCCGAGGCAAAGCCGGTAAAGATACAGATCAACATACGGCGATTTAGCAGCGCCTGCTTGATGCTGGTTGAGTTCATTATGAGCCTTATTGCTATTCTTATAAGTGCTGCTGTTGCCTAGGGCCGCCAGCGAAATTGTTTGAGACTGATACGGCCGCTATTAAACACAACCCCTTCTTCTTGTAACAGTGCCCGTTGCCTTATGCCACTGTCACTCTCCGGATTCAGACTGATTTTGCCCGCGGCATTGATTACCCGGTGCCAGGGCAATGTGCTTTCAGCGGGCAGATTGCGCAATATATAGCCGACTTGGCGCGCGGCTCGGGGCAATCCCGCCAACTCTCCAAGCTGGCCGTAGGTTACGACTTTCCCCTGGGGTATAGCCGCCAGAGCAATATAGACTTTTTGCTCTCTGCTTGGTTCCGGATCTCGCCGAGGTTCGTCGGCGTGGTTATTTTTCATGGCCCAAGATTACGCTATTCGCCGCGCTGTTGAAATAGACGAAACTACCCCAATGTACCTAATACCCCGGCCGAACTGGGCGGGCGAAAATGAGATGACGACTGTGCGCTACCTATTTTTAATATTTGTGATTACGCCGGTGCTAGAGATGTGGCTGCTGATAACCGTCGGTGCCCAGATTGGAGCGCTGCCCACTATTGGCCTGGTACTACTCACCGCCTTTGTCGGGGTAAACCTGCTGCGCTATCAGGGTTTCGACACATTGTGGCGCGGCCAGCGCAAGTTTGCCGAGGGCCAGCTGCCCGCCCAGGAAATTGCCGAGGGGATTATCCTCGCGGTATCTGGCGCACTGTTGCTGACCCCGGGCTTTGTTACCGATGCCATTGGCTTTGCCGGATTGATTCCCATGGTGCGCGGTGCGATGGCGCGCTTGGTGCTGAGTCGCATGGTGGTCTCTGGTATGGCTAGGGGTTCATCGGGTTCATCAACCACAGGCTTTACCGTTAATGGCGGCAGGGTCGACCACTCGGCTTCTAGCGGTGCCAGCAAGTCAGAGGATATTATCGAAGGTGAGTCCTGGGACGAGAAGTAAGTTAAAAACACTTTATGGCATTAACAAACAAGGAGGATTACTCAAAAGGAAGAGACAAAATAATTACCCTGATCCCTTGAAAAAGAAATCAGGCGCCACCATATGATGGGCAACCGCGAGATTCCGCTCGCATAAGTAACTTTTGAACAACGTAGATAGATAAATTGGAGAGACAAAGTATGAAAATTCGTCCATTACACGACCGAGTGATCGTTCGTCGCGAGGAAGAAGAAGCACAATCCGCTGGCGGTATCTTGCTGCCAGGTTCTGCACAAGAAAAGCCTAACCAGGGCGAAGTTATTGCTGTAGGCAGTGGCCGTATTCTGGATAACGGCGATGTGCGCCCGGTTGATGTGAAAGTGGGTGATAAGGTTGTGTTTGGTAAGTATGCCGGACAGGACACCATTGATGTCGAAGGTGAAGAGCTGATTATTCTCAGCGAAACCGATATCAAAGCAGTTGTCGAAGCCTAAGAGCTTGTAGTCGATAGCTTGTAATAAAATGGCTTGTAATAAATAGCTTGTAGTAGGCAGCTAGTCACAAAAAGCGCCTACAGAATTTTTGTTTTAACCAGATTGATGAAAGGAATTAAACATGTCAGCTAAAGAAGTGAAGTTTGGCAGCAGTGCTCGCCAAGGTATGTTGGACGGTGTAAACATCCTCGCCAACGCCGTAAAAGTAACGCTCGGCCCCAAAGGCCGCAACGTAGTATTAGATAAGTCATTCGGTGCCCCTACCGTCACTAAAGATGGCGTATCTGTAGCCAAAGAAATTGAGCTCGCAGACAAGTTCGAGAACATGGGCGCGCAGATGGTTAAAGAAGTGGCTTCAAAAGCCTCTGACGAAGCCGGTGACGGCACCACTACTGCAACTGTTCTGGCTCAGGCAATTATTATTGAAGGCCTCAAGTCTGTAGCTGCAGGTATGAACCCAATGGACCTCAAGCGTGGCATCGACAAAGCAGTGATTGCTGCTGTTGCTGAAATCGCCGCACTGGCCAAGCCTTGCTCAGAGTCTAAAGAAGTGGCTCAGGTGGGTACTATCTCTGCCAACAGTGATGCGCACATCGGTGACATCATTGCTGAAGCCATGGACAAAGTCGGTAAAGAAGGCGTGATCACTGTTGAAGAAGGCACTGGTCTAGAAAATGAGCTGGATATTGTTGAAGGTATGCAGTTCGACCGCGGTTACCTCTCGCCTTACTTCATCAACAACCAAGAGAACATGAGCGCTGAGCAAGAGAGCCCATTTATCCTGCTAGTTGATAAGAAGATCTCCAATATTCGTGAACTGCTGCCACTGCTGGAAAATGTAGCCAAAGCTGGCAAGCCGTTAATGATTATTGCTGAAGACGTTGAAGGCGAAGCCCTAGCCACTCTGGTTGTTAACAACCTCCGCGGCATCGTTAAAGTATCTGCCTGTAAAGCACCTGGCTTCGGCGATCGTCGCAAGGCAATGCTTGAAGATATCGCCACATTGACTGGCGGTACAGTGATCTCTGAAGAAGTCGGTCTTGAGCTTGAAACTGCTACTCTTGAGCACCTGGGTACAGCTAAGCGCATCACCATGACCAAAGAAGCCACCACTATTGTTGACGGCGCTGGCGATGCAGCCACTATCGGTGCTCGCGTTAAGCAGATCCGTGCACAGATCGAAGACACCAGCTCAGACTACGATCGTGAGAAGCTTCAGGAACGTGTAGCCAAGTTGGCTGGCGGTGTTGCAGTGATCAAGGTTGGCGCAGCTACTGAAATGGAAATGAAAGAGAAGAAAGCCCGCGTTGAAGACGCCCTGCACGCAACTCGTGCTGCGGTTGAAGAAGGCGTGGTACCTGGCGGCGGTGTTGCTCTGGTACGTGTGCTGCAGAAAATTGCTCACATTACTGGCGACAACAACGATCAAACTGTGGGTGTGGGCATTGCTCTGCGCGCCATGGAAGCGCCACTGCGTCAGATCGTCACCAATGCTGGCGGCGAAGGTTCCGTGGTAGTGGACAAAGTCAAAGCAGGCGAAGGTAACTACGGTTACAACGCTGCGACTGGCGAATACGGCGACATGATTGCCATGGGTATCCTGGATCCAGCCAAGGTTGCACGTACTGCTCTGCAGGCCGCTGCTTCTATTGCTGGCCTGATGATCACCACCGAAGCCATGGTTGCCGATGCGCCTAGCGACGCACCAGCTGGCGGCGGCATGCCAGATATGGGCGGCATGGGCGGAATGGGTGGCATGGGCGGCATGATGTAATCTAGCCTCTCGACCTATTTTGCAACTTATGTTGTAAAGCTTAAAGAAGAGCCCCGCAGATCGCTGCGGGGCTTTTTTTTGCGCATATTTTTTTATTCAGGGCAAATAAGCGCTAAAAAAGTCACCATTGCCGACCAAAGGTGATTGCTATTTTGCCGCTCTTCCCCAACAATTGGCCCCAAGAAAAATAGCCGTCCTAAAGGGCGCAATACGTTAAAAACTATATATGGAGTCTGTTATGACCGGTGAATTAATTGAATTTCTAGTCCGTTGGGGCCACGTCCTTTTCGGAATCGTTTGGATAGGTATGCTGTACTACTTTAACTTTGTTCAGGGCGGCTACTTCAAAGAAGCTTCTCCAGAAGCTCTGGCTGATGCCAAAGCTAAGTTGGCACCCAGCGCACTCTGGTGGTTCCGTTGGGGCGCTATGTTTACCTTCATCACTGGTCTCTACCTGCTGCACGTTGTCACTGGCAAAAGCCAGCTCAACAACTACATTATTGTTGGCGCGGTGATGGGTACTCTGATGTTTATCAATGTCTGGGCAGTGATCTGGCCAGCACAGAAGATTGCATTGGGTCTGGTTGAAGGCGGCGATAAAGCCGCTGCAGGTGCCAAGGCACTGTTGGCCTCACGCACAAACGTTCTGTTCTCGGCTCCTATGTTGCTGGGTATGCTTGCCGGTCCTCACTATGTTGGTCAAGGCTACGGCTCAGCCGTCGGCGGCACTGGCCTGATTGTTATGCTGGTTGTTGTTGCACTGCTTGAAGTCAACGCACTGGTTGGCAAGCAGGGTCCAATGACTACAGTCAAAGGCGTGATTCACTCAAGCCTGGGTCTGACTGCGGTAATGGTTCTGGCGCTTAACCTGCTGTAATTGTTCGCTGCAAAGCATGTAAAAAAAGCATGTAAAAAAAGCCGACCCAGTGTCGGCTTTTTTGTGCCTGTTGGATTTAGGCTTGGCCCTAGGTGCTAGTGATAAATAAGCTATTGTGCGGATGTAGCTGGAAATTAATTTGCGTATAATGCTGCCATCTTTCAGGTCTCTCTAAACAGGATTTTAAAATGACTGCGGAAAAACCCCGAATCAACCCCATTGTTGCCGAACGAGACGATATGATTGGGCGCTCATCGACTTCCACATCCTCTAGCAAAAAAGGTTCTTCTGGGGGTGATGGCAAACGACCTGGCGGTGGCTCATCCAATGGTTCCTCTGGTGGGTCCGGCGGCAGTAATATCCTGGTACTGATTATTCTCGTGGCCCTGGTTGGCGCAGGGGGCTTTGGCTGGGTTCAGTTTGCCTCACTGTCGGCCAACCACAGCGATTTACAGCAGCGTTTTGAATCTCTTGAATCTCGCCTTAGCAGTACCGATGAATCGGTGACTCAGTCCGGCGCGGCCATGCAGCTGAATATCAGCAAGCAGTCTGACGAGCTAAAAAAACACTGGAGTGAAATCCGTAAACTCTGGGGCGTGACCAACGACATCAACAAAGCCAAAATTGATACCAACAAAAAAGATATCGCCTTTCTGGCCAACAAGCGCTCCGCGATTGAAAAGTCGATCTCTGAACTCAGTGCTCGAGTGGATAAAGAAAACCGCAGTCTGACCAATCTCAGCGGTAACTATCTGGCTATCTCGGCGGATATAGATGCGGTGAATGCCAGTGTGCGAAAATTATCTGACAAAGTGGCCAGTCTTCAGTTATCACTGACTAACATTGATCGTCAGCTCAAGGCCAATGCCGAGGGCATTGAGTCTATGGATGCCTTTCGTCGTCAGACCAGTCAAAAAATTTACGCTCTCGAAAAGCGCTCTTCAGGCTCAGTGACGGCGCCAGCGACCAATGCTGTCACTCCGCCCAGCCAATAAATAACAGGGATTAAAATCAGCATGACTATTATTCGCCAACAAGATCTAATCGAGAGCGTCGCTGACGCGTTGCAATATATTTCCTATTACCACCCAGTGGATTTTATTCAGGCGGTAAAACAGGCCTATGATCGTGAAGAGTCGAAAGCGGCGAAAGACGCTATGGCACAGATCCTGGTCAACTCGCGTATGTGCGCCATGGGTCATCGGCCGATCTGTCAGGACACTGGTATTGTCACCGTGTTTGTTCGGGTGGGTATGAACGTCCAGTGGCAAGGGGATATGAGCCTTACCGATATGATCAATCAGGGTGTCCGTCAAGCCTACACTCACCCAGACAATGTTCTGCGCGCCTCGATCCTCAGCGATCCCGATGGCGAGCGAAAAAATACCGGCGACAACACTCCGGCGGTGATTCACTACGAAATAGTTCCTGGCGACAAGGTATCCATCGATGTGGCGGCCAAAGGTGGCGGCTCCGAAGCGAAATCCAAATTTGCCATGCTCAACCCCTCAGATTCAGTGGTCGATTGGGTCCTTAAAATGGTTCCCACCATGGGTGCCGGCTGGTGTCCACCGGGTATGCTGGGCATAGGTATTGGCGGCACTGCTGAAAAAGCCATGTTGCTGGCCAAGGAATCATTGCTTGAGCACATCGATATCTCAGAGCTCCAGGCGCGCGGTGCAAGCAATCGCAATGAAGAATTGCGTCTTGAGCTGTTCGACAAGGTCAATGCACTGGGCATTGGCGCTCAGGGTCTCGGCGGTTTGACCACGGTTCTCGATGTTAAGGTGAAAGATTACCCCTCTCATGCGGCGAACAAAGCAGTGGCGATTATCCCTAACTGCGCTGCCACCCGCCATGTGCACTTTGACCTGGATGGCAGTGGCCCAGCGCATCTGGAGCCGCCAAATCTTGAAGATTGGCCCGAAATCACCTGGGAAGCCGACGAATCTGTGCGCAGGGTCAATCTCAATGAAGTGACCCAGGAAGATATTGCCACTTGGAAGCCCGGCGATACTCTATTGCTATCAGGCAAAATGTTGACCGGACGCGACGCAGCGCATAAAAAAATGACCGACATTCTCGCCACTGGCGAGAAGTTGCCCGTGGACTTAACCGATCGCTTTATCTACTACGTGGGCCCAGTAGACCCAGTTCGTGAAGAAGCGGTTGGCCCTGCAGGTCCCACTACAGCAACACGCATGGATAAATTTACCCGCACCATGCTCGAAGAAACTGGGCTGATGGGCATGATTGGTAAAGCCGAGCGCGGCCAAGTGGGTATAGATGCGATTCGTGACAATGAAGCGGTCTATCTAATTGCAGTGGGTGGCGCGGCCTATTTGGTGTCAAAGGCGATTACTCACGCTGAAGTCGTGGCTTTTCCCGAGTTGGGTATGGAAGCGATTTATGAATTTGAAGTGAAGGATATGCCGGTCACTGTGGCGGTGGATACCAAGGGCGAATCTGTGCATCGTATCGGGCCACAAATTTGGCAGGCAAAAATTGAGGAAAAAACCCTCAACTTGGTTTAGTCTTAAGAGGCTAGTTAGTTCTGACCTGTCGGTTAGTGAATAGACTGGATATGTAAGTTAGATTGTTCGGGCAGGATAGGTAAGGTTTACACTGGTATAAAAAGTGTATAAAGCGTGAGTGCACATCAACATGCACTCAAAAAAGGATTTTTTTTTAGTTTTTAAGGGAGAAAGTATGAAATCTATAAATGGATTGTTGGGAGCAATGACACTGGTTTTAGCGGGGGCAGCAACTGCCGCCGATGACTGGTATGTGGGTGTGACAGCTGGTCACTATGATCTGGATGGCGAACGCGCCATTGTTGAAGATCACAATAGTGTGACCGCCGGTGTACAAGTGGGTAAATACCTCTCCGACACATTGGCAGTGGAATTGGGTTACGGCGCCAATGCCGGACACGATGATTTCGATGTGCTGTCATTAAATGGTTTGCTCTGGTTAAACAATAACGATGCCACTAACTGGCGTCCCTATGTGTTATTCGGTCTTAATCAGTACGACTTTCAAGATGCTTCGAATCTAGTGCTAGATCATGACGATCGCTCCACTCAGATAATGGTGGGTGTCGGCATGGGCACGCAGTTTAGTCACGGTCTTGAGTTTCGTGCGGATGTGCGCGGCATGGCAGGTCATGACGAAGACGGTGAAGATGTGGGTGTGCAGTTCTCACTGAATAAAGTCTTTGGTAGCAAGTCAGCTGCGCCTGCGCCTGCGCCAGCACCAGTTGCTGAGCCTGTTGTTGCTCAGGCAATAGCAGAGCCAGAAGTCGAGGCGGAACCAGAAGTTCGCACCATCACCGTACGACTCAATGTTGAATTTGAATTTAACAACGACACTGTGTTGGCTGTTTATGGTGATCAGTTAGAAGCCATTGCCGCCGCCATGAAAGCCCAGGACGATATAGATCTGGTGCTCGAGGGTCACAGTGATAGCCGCGGAGCCGACCAGTACAACATGAGTTTGTCTGATCGTCGCGCCAAAGCAGTTAAAGCCAAGCTGGTCGAGGATTACGGTATTCCTGCCGCACGTATCAGTGCAGTGGGCTACGGTGAGACTAAGCCAATAGCCACCAACGAAACTGACGAAGGCCGCGCACGCAACCGCCGTGTAGTGGGTGAGATGTCTTTTTCTGAGGTCTACAACTTCTAATTGGAGTTGGCTCTAGTACTAAAAACGGCGCTATCTACATAGCGCCGTTTTTTTATGTATAAAAAATCATTGTGATGGATAATGACCGCTAGCAAATCTGCGAGGCTAAAAAATGGACAACACATTCTATTGGCACGACTACGAAACCTTTGGTATCAATCCGTCGATTGACAGACCCAGTCAGTTTGCCGGTCTGCGCACCGACTTTGATCTAAACCCCATTGGTGAACCGCTGGTGATTTATTGCCAGCCACAGCCGGATCTGTTGCCCGCACCCCAGGCTTGCCTAGTCACAGGAATAACCCCCCAGCATGCGCTCAAAGAAGGCCTCACAGAGCCCGCGTTTATCGCTGCTATCCATCAGCAGATGGCGCGCCCCAACACCTGTAGTGTCGGTTACAACAGTATTCGCTTTGATGATGAAGTGACTAGATACACCCTGTATAGAAATTTTTACGATCCCTATCAGCGTGAGTGGAAAAACGGCAACTCACGCTGGGACATTATCGATATGCTGCGTCTCTGCCGCGCCCTGCGCCCCGAAGGCATCGAATGGCCTGATCATGAACCCGGCCGCCCCAGCTTTAAACTTGAAGACCTCACTGCAGCCAATGGCCTGGCCCACGAAGCCGCCCACGACGCGCTCTCGGATGTCACGGCGACCATTGCCATGGCCAAGCTGGTTAAGGAAAAGCAGCCGCGACTGTTTGAATACGCCCTGCAAAATCGCGGTAAAAAACAGATCGCCGCGATGCTCGATCTCAAGGCGCGCAAGCCGTTTTTCCATATCTCTGGCATGCTCGCCAAAGAACATATGTACGGCGCTCTGATGATGCCTTTGGCCCAGCATCCCACCAATAGCAATGGCATTATCTGCTTTGACCTGTCCGCCGACCCAGAGACTCTGGTGGGCCTCAATGAGCATCAGATTCGCGATCGCGTATTTACTGCCAGCAGTGATTTACCCGAAGGCACAGAGCGTATTCCTCTCAAAGTTATCCATATCAACAAGGCACCGGTAGTGACCACTCACAAGCTGGTAGATGCCGCCGCAGCCAAGCGTTTGGATATTGATCTTGAGCGCTGTGATCGTAACTGGCAGCGTCTCAACAGCATGGATCTCAGTGACAAGCTGCAGCTGGTGTTTCGCGATCAGAAATTCCCACCCAAATCCGATGCCGAGCAACAGCTCTATGGCGGCTTTTTGCCCAACCAGGACAAGAGTCTGCTCGATGATGTGCGGCAGGCTACGGCTAGTGACTTCAGTCAGCAGCAATTTTATTTTGCCGATCAGCGTTACAACCAATTGCTGTTTAGCTATCGCGCCCGCTACTTCCCCGAGTCTCTCACTACCGAAGAGCAACAGACCTGGCTTGAGAGCTGTCGCTGGCGTCTTACCGATGAGACATCTGGTTATCTAACCTTGCAGCAAAATCGCAAGACTCTCGATGAATTGCTCGCCGACGGTAGTCTCAGTGATCACAAGCGTGGCGTGCTGCAAGCACTGGAGAGTTGGAGCGAGTCGGTGACACAGCAGTTTGGGCTTTAGTCGAGCTGTCGAACTGACCTGCGGTTGTAATTGAGAAGAACAGGTAAACAGGCTAGAATCCGCCAACTAAATTGCCCTCAAGGTACCCCGTGAACTTTACCGGCGCGCACATACTTTCCATCAGCCAGTTTCAGCGGCAGAATGTTGAACAGATTTTCTCTGTAGCAGATCGAATGGAGCCCTATGCACTGCGCAAAAGGGTTACCCGCGTTCTTGAAGGCGCCATTCTCGGCAATATGTTTTTCGAAGCCAGCACCAGAACCCGCGTCAGTTTCGGCTCCGCGTTTAACCTACTCGGCGGCGAAGTGCGCGAGACCGCCGGCTTTGAAAGCTCGGCACTGGTCAAAGGCGAATCGCTACAGGACACCGCTAGAGTTCTGTCAGGCTTTAGTGATGTAATTTGCATGCGCCATCCCCAGGAAGGCTCGGTGGCAGATTTTGCTAGCGCCAGTCGTGTGCCAGTAATGAACGGCGGTGACGGTGCCAATGAACATCCCACTCAGGCGCTGCTGGATCTCTATACCATTGGCCGCGAACTGGAAGCCAAGGGTCGCACTATCGATGGTCTGCGAATTGCCATGATCGGCGACCTGCGCCACGGTCGCACAGTACACTCCCTGAGCAAGCTGCTGAGTCTCTACACCAATATTCAGGTAATGCTGATTTCGCCAAAAGAGCTGGCCCTGCCCGAGACTATTATCGAGCAGATGCGCAGCGCCGGTGTAAAAGTGACGGTCTCCGATGAGCTGAATAACAGCATCGCCAATGTGGATATTGTCTACTCTACACGGATTCAAGAAGAGCGCTTTACCAGCAAAGCCGAAGCCGATTTATACCGCGGCAAGTTTCGCCTTAACCAGGCTATCTACACCAAGCACTGCGAGCCGAACACGGTGATTATGCACCCACTGCCGAGAGACTCCCGCAGCGATGCCAATGAGCTGGACTGCGATCTTGACGACAACCCTAATCTGGCGATTTTTCGCCAGACCGACAATGGTCTGCTGATTCGCATGGCGCTATTTGCCCTAGTGCTGGATGTGGTGGACAAGGTTGATGAGTTCTCTCGTGAGGTTCACTGGTACAACCCCCGACAACAATAACACCCTTGACCATACCCTCCGGTTACCAGTAACTGGCGGCGATGGTCTTTGTTTCAAGTATTCAAAAAACTGCCTGAAATTTTATTAGAGCATGTAGGCCAAGAGTACTTTAGAGGTTCCAATGAGTGAATTTGACGATATTCGTCCCTACAACGACAGTGAAGTGCCCGCGGTTATTGCACGCCTGATTGCCAGCTCGGAATTTATCGATCTGCTACTATCGCGACGGGCGCCCATGATGAGTAAAATCTGCCCTTGGCTGCTGCGTCCGCTGCTGCGCCTAGTGTTGTCAAAAGCTGCCAAAAAAATGCATACGGTCGCCGACCTGCAGCGTTATCTGACGGTATCCTTAAAAGGTCTAGTGGATAAAACGACTGATGGCTTTAGCTTCAGCGGCATTGAAAAACTTGACCCGAAAAAATCCTATCTGTTTCTCAGCAACCACCGTGATATCGCCATGGACCCAGCAATGGTCAATCTGGCGCTGATCGAAAGCGGCATGGACACATTGCGCATCGCCATTGGCGACAACCTGCTGAGCAAGCCCTTTGCCTCGGACCTGATGCGAGTCAACCGTAGCTTTATTGTTAAGCGCGATATTAGTGGTCGCCGTGAAAAGCTTACTGAGCTGAAAAAGCTCTCTGGTTATATCCGTCACTCCATTGCTGAAGATGGCGTTTCAATCTGGATTGCCCAGCGTGAAGGGCGCGCCAAAGATGGTCAGGACCGCACCGAAACTGCACTGTTAAAAATGCTCGCTCTGTCCAAGGACAAAGACCAGAGCTTCGCCCAGGCCACTGGCCAGCTCGCTATAGTGCCTGTCAGTATTTCCTATGAGTACGACCCCTGTGATGTGGATAAAGGCCGTGAGCTATTTGCCAAACAGAGTGGCCAGGACTATATCAAGCAGGAGTTTGAGGATCTCGACACCATTCAGAAGGGACTTGTTGGCTATAAAGGACGAGTGCATGTGGCCTTTGGCGATGTGCTTGCCGATGAGTCTAGCGATCAGTTAGAGAGCGCCGACAACCTTGCCACAGCCATAGATCAGCAGGTTTACAGTCAGTACAAACTGTTCCCCAGCAATATTATGGCCTACCAACTGTTGGGTAATACTGAAGGCCTAGAGCAGGTCAAGGCGCTGTGGCCAGATTGTGATTGGTTCGACGTAGAAGCCTCGTTTAAAAGCCGCCTCAATGCTGCACCACGAGATTATCGTAGTATTATTACCGAGAGCTACGCCGCACCGGTATTCAATTATTTGAAAGCCACACAGGGATGTTAATTTTTTGTTAGACGCAGAAGTCAGAGAGACAATCCAGCAGGGCTACCGCAAGTTCTTAAAGTCACGTGACCTGAGCCCGCGTCTCGGCCAAAAGCAGATGATCGCCACCGTGGCCAACGCCCTCAGCGACGATGATCCGGACAAGCGTCTGGCGGTGGTTGAAGCGGGCACAGGTACAGGTAAAACCGTCGGCTATCTAATCGCCGCACTGCCCATCGCCCGTGCCTTAAAAAAGACCGTGGTCGTGGCCACTGGCACCATTGCCCTGCAAGAACAGTTAATTCACAAAGACCTGCCCGAACTTCTTGAAGCCTGCGGCTGGGACCACAGCTGTGCGCTGGTCAAAGGTCGCGGACGCTATGCCTGTAACCTGAAAATGGAACAGTGCCTCGATGCAATCAAATCAAAAGACGCGGGACTGTTTCTCTTCGAAGACGAAGAAGCCTTTAATCCCAATGTACAGACTGAAGACCTCTACCGTGAAATGAACGAGGCCCTGGCCGACGGCAGCTGGGATGGAGATCGTGACTCATGGGAATCACGCATCCAAGATGTGGAATGGCGCGCTCTGACAATTGACCGCCGCCAGTGCAGCGGACGCCGCTGTCGCTTTGTTAACCAATGTGCCTTCTTTAATGCCCGCAATGAACTGGAAGAGAGCGAGTGCATAGTCGCCAACCACGATCTAGTGATGGCTGATCTGGCTCTTGGAGGCGGTGCGATTTTGCCGCCACCGGAAGACTGCATCTATATCTTCGATGAAGGCCACCGTATCGGCGACACCGCCATTCGTCACTTCGGTGCCGAGTGTCGTGTTAACAACAGCATTACCTGGCTAGAGCGCCTGCAGAAGCAGTGCAAAGGCCAAGCCCCCGTATTTGAAAAAGATACCGCCCTAGCGGAACAGCTACCGCGCATTGAGCGTGAAGCGACAAAAATTATTGAACTGCTTAATTTTGCCTACCCAATATTGCAACAAGCATTGGAATCCGCCGAATCTCCCGAAGACGGACGCTACAGATACGCCAACGGCGATATAGGCGAAGGACTGCGTGACATAGCCTCACAGCTGGCTAAAACCACCAGCGCCTGGCTAGGACGACTAGAGGTCTTGGTGGACACCCTCAGTGATGCTCTGGGGGATAAAAACTACCCCATTCCGGCTCCTGACGTGGAGCTGTTCTATCAGCAGGCCGGTAGCTGGCAATCCCGCGCAGAACAGCTCTTAGCCCTCTGGGACAGGCTCCAGCGTGAGATCAAAAGCGGCGCCATGCCATTGGCCTGTTGGCTGCGTCTCGACGACAGCGGCGGCAATATTGATATCTCGGTTAACGCCAGCCCGATTCAAGCGGCAGAACTATTGAGCGACGTACTCTGGGGTAGCTGCTATGCCTCGGTGGTTACCTCGGCAACGCTGCGCGCACTGGGATCATTTCAAACCTTACAGCGTGAAACCGGAATTCCTGATTTCGCCCACTTTATGACCGTTGCCGGAGCCTTTGATTATCAGCAAGCTGCGGTGATTCGTGTGCCAGCGGATGCCGTTGAAGGCAATCAAGCAGATGCTCACACAAGCTATATTACTGATCACTTCGACGAGTACGAAGTGCCTAAGTGTGGCACTTTGATACTGTTCTCGTCTCGCAGACAGATGGAGCAGGTCTACGATGATCTTTCCAAAGATCAGCAGAAAAATATTTTGATTCAGGGGCAACTATCTAACCGTGAGATGGTGCGCCTGCACAAAGAGCGCATTGATCAAGGCCGCACCAGTGTCTTGATGGGGCTGGCCAGCTTTGCCGAAGGTGTGGATCTGCCCGGCGACTACTGTCGCCATGTGGTGATTGCCAAGCTGCCCTTTGCAGTGCCGGATGACCCCCTCCATGAAGCCCTGTCGGAATGGATTGAAGCCCGGGGCGGTAACTCGTTCTTCGATATTTCTCTGCCCATAGCGTCTTTAAGACTGGTTCAGGCCTGTGGCCGACTGCTGCGCACCGAAAAAGATACAGGCACAGTCACCATTCTCGATAAGCGCCTGATCACCAAGCGCTACGGCACCCAGCTGTTAAATGGCCTGCCGCCTTTCCGCCGTGAGATTGGGTAGGCTGCTTGTTTAAAGAGCCGGGTTAAAAAAAGGGGTGGGGTCCATGAGCGAACGTCACAGCCGATTAGCTAATTTGCTTTTTGACCTGGAAAAAGAGCTCCGGGAATCTAAGCTATGGGCGGAACAGAGTCCCGCGCCTGAGGCACTGCTCAGCACCGAACCCTTTTCGATTGACCTGCTGACCTTCACCGAATGGCTGCAGTTTATTTTCCTGCCAAAAATGTATGCCACCATCGAGGCGTCAGAAGACCTACCCCAGAGTTGCAGTATCGCGCCCATGGCGGAACAGTTTTTTAGTGCTGAGGGACTGTCGGGAACAAAATCTAACGAGGGTTCTAGCGGGAATTCGAGTGAGGGCTCTCAACAAACCGCCGGAAAAATTGATCGAGGATCAATTATCCGGCGTCTTGCAGATATAGATTACTTTATTTGCGATCAGTAGTCGGGCGCTTGCTTGGCTTACGTGGCGCTGAGTCAGCACCGCGGTGGGCTTTTGGCTTACCCTTAAACGCAGGCTTGTCCTTGCTGAAGCTAGGCTTGTCACGCTTGCCGCCGCCATAAGGCTTCGCATCACGCTGTTCGCCAGCAGTGCCATTATCAATACTGATCTTTAGTGGCTTCTGGCAGACACGAACCTTGTATAGGTGATCAAACAACTCTTTGGGCATACCTTCTGGCAGATCAACAGTGCTGTAATCATCATGCAGTTTGATGTGACCAATAAATTGCGCGTCGATCTCCGCTTCATTAGCAATCGCGCCAACAATGTTCTTTGGAGACACATC
>Ga0209194_1001315_pt1 | contig 15935 bp, 20 predicted proteins | sample COGITO_mtgs_1004_FD_184787 | JGI IMG/M metagenome (GOLD analysis project Ga0209194, IMG submission 184787) | Pelagic marine microbial communities from North Sea - COGITO_mtgs_100413 (SPAdes) (version 2) | ecosystem: Environmental > Aquatic > Marine > Epipelagic ...
CGCTTTGGCGGGTTGGCATGTCTTTCAATAATTTAAGCGGTGATGACAGATCGGAGATGCAGGCTTTTCTTGCCAAGCTGAACGGGCAAGAGCATCGGTTTTTGTTGCATGATCATTCTTATACTCGCAGAGGCGTCGGATTTGGAACTTTGACAATAAACGGCGCTGGGCAGTCTGGAGCCAATCTTGTTTGCTCGACTACTGGCACATCCATTACTGGATATGTAAAAGCCGGTGATTATGTCTCTTTTAACAACGAACTTCACATGGTTACAACTGACGCAAATTCAGACGCTTCAGGAAATATAACGATCCAAATTGCGCCGCCTATACGGAAGTCAACTATCAACAACGGAAGCGTTGACTACACTTCGCCAGTTAACGGTGTATTCATGCTGGCATCGAAGTCTGGCTGGAGCAATGAACTTGCAGGACTTTCATCGTTCAGCCTTGATGCTGTCGAGGATGTTTTGGCATGAGCAGACCATTTTTACCGGATAGCCTGGCGGCGTTTGATTTACCATTTGTTACCGTTTTGACTTTCGTGAAGTTAGAATTTGCTGCTGAAACGGTATATGTTCACAATGGAATTGGGACTTACACTTGGGGCGGTGAAGACTGGCTTGGTGTCGGATCGCTTGGCTCAGTCTCAACGCTTGAGGAAGGCTCGGACGTCAGTCCTTATTCGATAACTCTCACTCTGTCGGCGCTTGATGCAACCTTGTCCGGTCAGGCTTTGTCAGAAGATTACTTTATGCGTCCCGTCACAGTTTATGTCGGCGTTTTGTCGGCAGATGATGAATTGCTTGATGACCCGCTTCCGATGTGGGCAGGCTTTATGGATGTTATGAGCATCACGGCTGGTCAGGAAGGCGGCTCTGGTGATCAGATCGTTGTTACCTGCGAGTCAGAATTGGCGGCGTTTGATAGGTCTGCCAATCTTCGATATACGAATCAAACTCAGCAACGACTTTATCCTTCAGATACTTTCTTCGAGTTCATGCCAAAAATTGAAGGGCTGAAAATCAAATGGCGCGGCGATTCTGATGACGGTGGAACGGCTGGAGGTGGTAGGATTGGCGATCCGCTGACTCGGGAAAGCCATTAATGGTTCTTCAAGCCTTGAATTCATGGAAGAGGCGGCAGTTTGAGTACGGCGATTCGGATTGTTGCCAGTTTGTCGCGCATGTGCTTTTGGAGCTAACCGGGAAAGATTATATTCACGCTTTCGGGTACAATAGCGAAAAGGGCGCTGAAGAGATTTTGGCCGAACACGGTGGACTGGAGGGTTTGGTTTCTTTCGCTCTTCAGACACTGCCGAGCGAAGAATTCGGCGACGGCGACCCGGTTATTGTTGATTTGCCGATAATTGGGCAGGCGATGGGCATAAAATTCGGAACAGAAGCTGTTTGCTTGACGAAAAAGGGCATGGCTAGAGTCAACGAAAGATACATCATCAAGGGTTGGAAGATATGCCACCAGTAATTATAGCAGTTGTCTCAATTGGATCAGCGGTGATCGGGGCCGTTGGCGGCGCTGCTTTTCTGGCTGGTCTGAGTCTTTCTGCTTTTGTCGGCGTAACCTTGGTTGCCGGTACAGCTATCATTGCTGGCGGGGCAATGCTTGCCACAAAACTTATGATGCCAGATATGCCGGGCGTCCCAGACACCGATCGAAGCAGACAGGTAACATCAAAAAGCACTGTCGAACCGATGAAGATAATCTATGGTCAGGCGCTGGTGTCTGGGCCTTTGACTTTCTTGGGTGTATCGGGGAACGACAACCAAGACCTTCATCACGTTGTTGCACTTGCAGGGCATGAGGTCGAGGCAATCACAGACGTCTGGCTTGATGATGAAGTGATAGCGAATCCAAATGGCGCGGTTACTTCTGGAACGTTCGGGCCGGTTTCGGTGCTTGGAATCAATGTGACGCAGGTCGGTGTTTATAAATATCTTGGCACCGCTAATCAAACTGCCGATCCGATTCTTCAATCAAGGTTTACGGATTACACTGCCAGCAACAAAGGGCAAGGTATCGCGTATATCCACACGATTTTTACTCTGCTTGAAGCCACCGAAAGCCAAGAACTTTGGGGCAAGTATTCGCCGAACAACATCCGCGCTTTGGTTAAAGGTCGGAAGATTTACGATCCGCGATTAGACGTTGCCGCCGGGAACACTGCTGGCGCAAATCCAACCAATTTAAGTTACATAGCCTACTCTGACAACCCGGCTTTGTGCGTTGCTGATTACCTAACCAATACACAATTCGGCATGGGCGTAGCAACAAATAAAGTCGATTGGCTTGAGGTGATTATAGCAGCCGACGCTTGCGATGTTTCCGTACCAGTTCCGGGAGGCACTGAAAAGCGATTCACCGCGAATGGCGTTTTGTTCGGAACTGATCCGCACATGACCAGCATCAACAAGCTGCTGAGTTCAATGAATGGTTCGCTGGTATACTCTGGTGGCGAGTACATCATCAGCGCAGGCGTGTATCAGGCACCGACTCATGTATTGACCGAGGACGATTTGGCCGGGTCTGTGACGGTTAAAACATCTGTTGAACGAGCAGACAGATTCAACACTGTCAAATCTATCATTATCGACCCGGCTCAAAACAATAAATCGGTCGAGGTTCCACGGGTTCAATTAACCGCCGCCCTAAATCGAGACAACGGCGAAACATTAGAGCGAGAAATAAACCTACCGTTTACCAATTCAAGTTACATGGCTCAACGAATCGCAAATAAGCTGATTCAGATGAGCGACCAGCAAAAGCTGTTGACGTTTCCAGCTAACCTTTCAGCAATGGCAATCACTGTTGGCGATAGGGTTGAAGTAACTATCGGAGAGCTTGGATTTTCGTCGAAGGTCTTCCGTTGCATGGGTTGGAGTTTTACAGAAAGCGGTATCTCTCTCACGCTTGCGGAAGATGACCCCGGAAGTTACGCAGATCCTGACGCGATAGAATATTCAACTATCAGCGCGGCGGGTATTATAACAAACGGATTTCCCGGCGTTCCTGATCCGCAAAGTTTAACTGCAACTGCTGGCGTAAAATCTATTGAATTAGATTGGCGCAATCCAAGCAATACCTCAAAGTTTTCAAGCATCATTGTTTACGCTTCAGCGACTAGCCAATGGTCGGACGCGATAGAAATTGGTCGAGGATTAATCACATCGTTTAAGCATGACGAAAGCACCGCCTTAGACCCGATTGTTGTCGGCGATCAGCGTTGGTACTGGGTTCGCGCAATTGGCATTGGTTCTAGCGCCAACGTATTCAGCGACAGGAACCCTGACAACGATCAATCAGGCGTCACCGCGACTGTTGGCCCGATCACGCCAGACTATACGGACATCATTGATGACACGCCAGATCAAGTAGCGCCAACCGCATTGACGCTGGTCGAAACTACAGTTCTTGGCAATGACGGTTCGGTGTTACCCGCAGTTCAGGTTAGCTGGACCCTGCCAGTTGACAGCCAATACATTTCATTCTTTGAAGTCGAGTTCAAGCAGACAAGTCAGGGCGAGATCGATTATGGACTGACATCTGACGCCTATACGGCAACAATAAGCTACGGATCAGTGGCAGACGCGACAACGCTAGAGCTTAACTACGGCAGCGTAAACGAGGATGTCATTGGTGGTGGCGGGGCTTATTCAAGCGTCAATGTTTACGGCACTACAACGGTCATCTCTGGCATGCGAGAGCTTGAGGAGTTCACATTCCGCGTCAGAGCTGTCACATTGACCGGCAAGGTATCAGAACAGATAACCGGAACAATCATCCTGCAAGGCGATCAAACGGCTCCAGCAGTAGCTTCAACGATTACTGCGACGGGTGGAATTCAGCAGATCAAGCTCAACTGGGAAAACCCGTCTGATTCTGATTTGGCGTTCATTGAGATATTCGAGAACACGACAAACAATCAGGGAACTTCTACGCTTGTTGTTCAGACGCTTGCTGACCAGCATACGATTACTGGTCTTGCTAATAACGTCACGCGATATTACTGGCTTCGGTCTGCTGACAGATCAGGCAACAGATCAGGTTTTAGCCCGCCGGTTTCTGCTACCACGTTGAAAATCAGTCTCGACGATCTAAATCAAGGCGTTATTGATCAATTTGCAGCCGGTGATGCGTTTGGGATCGAGCCGGTTGGAACTCTTGTCGGCGTTGTTGGTGAGCATATCGGTCAGATCAAGTTACTGACCACTACCAACACGCTTTATGCTTGGACGGGAACAGAGTGGACTACAGACCTATACACTGCTTCTAATGTGGACCCTGGCGCAATCACTGCCGCCTCGTTTGCTGCTGGCATCGAGCCAATTTCAGCGGTCACAAGTCTTCCTTCTCCGGGTGGTTACACTGGGCCAAACATTGTTTTTCTGACTACAGATAAAAAACTGTATCGGTATGATTCGTCGGTTCCTGAATTTACATCGCTGGTGGATACTGCTGATATCACTGGAACGCTGGGCGAGAACTTATTTAGCGATACGCTTCGACCTATTGAGCGCGTCACTACTTTGCCAACAACTGGGCTGGTAACTGGTCGGGTTGTAATGCTCACGACTGATTCTAAACTGTATCGATACACCGGATCAGCATGGACAAGCTCCATCGCAGCCGCTGACCTTACAGATCAACTTAATCTCGCCACACAGGCTTCAGGATTGCTTCCAGTGGCTAATGCTGCCGCAGGGTTGGTCAATGGCAACGTGAGCATTAACTCTGACGGTACGCTCTCAGGGGCTGGTGCTGGGCAGGCTACATTGGGCGGTCTTGGTGCTGGTCAAGTCGCAACATTGGACGTTATCACTGAAACCTACATTGGTGACAATGCGATTTCGACGGCCAAGATTCAGGCCAACGCGATAACTGCAAACGAAATCTTAGCTGGGCAGATTATCGCCGCTAAGTTGGCGGTCGGGTCTGTGACTGCAAATGCTATCGCGGCAAACAGTATAAGCACGGCAGCTCTTCAGGCAGGCGCTGTAACGGCGGATTCTTTGGCAGTTGGAGCCGTGGTCGCCGATAAGATTTCAGCTAATGCTGTGACGGTTACGAAACTGGCGGCTAACTCCGTCAATGCCGACAAGATCATTGCTGGAAGCATTACCGCTGCCGAATTGAACGTGTCTAATATATTTGCTGATAACGCAGTGATCGGGTCCATACAAGCAAGTTCGATCACGACATCAGCAGTAGTGTCTGCCATTGGTAACTTTGAGTTCATCCAATCGGCCAACATTCAGTCTAACGCGATAACGGCTGGCAAACTTGCCGCGTCAAACGTGGTTACTAACTCAGCGCAAATCAGTGATGGTATAATCACAAATGCGAAGATCGGCAATGTCATTCAGTCAAGCAACTATTCTGCTGGGTCTACGGGCTGGAGCATTAACAAAGACGGCAGCGCAGAATTCAACGGAGTTGTAATTTCCAGACAGTTGTTGGTGGACTCTGGCACATTTACAAAAGGATCGTTTCTTGCTCGAAAGAATCCGTACAGTTCTGCCGATAATGGGATTGGCTTAGATCAAACCGATTATATTGAAACAAACACAAACACTAGCACTTGGGGCGAGGATACCAGCACATACATAGCTGTTGTCGGTACTGTCGCAGGAAGCTCAATTGTTGCTTGGACTCCAGACGTAACCACTAGGCCGACAGAAATCCAGTGGGGCGTTCAAAGTGAAGTTTTTGCTTTTGCTAGATGGTCTGGCGCGGCAAAAATATACATTAGAGCGGATTTGTATACTCGCAACGTGCAATCAGGTTCGAACGTAATATATTCATGGAAATTGTACAAGGTGACATAATGGAAATCGGCCAAGTAGTTGGTGGAGAAGAAAGAGAAGAAGGCGTTTTTTTAAACGTGATATCATCAATTAATGATGAAACTTGCTCTATTGAAGTGAAAGAATACAATCCAGACCACGCAGAGTTCGTTTGGGCATTAAAACAGCTAAAAAGCATAGAGGCATAATCGATGGCTACGCAATTACAGATCAGGCGAGGAACTGCGGCACAGGTGGCAGCGTTTACCGGCGCTGAAGGCGAGATTGTCTACAACAGCACCAATGACTCGTTGCACACTAATGACGGCGCGACGGCTGGCGGCTTTGAGCTTGCGCGAGCTGATCTCAACAATGTCTTAGACGCAGATTTAAACGCTGCTTTGACGGGCAATACACTTAGCGCGTTGACGATCACGACTCTTACGGCAACAGGCGGAACTATCAACGGCACGACAATAGGCGCAACCACTCCCGCTAGTGTCGCGGCTACTACGCTGAGTACGACTGGCGCTGCTACTTTTGGTGGCCTATTAACGGCAGGCACAGCCAGCTCCCAAAACACTGTTTTTGGCACAATAATTGGCAGCGGTGGGGCTAACGAAGGTACTGTCATTGTCTCAAGCGCGACTGGAACTGGTTGGTTGGGATTTAACAATGGCAACAACGCTTCAATTCCCGGACAAGTAACGTACAACCACGCGACAAATGTATTGTCCCTGTATAGCAGCGGCACTGTTTCTGTCACAGGAGCGGCCACCTTCTCCACAGACATCACAGCCAAACGACTTATTGCTTCTGGAGACTACATTAGCAACGGCGGCGACATCACGCTAACCAATACAGGTGCTTCTGGGCGCTCTTGGCGCATCGGTGATGGAATTGGCGGCGTATCTGGTAGTCTCATCTTTTTTGACGCAACAGCATCTGCTATACGACTAAACATTTCCCCCACAGGAGCCGCCACCTTTAGTGGTACTGTTAATGGCTTAACTTTAGCACCCTCCGTCTCTGGTAATCGTTGGGGGGTTACTGCTGAAGTTGCTAGTAATGGCGTGATGGAAGTAGGCCGCTACATAGATTTTCATTCCACAGATGGGGATACCTCTGACTACGGCGCAAGGTTAGATTTTGATGGCACAAATTTAATTATAGCCGCTAATACAGTTACCACAGGAGCTACAGTTACCACAGGAGCGGCGACGTTTAGTGGTGATGTGGGTATTGGTACTAGTTCGCCTAGCGGTGCAAAATTAGTCGTAAATGGAGGTTATAGCGGCGCTACAAAGTTAGACACAGTATATAGCTATTCTCAAAATAACTATGCTATTAAAATTAATGGGAACCCTAGCACTTCCGGCGGTTATCTTGGGCAATATGCAGATGTTGGAGGATTAGAAGTAGGCCACGGTGCTTCTTTTCACGGTGGTGGCACACCATATAAAACAGACGCTTATAGCACTTCTGCCGCGTTTAGCAGATACCATTCAGGAATAATTTCATTTTTTACAAATGATTCTCTTACTGCTGGGTCTACTTATTCACCATCAGAACGCATGCGAATCGACGCCAGCGGGAATCTTGGACTGGGTGTGGTTCCTACTGCCCTAGGCACTCCCAAACTAGCGGTAGTATCGACTGCTGCCGATTGGGCGGTACATATTCGTAATGAGCATCCGACATTACCTTATGGAATATTCATAGACTACACTACAGCACAAAACGATGCAGGGTCTAATTTTTTATACTTCCGTGATGGGGGCGCTATTCGCTTTGGCGTGGCTTCTAACGGCGGTATATCAAACTACCAAGCCAATAACGTTAACCTGTCGGATCGTCGTGAGAAAACAAACTTTTTGCCATCTAAATCATATCTGGATGTGATCTGCGCTATTCCTGTTCAGACGTTCAACTACATAGACCAGAACATGGAAGACGACCCCGGTTTGACGCTGGGTGTTGTTGCACAAGATGTTCAAGTTGTTGCGCCTGAGTTTGTCATGGAGTCAAACTGGGGAACAGAAGAAGACCCTAAAATGCGTTTGTCTCTTTACCAGACTGACTTGCAATATGCGCTGATGAAATGTATTCAAGAACAACAAGACATGATTACAGCCCTAACCGCCCGTATCGAAGCCTTAGAAGGAGCATAACCAATGGACTATCTTATAAACATTTATGTAATAGCGACATCGGTAGTCACTATTGCATCAGTTATTGCGAACTACACCGACACGCCTAAAGACGACCAATGGGTGGCGAAGGCTTACAAGCTCATGGAAACATTTGCATTCTTAAACAACAAGGCAAAACAGAAATGATTTGGACGATTGCACAACTAGAAAGAACTGTCGCTGATGGCGGCGTGACCATTGCACACTGGAGAGTTTCAAAGACTGACGGTGAATACTCAGCCAGCAGTTACGGCACATGTTCATTTCAGCCTGATGAATCTGCTGAAGATTTCGTGGCCTTTGATGACCTGACCGAAGAAGTGGTACTGGGCTGGGTTAAAGCGACGATGGACGTTGAAGCTCTTGAAGCGAGCTTTGATGCTAATATTGAATTGCAGAAGAATCCGGTTAATGCTAGTGGGTTGCCGTGGTAGTTGTGATAACATACAAATTCAACTATAGGGGATAATAATGATAACAATTGATGACGTATTGTATGAAGAAGCGGATTTAAGTGATGTGGCTAAAGCGCACGTTGAGCGCATCAACCAGCTCAGGCAGCAATTGGCGCAATTGACTCAGCAAGAAAACGAGCTGAAAGTGCTGATTTCAGCCTATGCCAACGCTATTAGTCAGTCAGTTAAAGAAGAAGAAAAGGAAGAAAAGGACGAGGCTGAATAATGCTCGAGCAATTGATTGGGCCAATAACCGGGTTGCTGGGAAAGTTTGTCGAGGACAAAGACCAGAAAAACGCATTGGCGCATGAAATTGCAACATTAGCGCAGAAAGAAGCGCACAAAAATGCAGCCTTGCAGTTGGACGTGAACAAAGCCGAGGCCGCTCACAAAAGCCTTTTCGTGGCCGGGTGGCGACCATTTATCGGGTGGTGCTGCGGTCTGGGTCTGTTATACTCCGTGCTCTTGGCCCCATTGCTAGATATTTGGTTCGAGATGCCAGCGATTGATTCAAGCATTTTGATGCCAACCATGACCGGAATGCTCGGACTTGGAGCTTTGAGAAGCTACGAGAAAGTGAAAGGAGTTAGCCGCGAAAAATGATCACCGAGCACTCAAAAGCAGCACTTGACGTGGCGTCAGTTACGGCCACGGTTTCCGCATTAATGGGCTGGCTGCCCGCCGTTGCTGCGGGTCTTTCTATCGTTTGGACTCTGATCAGAATCTGGGAGACCGACACGGTCAGGAAACTTTTCAAGCGGGATGAATAATGGAAACAGTAGACGCAATTGTTTCGCTTTGGCCGGTTGCTGCTGGCATATTCTTGCTCGTTTTGACTATTGGCCGAATTTTGAACCGGCTTGAGGTTTTAGAATCGAAAATGATTGAGGCGTGGAAGGCTATCAACGAGCTGATTCGCAAATGAAAAAGCTCCGAGAGATGATCAAGCGACATGAAGGTGTTGAGACTCACGCTTATAAGTGCAGCCAGAACAAAACCACCATTGGCGTTGGGCGCAACATCGATCCAAACGGTGGTATAGGGCTATCAGAGGCCGAAATAGACTACTTGCTGAATAATGACATCAACCGCTGTATCGGCGAGCTGAGCGGCTTTGTGTGGTTTCCTGATTTAAGTGAAGCAAGACAGAACGCCATGATCGACATGGTTTTTAACCTCGGAATCACTCGTTTCAAAGGCTTCAAAAACGCCATCACGGCAATGTCGAAATATGACTTCGAGACTGCCGCCGATGAGTTCTACGATTCACGCTGGGCGAAGCAGGTCGGCAACCGAGCAATCGAGATCTGCGAGATGATCCGCAAAGGCTAAACCGGATCTCTGCTTAGGGTCGCCTCGACAAAAAACGCAACCTCGTTCGTCCCAGATGATGACTTTGCCTGAAACTGAAAATCACTCTTTTCCACAATCTTAAACGGAACTTGCCGATCGTATGACACTTGAGATGTGGCAAACGTCGCCTCAGATACTCGAAGCGTCCGACCGTTCGTGGTCACAACATTTCTGAGCGTAATAAATTTGTTTGCGTTTGTGGTCGCAGAATTGGCGTCGATTCTGAAAATATACATCGAACAGTTTGCCGGTACGGTGTATAGGCACGATTGAGTAACGCCGATCGTTGCCTCGATGAAGGCGTACTTCACGCCGCCGTTCGATATTGATATGTCTCCGACATTGCTCCCGGCAAGAATCACGGCTGAGTTGATTCGGAAAAATGGCGTAGTAGTTGTAACCGCCGAGGTTCCGGTTAACGTGACGATTTCAGATATCGGCTCGTAATCACTATCTAACCCGGAAATCAAAACAGGCATCACATCAGACGCAGATGTCGAAACAGCCGACATTATCACCGCAGCGGACGGATAAGCGTACGTCGAACCATCGTTCCAGACGGTCTCGAAATCGATACCGACATCTCTGTTGAACCCGAAAATACTCAGGGCTGATTCGTGCGGGAAGATGCCTCTGGCGACATCATAAAGGTGGTTGTGGCTTTTGTATGGGTCAAGATACGACATAATTCTTCCTTGTTAGTTGATTCTTTCGCTTAAAGTGTTAACCTTGTATTTCAAAAGGGAGAAACACATGGAACAATCCGAATTAATTAATGAACTGTCAGCATCGCTTGCAAAGGCTCAGTTAGAGATCAAGAACCCCGCAAAGAACGCTACCAATCCGTTTTTAAAAAACCGTTACGCTGACCTCGGATCTTGTTTGAACTCTATCCGCGCAGTTGCTGCGGTAAATGGCTTGGCTTTTGTTCAGTCCGTCGAAATGCTTGGCGATAGTGTATCGGTATCTTCTCAGATTAGCCATTCGTCAGGTCAGTGGATCAGACAAACGGCAAAAACGATCGTTCAAAATGGTGGCAAAAATTTAATGCAAGATGTCGGCTCGATGTCAACTTACCTGAAGAGATACCAAGCTCAGAGCATGTGGGCAATATCTGGAGATGATGACACCGACGCGCAGGAAATAACCACCGGGGGTATTGATGAACGCAAGGCCGCGCACATCGATGCCTTGATAGTCTCGACCAACTCGAACAAAACCGCGTTTCTTCAGTTGTACAAAGTTAAGGATATAAAAGAGCTTTCGGAAGATTCTTATTCCAAAGCTCTCAAGCAGCTTCAGCAGAAAAAAGCGAAGCAGGTTAAATGAAGATTCACAACGTCGAACAAGGCTCCGAGGAGTGGTTTAAACTTCGGCTGGGCATTCCATCGGCTTCGCGGTTTAAAGACCTCCTGACGCCTACTGGGAAGCCTTCGGCGAGTTCCGAGAAGTATCTCAATGAACTCTTGGCGGAGCGGTTAAGCGGTAAGCGATTTGAGACGTTCAAAAGCCATTGGATGCAGCGTGGCAACGATTTGGAACCAGAAGCGGCAGGCGTTTTTTGGCTTCAAGAAGATTTACATTGCCGAGAAATTGGCTTTGTAACCAATGACAACATGACTGTCGGGTGTTCTCCTGATCGGATTGTTGGTGATGGTATGTTGACCGGGTTAGAGATCAAGTGTCCGTCGCCGGGTGTCCATACTGCTTATCTGAGAGAGTATGCTAAAAGCGGTGCAATGCCGGCAGAGTATTATGCACAGGTTCAAGGGACTATGTGGCTGATGGGTTTCTCTGATTACTGGTTTCAGAGCTATCATCCCGACCTTCCGAACCTGATCATGAAGGTTGAACGAGACGAAAAGTATATTGCTGGACTTTCAGCGGCAATTGAAAAACTTCTGGAAGAATTAAACACTAACTTTGAATTAATAGGGGAAAAATATGACTTATGATAATCGTGGACAAGTAAGCCTTTGGAAGAACGAAGGCGGCGAACGTGCGCCAGTTCTATCGGGTAAATTAGTTGCTCACCGGGATATTAAAGAAGGCGAGACAATCGACATTTCTTTGTGGAAGCAAGAATCGAGCGGTAATCAGCCGGTTTTAAAAGGCAAAGTTTCTGACGTTTACAACGGAAAAAGCGCTCCAACCGAAGCAAGGGATTTAAGCGATGATTTGCCGTTTTAATTTCGGAAAATCGCTAAGATTGGCTCAGATCAAAGCGGGGGTGAGTTCTACGGAACTCGCTTCTCGCCTTGATATTACCAAGCAGCAGGTATCCCAGTGGCGCTATCGTCAAGATGCAAAACTGTCGCTTGTTGAGAAGGTATCAGGACATCTGAACATTTCGCCGATTCACTTTTTGGAGCTATCTGATGATTGAAGCATTAAAGCGAGTTTGGCTAGAAATCCAAATGATTGTTGACGACTTGATTGATGATCTGAAGAAATGAACGGCGAATTTTGGTTAGTTCGTCAACGCGAGGAAATCGATTCTGTTTTAAAGTATTTCCGCAAACATCTTGAAGACTGGAATTACGAAAAGCCGGTGGCGTGGAGCCTGGCACCGTTCGCAGATCGAAGGTCGGTCAGTCAAAACTCGCTTTTTCACCTATGGTGCGCCGAGATGTCACTACACTTCTCGAAGAAAGTCCCGGTTAGCGCCGAAGACATGAAAGCGATTTTGAAAAATAACTTTCTCGGCGTTGAAGATGTTGTCATTGGAAACACGGTGATCCCGGCGCAACTAAAATCCACCACAAAACTTTTGAAAGGTGAAATGCACGATTTCATGGAGCAAGTTTTTCACTGGGGGCTTGATCACGGTGTTACACTTACGAATCCAAAGGAATCGGAATTTTATCGTGCCAGAAACCCCGCGGGCTAAATCACTCAGACTTTTTCAGCTTCTCAGGAGACTTGAGGAAGCCGACGACGACGGATTCTGCGAGTGCGTTACCTGCGGAGAGTACCGGCACTATTCGACCTGTCACGGCGGTCACTTCCTTCCTAAAGGCAAATCATCATTCTGGGCGCATTCGCCAGATAACGTGTTTCCTCAATGCCCGGCGTGTAACCTCTACGGGATGAAGCACGGATCAGCGGCGCAGGTCTATACCATTTTCATGATCCGAAAGTTTGGCGAAGAAAAGGTTGCTCACATGCTGGCGACTCAAGGCAATATCATCAAGATATACGCCAAGGATTACCGTGAAATGATCGCGGATTATAATTCAAGAATAAAAGTAGAGAAAAAGCGCATTGGTGTGCTTTGAATGCGAGGCTAAAGCGAATCACGCTCACCACGTTGTTCCGAAAGTTCTCGGCGGCACCAAGACCGTATCGCTTTGCGCGATATGTCACGCTAAAATTCACGGCGATCATTTGTTGAAAACTTCTGAGTTGACAAAGGCCGGGATGAAAAAAGCAAAAGATGCAGGGTTTCATGTTTCTGGTCGAGCGCCGTTTGGATACGAAATAATCAGCGGCAAACTGCAAAAAAGCGAAAGCCACCAGAAAATCGTGAAAGAAATGGTTCAAATGAAAAGCGCGGGAATCTCTTTCTCCGTCATTTCGGATGTTTTAAAAATAAAACACAAAATTGAACTTTCAATATCATCAATCAGGCGAACAATTATAAGGGCGAGAAATGAAATTATCACTGAATGACGCAACACCAAACGAATGGGACGCCGTGAACCGGCCAGCACATTACAACGCTTCAGGTGTCGAGTGTATCGATTACATCCAGCAGCAGCTTGGAGATGAGTACAAAGGCTATCTTCTGGGGAACTGTATCAAGTACATCCACCGGCACAAATACAAGCACTCGCCAAAGCAAGATTTGTTAAAAGCTAAATGGTATCTGGAACGCTTGATAGCCGTGACTGACTAGAGTAAAGTGTGGATATCGGCGGGGCAGCGAACCCCTGAAGGCCGGTAGAAAGGGGAGATGGGAAAAATACCGGGCCAAACCGACCCGCTAATTGTCTCATCTCTCAACTTCAAATACAACTAACGTGAATGGTTGTCGCAAAGGACAGTTGGGTTCTCGCCGTGCCCACATTTCCCCAAAGCAGCGCGTCCGAGTGTCAGCTTCTCGGGTAAGATCACGACCTATACGCAAAGGCCCGAGTGGGTTGTCTGAGTAGCGTTCAGACAGGAAAGCGAAAGCACATGAGTACCGCACCGAAGGGTGTAGCCACGCAAGACCTAACCAGATTAACGATCTGCATGGTTGTGGCTTGCAAAGGGAAAAAGCTGAAGTGCGCCCGCAATAAACCAAGGAGCAAAAATGGCAAGGCAGCGATTTGAAACGACAGAGATGCTCAAGCTAGAACACGCCGCACGACAGGCCATCATTGAGAAGACAGGGAGACGCATCGACAAGTTATCTGACATGCTCTGGGGCGTCGATTGGGTAATCTACACAGATGACAAGGTAAGCCACTTTGTCGAGTTCAAACGCCGTTACAACGACAAAGACGCCTATCCAGATATCAGACTTTGTGCAATGAAATATTCAAAGCTGCGGCAGTACGCCGAAGACTTTCAGTTGCGATGTAGCTATTTCATCGTGGAGTTTGACGACGCTTTTGTTGCGATAGAAATCGGCCCGCAAGACAACATCTCAAAAGACCTTGTTCCATTTGGTAGATCCTCAAACCACCGCGACGAATTCGAGGTTCAGCCTTGCGTTGTGATCCCGCGAAACCACTTCCGATTGATAAAAATCAAAGACATTTAAATATAGTTAACAAAAGTGTTTACTATCCCGATTATATCCGTATACTGATATTCAACAACAACGGAACGGGGAATAGAATTATGAAAACTTGGGAATACATCACAGAAGAAGCCAACAGCGCCGCCGGTATGAATAAGCGCGATACAGTATCCTTTCACCGTTTCAACCATAACGGTGCCGTTGCCCAGCTTCCGGTTTACGAAGACTTCTGCCATGGTGACGTTTTCTTTACCGGCGCTCACTACCTGTATAGCAAATACGAAAACTATTACGCCAAATGGCTTGGCGAAGCAGACCCAAAGAAAGTCACGCGATGGGAAATAAATTATGCTGTTGAAAATATTTTAGAGGATGCCGTAAAAGGTCGAAAGTTTATAGCAGAAAAAAAGTGTGAGTCAGTCTAATCCAACACACACGGGGCTTCGGCCCCAATAACTTCAAAGGAATCGAGATACCTTCATGCTGAGACCTCACCAAGAAAAAGCCACCGAGATGCTGCGGCAGTCAATGAGGCGAGGCAACAAGAATTGCGTCCTGGCGGCGCCGTGCTCTTTCGGTAAAACCAGAGTCGCGGTGGAGATCCTGAAGGCAGTGGCAGAGAACGGCAAACTGGGCATCTTTATCTGTGACCGGATAAAATTGGTCGATCAGGCATTAGCTGAGTTTGACCGCGCAGGCGTCAGAGTAGGGGTATTGCAGGCCGATCACTGGCGCAGTGACCCGAACGCACCGATCCAAATCGCATCGATTCAGACAATAGCCAGACGGCGATACAAGCCGCTCTTTCATCTTGCGATCATTGACGAATGCCATACGCACTACAAGGCCACCACGGAGCTGATGGAATCATCGAGAAACTCTCTCTTTGTGGGACTCAGCGCCACGCCGTATTCAAAAGGATTGGGAAACTTTTACTCAGATCTGATCGTGCCGATAACGACGCAGGAGCTGCTTGATCAGGGCTATTTATGCCCGGTTAAGTATTACGGCGGCATTCACGCCAACCTTAACGGGGTTAAGACCAAAAGAGTATCAACTGGGGCTGTGGATTACGATCCGAAATCATTATCAGATGCAGTCGAAAAAGATCCTAGTTTGGTCGGCGCTATTATCGAGAACTTCAAGCGATTCGGCAAAGGTCAGACGATAGCGTTCAGTCCGTCAATCAAGCACTCTCAGAAGCTCGTGGAGATGTTCAGGGAGGAAGGCTATAGCGCAGAGCACATTGACGGTTACATGGACCCAGAAGAGCGACAGGAACTATTTGAAGGCCACGACAACGGCGACTTTCAAATTCTGTCGTGCTCGCGGTTACTCAACACCGGGTACGATGCTCCGCAGGTTCAGACGCTGATTGATTGTTTCAGCACCAAGTCGAAGATCA
>Ga0209194_1001319_pt1 | contig 15891 bp, 13 predicted proteins | sample COGITO_mtgs_1004_FD_184787 | JGI IMG/M metagenome (GOLD analysis project Ga0209194, IMG submission 184787) | Pelagic marine microbial communities from North Sea - COGITO_mtgs_100413 (SPAdes) (version 2) | ecosystem: Environmental > Aquatic > Marine > Epipelagic ...
GCCATGGCTCTCACTATTCTTTCCCTGCTTGTGGGCGCTCTGGTCACCAGCACGAGCACAGCTTTACTATATGCAGCTTGGCTGAGCGGTTCTAGTAATGAAACAACCGCTCAGCTTCTAGCCTTGGTCTCAGTGTGCGGTTTGGGCTTTGCGACGCTGGGCGGCTGGCTAGCAGCGCTCGTTGCACAAAAATCACCCATTACACATGCGATCGCGCTCTCCCTCACTCTCATCACCATCTGGGGAATTTACACATTCACAGGAGATCCCAAAGATCCCTCAGCCTTGCCACTGCTCAATATCGCCATCAGCACTACTGGCGTGATGACCGGCGGCTGGATTAGGCTTTTTCAAATGAAAAAGAGAGTGCGATCGCGCTCAAACTCAAAACCGGTCTGTCAGCCCCCCTCAGCGCAGTCATGATCGCGCTTAAGCTTTTAGCCCAAAATAAGTCAACACCAGCTCAACCTCACCCCAATTAGAAACCTCGTGAGACTCATGAGGCGCTACCGCCACACAAACACCCGGCGTCAGCGCACAAGCTATCCCATCAATTTCAATCGACCCCTCACCCGACTCCACAAAAAACACCTCATGCATATCCGTATGCGCATGGGCCTCCGCCACCTGACCCGGCTGAAACCGAGCCTGAGAGAAATTTGTCAGATGCGGCACTTCGCCCATACGCAGCATCACCTGCTTTTTAATCGCGGGATTATGAGAAACAGATTCTACAGGCAAATCTCCTAAGGCGGTTCGCTTCATAAGTTCCTTTCTACCAGCGGTTTCCGATATACACCATCTAGCTTATCCACCTTAAAACCACAGGTCTCATACAAACTAGTCGCCCCGTTCAAATTCTCACTGTCTACGTTTAGCTTACATTGGGTCATGCCTTGCTCTTTTTGCGATCGCAAGCTCCGCGTCAGCAGCGCCCGAGCCACCCCCCGACGTCGCCACCTACGATCTACGCTCACCGAGCCGATAGACCCTTCTCGCCGACCATATTTTTTATTCCAAATCGGGTCGATAATCGCCTGAACCTGCCCAGCCACCTCTCCAGTTTCAACGTCCCAAGCAGCCTGCCATAGCTTAGGCTGAAAAAACTACCCCCCGTCACAACTTTAGCAATCAGATCATGCGCTGCGAATCAGCTGCTACAGCGAAGGCTCTACAATCCGCTCAATTCCTGGCATACTCATCACCTTAGATAAGGGGGGTGCATCAGGCACATCAGGCAGCGTTCGCTGAATCTGAGCAGCAACTTCTATTGTCTTCGGGCTGTATGTCTGGATCGCCAGCTTTGGATACAGGCCAATCCCAATAATCGGAATCAATAGGCAAACCGCCACAAACGCCTCGCGCGGCAAAATCTCCCACGACTTATCCTTGGGCATTGCCACTTCACCCGGATCGCCATAGAAAATATTACGCAGCATCGACAGCAAATAAATCGGCGAGAGAACAACGCCTATAGCTGCTAGCAGAATGATGGCGGCTTTAAAAAAGACGTTGTAGGCATCGCTCGTAGCCATACCTAAAAACACTGTAATCTCGGCAATAAAACCGCTCATTCCAGGTAGCGCTAAAGACGCCATTGCCGCCGCCGTAAATAGCGCAAAGGCGATCGGCATTGCCTTTGCTAGGCCACCCATCTTACCCATAGACAGCGTATGCGTACGTTCGTAAGCCACACCCGAAAGGAAGAACAGCACCGCCGCCACCAGCCCATGCGAGATCATTTGCAGCATTGCACCGCTCATACCCAGCGAATTGAATGCCGCTAGTCCTAGCAACACAAAGCCCATGTGCGCCACAGAAGAATAGGCCATGCGCCGCTTCAGATTGTCTTGGGCAAAAGCCGTCAGCGAAGCGTAAACAATGTTAACTACACCCAAAACCGCCAAGACGGGGGCAAAGTACAAGTGCGCATCCGGCAACATTGATATGTTCATTCGAATCAGGCCGTAGCCCGCCATCTTCAGCAACACACCAGCAAGAATCATCGATACGGGTGCCGGAGCTTCACTGTGCGCGTCGGGCAACCAAGTGTGCAAAGGAAAAATTGGCAGTTTCGCGCCAAAGGCTATTAGCAGACCCAAATAGCACAGTAGTTGGAACGTCAGCGGATAGTCCTTAGCCGATAGCTCGCTCATGTTGAAGCTAAAATCGGTGCCAAAAAAGGCCAGTGCCAGCGCCACAACTAAAATAAAGACCGAGCAGGTTGCCGTATAAATAATAAATTTAGTCGCCGCGTACTGCCTACGCTGGCCGCCCCATATAGAAATGAGCAGGTACACCGGCACCAGCTCAATCTCCCACATGATGAAAAATAACATCATGTCTTGGGCGAGAAATACGCCTAGCTGAGCGCTAAAAACCAGCAGCAGCATGGAGTAATACAGGCGCGGTTTTAGCTCAATATTCCAAGAGGCAACCACGGCTAGCGTCGTAACCAATCCGCTTAAAATAACTAGCGGAAAAGATAGGCCATCTACGCCGAGAGACCAGCTCAGACCGAACTGAGGGATCCAGGAATATTCGTCGATAAGCTGGAGTCCGGGTACGCCCATCTGATACTGAGTAGCAAAAACGTACAGAATCAGACTAAATTCGATGATGCTGGCACCTAGAGCGTACCAACGAACGGTTTTGCCGTCTTTGTCGGGCAGCAGAGGAATAGGCGTTACAGCTAGGATCGGGAAGATGACGAGAAACGTCAGCCACGGAAATTGTTCAGCAGCGATCATTACAATTTGGGCGGTTTTGAGAGCGACAAAGACGCAGTCATTCCGAGAGTCATTCTCTCAAAAATAGGGATAAATACCTAATATCTTGCGCCTACTGGACAGTATACAAACTCAACGAACCTTTGACTAAGGAGTTTCGCAAAGGTCTATATCAGGGATGACCGTAGCACAAAGGCACTCCCGCTAATGAATAACTTTTGACTCAGTACCAGCGCTCAGTCGTGCTAACCAATAACTTCTGCCGTCGCACCCCGCATATCTAACGTAAGGCAGTGTCCGTACGCGACAAAAGGCTGCGATCGCCAACTCTCTTCCATCGCCGCTCGAACCGGCTCCGCTACGCCGCTAGGCGCTAACGCTAACAGCGTCGGCCCCGCGCCACTAATAACTAATCCCCAGGCCCCAGCCTGCATAGCCGCCAAGCGAACCTCCTCATATCCAGGAATCAGCTTTTTGCGATACGGCTGATGGATGCGATCGCCCATTCCTCCCGCAATCCAGTCGCCATTCCCGGTCGCCAGCCCTCGCAGCAGCAACCCAATATGCGCCGTATTAAACACCGCATCGGCCCGACTGTACTGAGTTGGCAGCACCCGCCGAGCATCCACCGTAGACAGCTCAAACTCAGGAATAATTGCCACCGGCACGACCGACTCATGCCAGGGCAAGTCGCAAATCTGCAGCCGGCCTTGCGTCATCGTCGCCAAGCGTAGCCCGCCAAACAAAGCCGGAACCACATTGTCAGGATGGCCCTCTATCTCATTGGCTAGCAGCGCCAGCGCCGTCTCATCCAAAGGCGAGCCAGCCAGCGCATTCGCAGCCATAATGCCGCCCACAATCGCGGTAGAAGAGCTGCCTAAACCCCTAGAAAGCGGCACTCCTAGCTTAATGTTGATGTCCACTGGCGGCGAATCTAGACCCATTCGCTCATAGCATTTCAAAAACGAACGATAGACCAAATTACTGGCCCCAGCATTCACCCGGTTGGCCTCGGCCCCTTCTATAGAAATGTGGAAGGGTTCACTATCTGAAAGCGGCGTAAATGGCGTGAAGTGGAAGCGATTGTATAGGTTCAGCGCAGCGCCCAGACAGTCAAATCCGGGGCCAATATTGGCGGTAGTAGCAGGCACCGTAACCGTAACGGATGAAGGCACGTAAAAAGCGTCCTAAACAGGACAAGAACTAGACGATTCTCGCCATTGTATAGGCATCGACGTATTTGCCCGCTCTGAAAGCGTACTTTTTCAACGTCCCTTCTGTCTCAAAGCCAAATTTTTTGTACAGAGAGATAGCAGGCACGTTATCGACGTAAACCATCAGTTCGATTCGGTGGATAGGTTTAGCAGAATGATGCCCGAACAGTCATAGGGCATAAGTTTTTAGAGAGTTTTCAGGGAATCAATCGGTTGGGAATCGATCGGTTTAGAAATCATTGCGATCGCGCAAAGCCCCTTCCAACCGCTCCAACACCACCGGCAGCTCCATCGCCCCCAAATCTCCAGACTGCTGCCGCGTCCGAATGCTCAGCGTCGTCCCCTCTACTTCCTTAGCGCCAATCACCGCCATCACCGGAATCTTACCCTTCTCAGCATTGCGAATCATCTTGCCCAAGCGCTCGCCGCTCTTATCCACATGCACCCGCACACCCAGTGCCAGCATCTGCTTCTCCACCTCATCCGCATAGCTCCACTGATCTTCGGATACCGGCAGCAGCCGCACCTGCTCAGGCGCTAGCCACAGCGGAAAATCGCCCGCATACTGCTCAATCAAAATACCAATCAGGCGCTCTAACGATCCGAACGGCGCACGATGGATCATCACCGGACGCTGACGAGTGCCGTCTTCAGCCACATATTCCAGCTCAAACCGCTCCGGCAAATTGTAATCCACCTGTACCGTTCCTAGCTGCCACTCCCGATCGAGCGCATCGCGCACAATGAAGTCCAGCTTCGGCCCATAGAACGCCGCCTCACCAATCCCTTCAAAGTGATCCATTCCCAGCGTTTCTACCGCGCGACGAATCGCCCCTTCTGCCTTATTCCAAGCCTCATCAGAACCCAAATACTTATCAGAACTCGGATCGCGAAAGCTCAACCGCGCTTTAAAGGACTTATCTAGCTGAAGCGCCTTCAGCGTCACCTGAATCAGCTCCACTACCTTCAAAAACTCCGCGTCGAGCTGCTCAGGCGTGACAAACAAATGCGCGTCATCCTGCGTAAATCCGCGTACTCGAGTCAGCCCACCTAGCTCGCCAGACTGCTCGTAGCGATACACCGTGCCAAACTCTGCAAAGCGGATAGGCAATTCCTTATAAGAGCGCAGCTGGCTCTTATAAATTTCGATATGAAAAGGACAGTTCATCGCCTTAAGCACAAAGCCATCGTCCTCGCTCTTGCCCATCATCGGGAACAAATCTTCGCTGTACTTCTGCCAGTGGCCAGAAGTCTTGAACAAATCCACCTTTCCCACATGCGGTGTCACCACCGGTTGATAGCCCCGCTTCACCTGCTCATCTTTCAAAAAATTCTCTAAAGTAGAGCGCAGCAACGTCCCTTTGGGTGTCCATAGCGGCAACCCCGGCCCCACATCTTCTGAAAAAACAAACAGACCCAGCTCCTTACCAATTTTGCGATGGTCGCGGCGCTTCGCCTCTTCCTTACGGCGCTGATACTCTTTCAGCTCCTCCGGCGTCTCCCAAGCCGTGCCATAAATCCGCTGAAGCTGCGCCCGATTCTCATCCCCGCGCCAGTAGGCCCCTGCCACGCTCTCCAAAGCAAACGCCTTCGGATTCAGCTCCTGAGTGCTCTCAACATGCGGCCCCGCGCATAAATCCCACCACTGATCGCCCAGGTGATAAAGCGTAATCGGCTCTTCTAGCCTTTCCAAAATCTCTAGCTTATAAGGCTCATTCATCTTTTCGATGCGCTGCTTTGCCTCTTCCCGGCTCACCTCTTCTCGGTCAACCGATAGCCCCTTATTGATGATCTTAATCATCTCTTTTTTAATCGACTTCAAATCCTTCTCGGTAAACGGATCAGGATTGTCAAAGTCGTAGTAAAAACCGTAGTCAATCGAAGGCCCAATCGTCACCTGAGCCTTCGGGAACAGTCGCTGCACCGCCATCGCCATCACATGAGAAAACGTGTGCCGAATGCGCGCTAGCTTTTCAGATTCGTCGGTGCGCAATAGCTTAATATCGGGAACATCGTTGGGGTTCACAGTAGGCAATTCTTGAGAAGCAACCATAGGAAAGCAGTTAAACACCTACAGCTATGCAGGCAAATAGGGACAAGACCGGAAATCTACGGCCAAAAGTCGGCCAGTCGTTACAACAAAGCCGATCACGCCGATCATAAAGCAGTTTACCTCAGGTATACGAGGGTGTAGAAAACCCAACCCGCCACAAAGGCACACATTTGCTAAACTATTACATTTGCTAAACTATTAATGTAGAAACACGCAGGCTCTATTTGCCAGCTAGATCTTTACTCTCAAGAGAAAGACCTCACTGCGCGAAAAGACCAAACCTTACGAAAAGTTAAGAGCGCAAAGCCGTGATACGCTTATTCGCTATAACTTGATAGCTGCTAGTTTTGCCGCAAAGAAAGAGAGCAGTTGACATAGCTGTCTACAACTACTAAAAGTTTGTAACAGCTACAAGACAACTCTTTAGACAGGCATAAAGGTAGCTATATAGAGCCTGAACCCGATAGAGCCTGAACCCGAAGACGCCATCAAAGCGCGAGCGGCAGATTTCTATCAAAAAGTTTTCCGACCTGAGATTTACTAGATAACGCTGACTGTTTGAATAATAGTTTTGAGCGCCAGTCTAGATGACTAAATTAGTCTAGACGGCCAGTCTAGATGACCCATTTATTAGCTCGGAAAAAGGTTCAATACTAACTGCTGATTGCCATACCTTGCATCTCACCGGTTTTGTACTCAGACTCCATCTGAAAGTCTACTTCTGACAGCTTCAGCACTTTAGACTCATCTCCATTGCTGCTCTGTCAAGATTTGACAACATTATTCCACAACAATTCAAAAGCATTAAGACGAAAGAATTCATGATCAATACAACAACTGCTGCACCTTCACCTTTACCTGTGGTGGACGCGCATCCTATGTCCAAATTTCAGCGGAAAGTGCGATCGCTAGTCGAAACCAAAGCTATCTCTACCCAAGACAGCTTATGGAAGATTGCCTTCATTTTTGGTGACAAATGGGCGCACTGGAAAGCTGAGCTAGAATCCTTTGACTTCACCATGCAAGACAAAATTGCCGATTTGCTCGCTGTAGAATGCTGGGAAGAAGAATAGTCAGTAGTCTTTATCGCCAGCCTCGAACGATTAGCCTAAAATAGTTGGCAAGTAATCGGCCAATAATTCGGCTTCGAACGATTGGCACCAAGTACTGACTGCGACTATTGACTGCGATGAACGAGCTTACTCAAATCCGCTGGATCTACTTTGTAAGCTGCGCCAAATCCTACAACAAAATTTCCCGACTGAGGCTGAAGCTGAAAGATTCTGAAATCAGCTAGCCCTCTCATCACCTCGACGATATTGCCAAAGCGATCTTCAAACTGCTGAGCGATCGCGTTCCACTGCTCGCTTTCTCTTTTCAGCAAAGTAGCCGTGCAGTCATAGCTCAGCCGCATCCGCGCAAAAATCTGCTGCGTCTTAGACTCATCTTCAATAAACAGCACGCTGGCCTTGCCTGTTGCCGTTAAGTTTTGGGTATGTGCCGATAGCCCGCTAACAAATACATAAACATTGCGAACATCATCCATCACGCAGGGCGCGTAGCTTGCCTGCGGTAGGCCCTCCACGCTAACCGTAGCGAGTACAGCGCTGCCAAACCGAGCTGGAAACGCTTGGTAGGTTTCCAGCAGCTTGTCTTGAGCAGGGTCTGGCATAGAAGAAAGCTCCGCAACTAACAGGTATGAAGACTCAGATTAGCGACATCCCTAAAAGAAGAGCAACCCCTATACGCTAGAGGCTCAGTGGAAATCTCACTCAATAGACAGTGAGCGCTACCGCAAAATCCTTGGTATGGTATTGCAACGAGCGTCTTAATATTTCTACACAAAGGCAGTAAAGCCCACTAGAACGACCTTGGCGCAGTTCCCCCACCCGCTTCTTTTATGACTGCTCGCTCCTCAACCGCTGCCATTATTCGAGAGTCTTTTGTCTCTATTAGCATTGGCGCTATTATCGTGGCCTTGTGGCTGCTCACGGCCTACGCTAGCCTCTTCGTTTTGCCAGATGTTAAAGAAATGTCTGTCTATGCCGTAGTCGCTGTGATTGCAGGGCGCTCTTTTTTGCACACCGGGCTGTTCATTTTGGCTCACGACGCCATGCACGGCTCACTGATGCCTGCATACCCAAAAGTCAACGACTGGGCTGGTCGCATTGTTCTAGGTATCTACAGCTTTCTGTCCTTTAGCCGGATGACAGAATATCACCACCAGCACCATCGGACGCCCGCGCAAGAAGCAGATCCCGACTATTATCCGGGCAGCTTCTGGCCCTGGTACTTCAACTTTATGCGAGCCTACATCCGCGATGGTCAAGGCGCTGTTATTTTTTGGGGAATGTCTCTGTTCTTTTATCCCCTTATTCTCATTTTTCACGTGCCTCTGCTAAACGTCGTCTTATTTTGGCTATTGCCCCAGGGCCTTAGCTCCTGGCAGCTATTTTACTTTGGCACTTACCGCCCCCACAAGCGACCATTAGGCGGACATACCAACGCCCACAGAGCAACGAGTAGCACGGCCTCGCCTTTCCTCTCTTTCTTGAGTTGCTATCATTTCGACTACCACTGGGAGCATCACCAGTATCCTCACCTGCCGTGGTATAAACTACCTTCTGTACACCGCTCCTAGCACCCCCCTTATAAAACAGGAATTTTCTACCATGTCTTTATTCTCGTTCTCTGGGACGCCGCCCCAAGATTTAGGCGTTAACAACGGTCAGCTTAAAGCCTGTCCAGATACACCCAACTGTGTCAATTCTCAGGCTCCCGCGAGTGACAAAGAACATGCGATCGCACCTTTCACCTACAGCGGCTCAGCCACCGACGCCATCAACCGCCTCAAGCAAATTATTGGCGGAATGGAACGCTCGACGATTAACCAGTCCTCTAACGACTATCTCTACGCCGAATTTTCCAGCAAGCTCATGGGATTCGTAGACGACGTAGAATTCTACGCACCGCCCGGAGAAGCTGTGATTCATACCCGCTCAGCGGCACGCCTAGGCAAATCTGATTTGGGTGTGAATCGCAAACGCACAGAGGAAATTCGCAGCCAGTTTAACAGCTAGCTAATCCGCCTCTAGCCAATAGCCTACACAGCGCCTAGATAACTGACTCGTTCGGCGTGTAATATGGGCATGAATCGTCAGTAACCCCATGTTAATTTCCATGACTACCAGCGTCACGGCAGAGGCTCCCTCATCTTCTCTTCAGCCCCCTCTGCCGCCTCGCGTCCCCATTCGCCAAACTTTAAAAGAAGCTTACCAACAGACAGATCAGCCCAGAAGCAATCTGCCTGGAAACAGCGAATTCATTCTCGCCGCCATCGACATTGGCACCAACTCCGTGCACATGGTAATTGTGCGAGTTGACGCGACACTGCCTTCCTTTAGCATTATCGGTAAAGAAAAGGACACGGTTCGCTTAGGTGAGTTCTGCGAAGACACCGGCAACTTGACCGAAGAAGCGATGGCGCGGTGCATTGCTGCCCTGAAGCGATGCCTAAAGGTTGCTTCCAATTTCAAAGCTGACGATGTTGTTGCAGTTGCCACTAGCGCCGTTAGAGAAGCCGGCAACGGACAGGTCTTTATCGAGCGGGTTAAGGCTGAAATTGGGCTACCAATTAATCTTATTTCTGGGACAGAAGAAGCTCGCCGCATTTACCTTGGCGTTATCTCTGGCATGGAGCTAAAGGGTAAGCCTCACGCAGTTATTGACATCGGCGGCGGCTCTACCGAGATTATATTGGGCAGTGGCGGCACTCCTGATTTTCTTAGCAGTAGTAAAGTCGGTGCCGTGCGCTTAACGGCTCGCTTTATCACAACCGATCCGCTCAGCAAAAAGGAATTTGAATACCTCAGAGCATACGTTCGCGGTGTGCTAGAGCCCACTGTCGATCAGCTCAAGCGCAAGCTCGCCAAAAGACGCCAGCAGGGCGAAGTCCTCAACGATCCGCTCAAGCTTGTCGGCACTTCTGGCACGATAGAATGCGTTGCGATTCTAAATGCCATGAGGGCCACCGGCGCAGAACCCGATCCCATCAACGGCTACAAATTCACCTATGACGAGCTGAGTGGCTGGGTCAACCGCCTGCGCAAAATGGACTACGCGGAACGGCTAGCCCTACCGGGAATGTCCGATAGACGAGCCGAAATCATTGTCTCTGGCGCAATTATTCTACAGGTTGCAATGGAGCTACTAGAAGTCTCCGAACTTAAGATCTGCGAGCGATCGCTCAGAGAAGGCGTGGTCGTTGACTGGATGTTAGCCAACAACCTAATTGACAACCGCATGAGCTTTCAAGACTCGGTGCGCGAAAGATCGGTGCAGAAGATGGCCCACAAGTACAAAGCAGATGGCGATCGCATAGCCGAATTTGCCACCACCCTATTCGACCAAACCCAGGGCAAACTCCACGACTGGGACATTTTAGAGCGTGAATACCTGTGGGCGGCAGCCATGCTCCACAACAGCGGCCACTACATTGGTCATTCTGCGCACCATAAGCACTCCTACTATCTTATTCGCAACGGCGGGCTGCTTGGCTTTACCGAATCAGAAGTCGAAATCATCGCCAATATTGCCCGCTATCATCGCAAAAGTTTGCCTAAGCGCAAACACGAAAATTACAACAACTTAACGAGTAAGCGCGATCGCAAAATAGTCGATCAGCTTAGCGCCATGCTAAGAATCGCCGTTAGCTTAGACCGGGCACGCAGTGGAGCGATCGCTCGCATCGAAACCACCTACCAAGATCAAACCCTTATGCTCCACCTAACGCCAACCGATGCCAACAATAGCTGCGAACTAGAGCTATGGAACATCGACTACAAAAAGCCCTGGTTTGAAACCGTCTTTAATACAGCATTAGCAGCAAAGCTGGCAAACAGCTAGCAAATTGATGAGCTGGAATGCAACCTCATAAGCAGACAGCTAGCTCCTTACTCGCCAGTCGAGTTGCGCCACCTGTTGCGGCTGCATACGAATAGGATGTTCATAAATTCACTACAATTAGCAAGGTCTGCTCATACTCCTATTTTTACCGTATGCTCTATCGCCGATTTGGCCGCACCGAACTGCAAATGCCCGTCTTTTCCTGTGGCGGTATGCGCTATCAGCACTCCTGGAAAGACGTTGACCCCACCGACATCCCGCAGAAAAACCAGGACAACTTAGAAGCTACCATTCGTCGCTCTATAGAGCTAGGCATCAACCATATTGAAACGGCCAGAGGCTATGGCACCTCAGAGCTTCAGCTAGGCAAAGTGCTGCCGAAGTTTGAGCGCGATCGCCTCATCATCCAAACCAAAGTCTCTCCCAAAGCAGATCCCCAAGACTTCCAAGACACCGTTAACACCTCTCTTACCAACCTTCAGCTCGACTACATCGACCTGCTCGGACTCCACGGCATCAACAACGCCGAAACCCTGCATAACAGCGTCCGTCCCGGCGGCTGCGTAGACATTGCCAAACAGCTTCAGGCCGAGGGCAAAGTCCGACATATCGGCTTCTCCACCCACGGCCCTACTCAAGTCATCGTAGACGCGATTGAAACGAATCTGTTCGACTACATCAACGTCCACTGGTACTACATTTTCCAAGACAACTGGCCCGCCATCGAAGCCGCTACCCAGCGAGATATGGGCATCTTCATTATCAGTCCTTCAGACAAAGGCGGTCATCTCTACAGTCCGCCTCAGCGCCTAGTCGATCTTTGCTGGCCGCTCAGCCCGATGGTCTTCAACGATCTGTTTTGTCTTAGCCGCCCCGAAGTCCACACGCTGAGTTTAGGAGCCGCACAGCCATCGGATTTTGACGAACACCTGAAAGTGTTGCCCTTACTAGATAAACCCGACGAAATGCTCTCGCCGATCCTAGACAAACTAGAACAGCGGGCGATCGCAACTCTCGGCGAAAACTGGTATCGCACCTGGCAGCAGGGCCTCCCCGATATTCAATCTACACCTGGCAATATTAATCTCTCCATTGCCCTCTGGCTAGGCAACCTCATCGAAGCCTTCGATATGACCGAATACGCCCAGTCCCGCTACAACCTTCTCGGCAGTGGCGGCCACTGGTTTCCCGGCGACAAAGCCGACAAGCTCTCAGACTACGACCTCACCGAAAGCCTTAAAAACAGCCCCCATGCCGATACGATTCCACAGCGGCTAGCCCAAATTCATGAGAAACTAGGCGACGCTGATGTGAAACGGTTGTCACAACAATAGAAAGTCTCCCCAATGGTTGCCCACGCCGCGAAATACCAGGGTCAATCCGCCCTGCTCTCTAAAGAATTACTCACTTACTATCGTGAGGTGAGCCAGTCGCCGCTCACTGTTGTAGATATCGAAACCACCGGAGCGCTTGGCCACAACGCCCGCGTCATTGAAGTTTCCATCATCAAAGCTAGTCTTGCCAACGGCCTGCAAGATCAGCAGACCTACATGATCAACCCCAAAGTCAAAATTCCAGAATTTATCACTCAAATTACCGGCATTACGCCCGAGATGGTCTATCCCTCTCCCCCGCCCGAAGAAATTTGGCCAGAGTGCCTGCCACTGCTAGAAACCGATACCTTCACCGCTCACAACATCGACTTCGACTACAACTTCGTCCGCACCGAATATAAACGTTTGGGCATTCGCTTTTACCGCCCCCCTTTGCAAAAGTTCTGCACCGTTTTACTCTCTCGAATGCTGCTAGCAGATCTCCCTTCTCGCAGCTTGCCAAAGCTCGTTCAGCACTTCAACTTTGATGTAGGCGAATCCCACAGAGCCGGGGCCGACACTAAAGCCTGCTGGCTGCTTGCCAAGCTGCTCTTAACTCAAATTCAACAAGAAGAAGACGAGGTTTTGCTCAAGCGGTTCGGCCAGCAGTGGATTCGGCTACAAGATGCCGCCAAAATACTGAACTGCCGCAAAGAAGAAGCGCAAATCAAGCTGGAAGTCGCCAAAGTAGAGAGCCGAATGTCTCACAAGCGAAAGCTGCCCATGTACCGTCGATGGGGCGTCGAGCAGTTTTATTACGAACAGCAGGGCCAACAAATGTCACTGCTTTAAAGCCAAACTAGCGCCAGCCAAATTAGCGAACAAGGGCTAATTCCAACGTTAATTGAACTCGAAAGGAGGAAAAGCCTCTCCTTCGAAAGATGAAAAGGAATAAGCTAGGCGGTAATCTGACAAATGAAGCGTTATTACCAAATTAGCTATGGCAACACCAGAAGACGATCAAAATTACTCATGGAAAGGAAGCTGGGACGCAGGCAAAGCGCTAATGGTGCTAGTAGGCGTATTAACGGTTATACTTTTTGCTTCCGGCTTTAGCAATTAGCCATTCACCCAAGCGTAACTCATCAACACAGAGGCTCTCAAAAGTTTCATCTTAAAAGTTTTAATAGAGTTGCAATAACAGCAAAGAGCCGCCTATTCTACAAAAGAATTGCTAGCGGCTCTTAGAACAATGCGCTTATCTGAAGACGACGATATCAAAAGCTCTAGCGTCAACATACTGCCGATGATCGACGTGATCTTCGCGATATTAGCGTTTTTCATCATCTCGACCCTGTATTTAACTAGCTCAGAAGGACTATCGGTGAATCTGCCAGAGGCAGTAACCGCCTCGTCGCAAACTCAGGTCAACCTCACCTTAACGATTACGCCCGAAGGCGATTTGTTTTTAGAAGACGAAGCGATCGCACTTACAGATCTTGCCGATAAAGTGCGATCGCTCTCTCCAAGTGCGCCCGTCTCAGTCACCATTCGCGCCGATAGAGCTACCGCTCACGGCACCGTTGTTACCGCAATGGACAAGCTGCGTACCGTTGAGAATATCAGGCTGAGCATCGCTACAGCTCAGCCCTAAAAATCGAGAGTATTAGGTCTTTTCTAGTCCTGACGACGAGGCTGATAGTAAATCTTTTGCCCCTCATTAGGAACAAAAATGCATTCTTGCGCGGAGCGCCAGAAGCTAGTCCACACAGAGTCTTTACCCTCACGGTAATACTCTCCTAAAACTGGCTTGATTGCCTCGGTCGCTTCCTTAAGATGGTAATGCGGCATGCTCAAAAAGACATGGTGAGCAACATGCGTTCCAATGTTGTGGTGGATGTTGTTAATAAATCCATAGTCGCGGTCAATCGTAGATAGCGCGCCCTTTAAAAAGAACCAGCTATCGTTGCGATACCAGGGAATATCCGGCTCGGTATGGTGTAAGAAAGTGACCAAGTCCAACCAGGCTACAAATACCAAATAAGGCATCACGTAGTAGGTGAGCAAGAACAAAGGCCCAAAGTGGAAGCCCGTCCAAGCAAGGAAGCCTACAAACAGAGTCCAGCAAGTAGTGCTAGTAATCACATCCCACTTTTCAGAAGGACGAAACACATCGCTACCGGGTAAAAAGTGAGAGCCGGTGCGACCTGGAGAACGGAAAAACAAGTAGAACGGGTAGGCCCACAAAAATAGGCTGTAGCGAACTGCCTTCGCAACGCTGCCCATTTCATCGTAAGTCTTCTCCGAAATGGGATACCAGCTTTCGTCGGTGTCGATATTTCCTGTGTTCGCATGGTGCGTGCGGTGGCTAATGCGCCAGCCGTGATAGGGCACCAAAATCGGCGTATGGCTAAGGTGGCCAATCAAGTTGTTCAACCACTTGTGCCTAGAAAAAGAACCGTGCCCGCAGTCGTGACCGACAACAAACAAAGCCCAAAACATCGTGCCTTGAGCTAGCCAAAACAGAGGAAAGAACAGCCACGAATTAAGGCTATGAGCCAGCGCATAAAGCCCGGCAATAATACCGATATCTAAAAAGAAATATGAGAGCGATCGCCCAACAGAAGGCTCAAAGCAATGCTCAGGAACAGCAGATCTAAGATCTTTTAGCGTAAAAGGAAACTCTTTGATAGACGGGTTTTCAGAAGAGAACGGATCGATAGACTCCGATGGACGAGTAATGGTTTGCACGTATTACCTGCGAATTTACACAACAGAGGAGGCTCATAGCCCAGGTGACTTTAGAGGCAAGCAGTACAACTCAAAATCCTCAATCGACATGGAAACCAATTGCTACAAGGCTATTTACAAACGTTTACAATACTACACTTTGATCTTGGACAGAGCAATTATTTTCGATACATCTGCACCAATTCGTCCACAGCAGAATGATTCGCAAAGCAATCGGCGACATACCGTACTTTACTTTTTTCCTACTCTGACGTTTCAATCTGGCGCTTCGCCCTAACAGTATTATTTAGGTAAATAGCGGCCACCACAACCGCTAAGAAAAACGCTCCGCTAGCTCCGCGCTCAAATACTCTGCACGAAAAAAATAAATGCTTTAGAGTATCTAGAATAACGCCACAGCCAGACATACTGAGGTAAAGTTTACGCTCCTGCGCTTGTCGGCTCTCTTTCTTTAACAGGACGCGTTTTTTATGAAATCTCTTGCAACTGCACCGCTTTCAGCCGCATCGCTGGCTGCGACACCGCCAGATAGGACACTATTGGCTTCGGTGCAGAGCATCAGCTTCGGCGTACATATTGTCTCGCTTCTATTTGGCCTAGCGGGACTTCTGCTAGTGCTACCCAACACAGAATTTATTGCGGCATTACCGGAGGTAGGCCGCACTGCTTTTCGCTGGTCTATGGCAGGCGGCGGAGCGGTTTATATGATCTCTGGGGCGATCGCGATCGCCCTCTACGCCTACCGTCAGCTCGGGCTATGGCACACCCTCAGCTTCGCCATCCCCGCGCTTACCATCTCCCTTGGCGCAGAACTACTCGGCACCAGCACAGGATTTCCCTTCGGCCAATACCACTATCTCAGCGGGCTAGGCTACAAAATCTCCGGACTCGTCCCCTTCACCATTCCGCTCTCCTGGTTCTACCTT
>Ga0209194_1001340_pt1 | contig 15698 bp, 10 predicted proteins | sample COGITO_mtgs_1004_FD_184787 | JGI IMG/M metagenome (GOLD analysis project Ga0209194, IMG submission 184787) | Pelagic marine microbial communities from North Sea - COGITO_mtgs_100413 (SPAdes) (version 2) | ecosystem: Environmental > Aquatic > Marine > Epipelagic ...
TTCACGGTACTTTACAGTGTCTGGCCGTTTGGAGAGTGGACAGCCAATGCCCACAGTCGATGTCCCTGCATCAGAATTCAATAGCCTCGATTGGCTTACCACAGCCTGGGGGGCTAGTCCGCAGATCGCAGTGGGCAGTCGCTTTAAAGACCATGTCGCGGCTGCAATAAAAGAACACTCTGATCCAGAGCTGGTAAAACTATGCCAACACATAGGCTGGGTTCAACATAGTGATGAGCTTATCTACCTGACTGCTTCAGGCGGTATCGGTGTAAACGGATTGAATGAAGATGCAAGGTGCGAGCTGCAAGGAGCACTTGCAGATTTCAACCTACCCGACCCTGTCGATCCTCGAACCTTGGATCTAAGTGAAATACTGGCAGGTTTTCGGGATGTACACAAAGATGGTATCGGTCTTTTACTCCTCGGGACAGCCATGCGAGCAACTCTATGCCAGTACATACCAGCTACCTTTTCAGTTTATATGCAGGGCACTACCGGAACATACAAATCAGCGTTGGCCGGCGTCTTGCAAAGTTTTTGGGGTATCAAATTTGATGGCGCGCACCTTCCAGCCAACTGGTCAAGCACAAGTAACGCCAATGAAAAGGTAGCTTTTCTAGCAAAGGATGCTCTGCTGGTTGTTGATGACTTCATTGCTCGTGGAACAAGAAGCGAAGTGGCAAAAATGCACGCTAACGCCGAACGACTTTTGCGCGCACAAGGCAATCAAGCTGGCCGGGGCCGTTTAACTTCTAAAGCCGAGCTCAGAAACGCATTCTACCCAAGGGGTCTCATTCTCGCTACCGGAGAAGACGTGCCAAACGGTCGGTCGCTACAAGCCCGTCTGGTGTACATGAATGTAGCTCTTGGTGCTATCAACATAGTGGAGCTCACGGAACTACAACGATTGGCTAAGATGGGTGAACTTACCAAAATCATGTCCAGCTTTTTGCAATGGCTTGCATCAGAGGCCAAGGATGGACAACTCACCCAGCTAATCGAATTGGCATTAGAATGCGACCGTGGAAATATTGGAAAATCTGGGCATGCGCGCACTCAAGACAATCTTGCCAACTTACTGACTGGCTTAAGGATATTTCTCCACTTCTGCGAAGAAGTTGGAGAAATAGGCGCACCAGAAACCGAAGGTTTTATGGACCATGCGACAGAAACTGCACGTAGGTTGGTGACCTTACAGGCCTCGCTGGACCATGAATCTTCCGACGCGCAGAGATTCATAGAACTCATTCAAATTGCCGTATCCAGCGGTAAAGCACACATCGAATGCTGCTCGGGAGGAAACCCGGAAAACTCACGAGCTTTGGGTTGGCGAGAAGTCGATACCGGAACGTTTAGGCGCATAGAGGCAATGGGATCTCGTATAGGGTGGGTTGATGGTGAAACCCTGTATCTCAGCCCAGGTGCTTCCTTGAGCGCTATCAAGTCGATTTCATCAGCACTTGATAACCACTTTGGGAGTAGCGAGCGCGCTATTTCAAAGAGCTTGCGCGAAGCGGGACTTCTCAGTCGATGTGATAAGGGCAGGAATACAACCAAGGTAAGTATTTTGGGTGTCAGACCAAATGTCTATGCTTTCAAAATTGCGGACGTATTTGATTTAGACAGCCAAACAAACGTTCCTATTGGGTATGACCCCTCAGAAATACCTTTCTAACTATTCAACTGCCCCGATTGTCCCGATTGCCGCAGTCTTTTTATACCACCCTGGAAAAACTATTCATCAAAAACACATCTTTCTGAATGAATAGTTACACTATCGGGGCAAGCGGGGCACCTATGACTAATCATCTAATATAATAACATTTTTATTACATTAAGCTAACGGGACGATGCGAGACAAGTGGGGCATCGGCCGGCTGTGCTTTAGCATGGCAACTGAGCCATCCAGGTTCGTGTTTCAATAGTGCAGAAAAATATCCTGAAGGTAAGGAAGCCAATACCGATGGTCTACTATCATTGTCTCAGAGCTTGTCCCAATCTTTGCGCCAGTCCTTGTCCAAATGACCGTGGTCCACGAACCAAGCCTCCAGCTCCTTCAGTTCGCCACGCATCTGGCGTCCTTGCTCAGCAAAGCGCCGCGCTTCTGCGCGCTTCTCTTTAGTAAAGCGACCGTGCTTGATTTTAGCCTCTGTGAGTCGCGCAAGACCGTCCTTGGTCCTCGGGCCAGTGGAAGCCCCTCCATGGAGCTTACAGCGGCCCACAGGGAGTCTGGCGGGGCGCTGACAGGGCGTACCCCTGCGCGTTCGGGCCTCGCACCTTTGACCTTGCCAGTTTGGGCCGTATAGCCATGGTTTGGGGTTGGCTTTCATTGTGCTCACATATCGTCGGTTTATGGGGTTTTATTATACCCCATATTGGATAGCTTTTCTAGGCATGCGTGACTTGGTCCACGGACCGAGCAAAACTATCCTGCGCCAGCTGTGCACAGGTAACACTGAAGGCGGAAACGTGGGTGGGTGCTCTACTATCCGTGGACCGTGGCTCTTGATCCCCGGTCCACAGACCTAAGCAAGATGGTTCAGGAACCCCGGGCCAGGTTTAAAGTAGCTAAATGGGGAGTGTTTTGTCATTTGCAGATTCTACAAATACACCCTGCTCGCTTCAACCGAGTTTAATCTGACAGTACCGTCCCAAAGACTCTGACGTTAGACATGCGAGGTGCTGACAGACAAATGACAGTTCGCATCAGATTACTGTTGCAGCCTGACACTATTCACTCAATAGAAAAGCATTGCTTTTCTAGTTTATAGAGCCTTACGCTTTAGTTGAATATTATTAAAGGATACCAAAGCGTGACCGTAATTCATCAAAATACCGAAGTTGAAAACTCAATTTCAAAGGAAATGACCGTAAGCCTGTGCAAAGACCTTTCGATCGCATTGGCGAAATTTCCAAAAGTGCGTTTGGGCCATTTTCCAACCCCCCTAGAGCCGATGGATCGGCTCAGCGAACTTCTTGGTGGTCCCCGCCTTTGGGTCAAACGTGACGATTGCACTGGGCTTTCGTCTGGCGGAAATAAAACACGTAAACTCGAATATTTGATGGCTGATGCACAGCAGAGCGGCGCCGATACGATCATCACCCAGGGCGCAACTCAGTCAAATCATGCCAGACAAACCACAGCCGCCGCCGCTAAAATGGGGATGGATTGCCACATATTGCTTGAGGACCGCACCGGTTCGAATGATCCAAACTACATTTTGAACGGCAATGTTCTGCTGGATCGATTGCATGGTGCAAGTGTTTCCAAACGCGGCAGCGGTGCGGATATGAATGGCGAAATGGAGGCCGTCGCTGAGTGTCTGAAGCAAGATGGTAAAAAGCCATACATCATTCCTGGCGGTGGTTCCAATCAGATTGGAGCTTTAGGTTATGTTAACTGCGCTCGCGAATTGGCAGAGCAGGCCGTGGAAATGGGTCTGAATATTGACGCTTTGGTGCACGCAACCGGCAGCGCCGGTACGCAAGCAGGACTGGTTACAGGTCTCACCGCCATTCAAAGTACGATTCATCTTCTCGGGATTGGTGTTCGTGCGCCACAAGAAAAACAAGAACAGATGGTCTTTGATCTGGCTGTGAGAACGGCAGATTACCTGGGAAGAGGGCTGATCATTGAACGGAGCAGTGTGCGAGCCAATACAGATTATGTGGGTCCAGGATATGGCCTGCCAACGAATGGCATGATTGAAGCTGTCAAATTGCTCGCCCGTACCGAAGGCCTTTTGTTTGATCCTGTCTATTCCGGTAAAGGTTTGGACGGTCTCATCGCGCAAACCAAGGCAGGGTATTTCGACGGAATGGAAAATGTTGTCTTCCTCCACACCGGAGGGAGCGCTGCCCTATTTGGTTACTCAGAAACTTTTGAACTACCGGGCTACACTCAATAAAAATGAAAAAAGTACAAAAATTCAACAAAGAGACTAACTCTATGTCACTCAAAACCACACTCGTAACAGCCACCTTTCTGACTACTATAAGTCCCACTGTCTAGGCAGTTAGGGTTTCTATTGAACCATTACTTGCGATAAAATCGCAAGGTAAGATACAGTGTAAAACAAGGGCTATAGTCCGCTTTGATTGAAAGTTTTGAGATGAAAACAGTTCCTCTTGTCGGATACAGTAGTGCGCTTTCGGGGCGTTCGGGTGACCAGATTGATTTTAAAGTGTCCTCAGAGGCACAATCCCCATATCAGGCTCGGCTATTTCGCTCGATCTGCGCGGATCCAAATCCGGCTGGTGCGGGACTCATCGAACACGCCTGCGACGATTACTTCCCGGCCCAAAGCTTTGCATCACGCAAACAACGCTTTTGTCCCGGATCCCATGCTGTCAGCGCTACGCCTGTTCCGCTCAAGGCGCTGTCTACAACGTCAGTTTCTGTTCGCATTTTTCCAACCATGATCAGTGATATTTCTCAGACAATTATGTCGTTTGGACAATTTTCACTGAGCTTGACCCCACAAGGGAATGTCGTTTTGCAAATGGGGAACGCGCAGATTGCGACACCTGATCTTCTTCCCCTGCACAGTTGGTATCAACTTGATGCGACAGTACAGGCCTCTGGCGAGATGACGATCAGCGCGACGTCGGTGTCAAGCAATACGATCAAATCAGAGGCTGCGACCAAAAGCACCATGGCATTGGACTTAAACCAACAAGACGTGGTGGTGATTGCCGCCAACCTGACAGATGGTAAGACCCACAATTGTTTTAACGGCAAAATCGAAGCGCCTAGTATTAGTGCCGATGGCAATATAATAGCCGCTTGGGATTTTGCACAGAACATTTCGGGAATGACGGTTCCGAGTCATGGCGCACTGCAAGGCTGTCCTGATTTGCAATTGGTACATGCGCCAACAAGGGCAGTGACAGGCGCGCTTTGGGATGCCAGTGAAATGAATTGGCGACACAAGCCGGAACATTATGGAGCAATTGCGTTTCATCAAGATGAAATATACGACTTCAATTGGGAAACGGATTTTAGTTTTGTGATACCGCCAGAATTGCCGTCCGGCGCTTATGTCATGCGGATCAGTTGTGGTGAAAATTACGATGCGATCCCGTTTTTTGTCTGTCCCGAACTGGGCAAACCAAACGCAAAACTTTGTGTTTTGGTGTCGACTTTTACATATGTAATTTATGGTAACCATGCCCGACCGGACTTTGATTTATCGTGGCTAGATCGGATCAAAGATTGGAATGCCTATCCACACAACCCAGCTGTATTTCCACAATATGGGTTGTCGACTTATAATAATCATGCGGATGGTTCGGGTATTTGCCATGCGTCGCACAGGCGGCCATTATTTAATATGCGCCCTGGTTATTTAACATTTGGTCAATCAAGCTGTTCTGGATTGCGTCATTTTCAGGCCGACAGTCATTTGATTTCGTGGTTGCATGCCAAGGGTATCGACTATGATATTATCACAGATGACGAATTGCACACCGATGGCGTTGACGCCATCCGCGATTATGCAGCCGTAGTCACAGGCAGCCACCCTGAATATCACACGTTGAGAACTCTGGATGCGCTTACCGAATATCGTGATCACGGTGGCGCATTGCATTATCTAGGAGGTAACGGTTTTTATTGGCGTATTGCGCGCCATCGCGAAGATCCTGCTTTATTGGAAATTCGACGTGCGGAAGACGGACTTCGGGCTTGGGCTTCGCAACCCGGCGAATATTACAATGCGTTTGACGGCGCTTATGGTGGGTTGTGGCGGCGTAGCGGCAGGGCTCCTCAAAAGCTGGTTGGGATTGGATTTACAGCTCAAGGCATATTTACGGGAATGCCGTATAACCGAGTTTGTCGCGATCCAGATTTTGACTGGATTTTTGAAGGTATCGATGAAGATGTGTTTGGTGATTTTGGTTTTAGTGGCCATGGGGCTGCCGGATTTGAGCTGGACCGGATAGATCCGATGCTGGACAGTACGCACAACATTACCATTCTTGCACAATCTTATGATACTGATAATGAATTTATGTTGGTCCCGGAAGAGCAACTGACACATTTAACCAATTTGTCAGGGGGCCCAGAAGAAGAGGCCAAGCGCGCCGATATGGTGTATTTTGAAACCGTGGGTGGAGGCCATGTGTTCTCTGTTGGATCTATTACCTTTTGTGGCAGCCTGCCATGGAATAATTTTGACAATTCAATTTCGCAGCTTTTGTTAAATGTTTTGTCCCGCAGCCTTGATCAGGATTAAAAAATTGTGACTCTATCCCAGAATACTATTGAAATTTGGTCGCGTCTGGGTGCCGAATGTGGCCTCTAACGCAGCTCCAATGCGCAGCGTCAACGCTTCTTGAGATGCGCGCGCAGCGATCTGAAGGCTGGTTGGTAGGCCTGTTGGCGTGGGCTGAGTTGGCATAGCTAAGGCACACATATCGAGATAATTGAACGGTCGGGTGAAATGTCCAGGCGATACGTCTTGATCAATTTCTGACAGCAAGGGAGCGGCCGAAATAATGGTCGGTGTCAGCAAGGCGTCAAAGCCTGTGAGTGCCTTATTAAACTGCTGCATATCTTTTTCTCGGGTCCGCAGGCGTTGTTGGTGAGACGCATGTGTCATCATACGCCCGGTCAACATACGCTTACGTACATCTTCATCTACTCGACGACTTGGGTCTTCATACAGGTTTTTGTGGTGAGCATAGCCTTCGTATATCGTCAGGGCACCGTTCGCATTGGCAAGATCACCATAACGCTGCGGCGCTGTAAAGACCTCTATCTCGACTCCAAGCGCCATAAGTCTCCTGACCGCATCATCGTAAGCCACCAACACGTCGGGGCTGCAGTGATTGCGTTCGCAGGCATCTAAAACGCCTAATTTTAAACCTGACACGTCGGCCTGAAGGCAGGCAAATAGATCAGACTTTTCCTGAAAGTCGTGATCGATAATTCTGGCTTTGTGGCCTTGCATAATCGCCAGCATCAGGGCTGTATCAGTTACCGATCTGGTCATTGGACCTGGGGTGTCCAATGTGTCTGAAAGTGGCATAATACCATCTACTGGCAAACAAGATTTGCTTACTTTTAAACCCGTTAAGCCGCAAAATGCAGCCGGCAAACGAATAGACCCACCAGTGTCTGTGCCGGTCGCGCAAACGCTCAGGCCCGCTGTTACGGCCACCCCTGAGCCCGAAGAAGAGCCCCCAGGAACACGTGGATTATTTAAATCCCATGGATTTAAAGGAGTACCCATGCGCTGGTTGGTTCCCCAACCACCCAAAGCACTTTCAACCGTCTTAGTTTTGCCTAGCAAAATGCCACCCGCAGCGAGAAGTCTGCGCACAATTGTACCACTTTCAGTCGAGCGGCGATTTTTTTGCTCGATGGATCCGCAGGTAGTGATCTGGTTTTTTAATTCAAAAATATCTTTTAATGCAAATGGTATGCCGTGGAACGGCCCGATCCTGCCAGTAGTCGCAAAGGCGCTATCTGCCGCTTGCGCTGCTCGCAATGCCTCATCAGCATAGACCACTTGAAAACTGCCCAAGGTGGGGTCTAAACGTGCGATCCTGTTTAACTGAGAGCGGACGACATCGCTAGGCTTTAGGCTACCTTTACTAAACGCCGTCGAGAGCGCGGTTATGGACATAAAAGCATGGGATAAATCATCCATGGTATCCGACATTACGTTTAGGTCCTTCTAAAACAGGGCGCTCGCGATCATAAATTGGCTTAGCGCTCCCAGTGTTGCCCTGGAACCGCAGCCAGAAGGTCACGGGTATAGCTGTGTTGTGGTGAATCAAAAATATCAGCAGTAGCACCTGTTTCAACGATTTCGCCATACCGCATCACCGCCAAGCGGTCACAGACCTGTGCGGCAACCCTCAGATCGTGGGTGATAAAGACCATAGATAGATTCATTTTAGTTCGTATTTCATCCAGCAAACTCAAGATCTGGGCTTGAATCGATACATCGAGAGCCGATACAGGTTCGTCCGCCACAAGAATTTCGGGGTTCAATGCCAAGGCGCGGGCGATACCAATTCGCTGTCTCTGTCCACCAGAAAATTCGTGTGGATAGCGATTGAAAGCGCGCTCATCCAGGCCAACAATTTCAAGCAATTCAAGAGTGCGGGCTTCGGCCTCCTCTTGGGTTGCGCCTTGAATGATAGGTCCTTGCCTGATGATCTGGCCAATTTTTACCCGCGGGTTCAATGACGCAAAGGGGTCTTGAAATACCATTTGTATTTTTGCCCGCCACGGTCGCATTTCAGCACGGTTTAAATCACAAATATTGACCTCATTAAGTATGATTTGACCGCTATCGCTGTCCATTAACCGTATAATACAGCGCGCAAGCGTCGATTTTCCAGACCCACTTTCACCAACAACCCCGAGCGTTTCACCGCGGCGTAATTCAATCGTGACATCTTTTACAGCATCCACAACGCGGCTTGGTTTGCCAAACTTAAAAAAGCTGGAGCCACCACCAAAAGTTTTGTTTACATTCTTAACTTCAAGCACTGTCTCTTCTGAGCGCGCTCTTGCTGAGCGCGGCAATAAGCTTGGAACTGCGGAAATCAGCGCTTGTGTATAAGGGTGTTCAGGATTGTTGAGGACCTTATCAACAGTACCTGTTTCAACCACGTGCCCGTATTGCATGACCGCCACACGGTCGGCAATATCAGCCACAACACCAAAATCATGGGTTATAAAAAGCACACCAGTCTGGTGTTCAGCCTGCATGTCGCTTATTAATTTCAAGATTTGGGCCTGCGTTGTCACATCGAGCGCCGTTGTTGGCTCATCGGCAATAAGAATTTTTGGCTCAAGCGCCAACGCCATAGCAATCATCGCTCTCTGACGCTGCCCACCAGACAACTCGTGGGGATAGGAGTTAACGATTTGCGCGGGGTCAGGCAGCTGTACGTCGTCTAGCAGTTGTATAGCCCGCTCGCGTCGTTCAGCTGCAGACATGGATACGTGATAACGAAAAATCTCATCGATCTGACTTCCAATGGTCATGACTGGGTTTAGTGCAGTCATTGGTTCTTGAAATATCATCGAAATTTCGCTTCCACGTATTTCGCGCAGGCGCCGTTCGGTGACCTTTGTCAGGTCTTCACCACAAAAATCTATTTGGCCTTGAGAGACCTTAACATGAGGGGCTGGTAGAAGTCCCATCAGCGCTCGCGCAGTCAAAGATTTTCCCGAGCCACTCTCGCCCACGATGCATAGGGTCTCACCAGGGGCAAGATCAATACAAAGGTTTTCCACTGCCAATAACCGTTCGGATCCTTCAGGAAGGCTAATATCAACGTTGGAAATTTTCAGTAAGCTATTGGTCAATTGCGTTCCCTCAAGCGTGGATTTAAGGCGTCATTTAATCCTTCACCAACTAAGTTGATGGCTAAAACAGTTATTAGAATGGCGATGCCGGGGAAAGTACAAATCCACCAAGCAACTCTAAGCATTGAGCGGCCATCACTAATTTGAAAGCCCCAACTCATCACATTTGGGTCACCTAATCCTAAAAAGGCCAAACCACTCTCGATCAGGATTGCTGTCGCTACCATTAGGGAGCCAATTACGATAATTGGGCTCAAGCAATTAGGTAACATTTCTTTAAGCATTATACGGTAATCGCCCATTCCTAGTGTATGACATGCCTGCACAAATTCACGATTCTTTAGTGCTAAAAATTCACCCCTAACCAGACGTGCTACCGCTGGCCAGGAAACTACAGTTATTGCAATAACTACACTCTCAATAGATGGTTTTATTATGGCCACCAATAGTATCGCAAAGATAAATGAAGGGATGGTTTGAAAAACCTCAGTAACCCGCATTAAGACATCGTCCACGAGCCCTCCGTAATATCCAGCAAGTGCACCAAAGATTACTCCAATAAGTACAGCCGCAAAAGTTGCAATTAAACCGATAAGAAGTGATGTTTTAGCACCGTGCGCTATGCCAGAAGCTACATCGCGGCCAATAGAGTCACTACCTAATAAAAATCCGTTTTCGCCAGGTTTAGAAAGTGGGTACTGTGAATAAAGAAAAGGATCACCAGGGTAAATCAGACTGGCGATTGATGCCACAAATATTACTAAGCAGAGGATCAATAATCCAAGCACAGCTGATCTGTTGCGTGAAAATCGTTTCCAAAAATCGTTCATTTTAATTAACCTCGATTCTTGGATCCAGAATACAATAAATAACATCAACAACTAGATTTACTGCAACAACAAGAACAGAGGACAAAAGAAAAATACCCAGCAAAAGGTTCAAGTCTCGAGCAAAAAGAGACTCGAATGCGAGCATACCCAAACCTGGCCAAGCAAAAACAGATTCAACAATCACTGAGCCTCCGATTAAGGCTCCAACCTGTACCCCTGCCATCGTCACTACTGGTAAAAGTGCGTTGCGCAGTACGTGCACGAAAGTAATTCGACGTTCGGACAAACCTTTTGCACGTGCTGTGACCACATAGTCTTGACCGTATTGCTCCAGCATCGAAGCTCTCATCATCCGAGTATAGAGTGCTAGGTAAAATAGTGATAGGGTAATTGTTGGTAATACAAGGTGGTGTGCGATATCCTTGACTCGATCAAAACCTTCGTAAAATGCAGCGCTATTTTCCATACCGCTAGTTGGAAACCAATCATTTTTTATTGAGAACACAATGATCATCATCAGTCCAACCCAGAACAGGGGAGTGGCGTAGGTGATTAAGGCGAAGACGCTAATTAGCGCGTCTTTCCATGTGTTTAAATTAACGGCTGCAAGCAACCCGAGTAAGATCCCAAAACCCACAGCGATTATAATTGTGCTGGTCATTAAAAGCAGCGTTGCCCCAAATCGGTCGAATATTAGTTCATGGACAGGCATTTCATGCCTAAATGAATAGCCAAGGTCCAATTGAACTACATTTTTAAGGTAGACGGCTAATTGTACAGGCAGTGGCTGATCGAGACCAAACTTTGCGCGCATTTTTTCCATGTATTCTGGGGTTGCAGACCCCGCTTCGCCAGCGAGTACGTCTACCGCGTCGCCTTCGGCTAAATTAAGCAGGAAAAAGTTCATTACAACGATGGCAAGAATAATGGGAATACCCTGCATCAAACGTCTTGCAACATAGTGCAGAATTTTATTTGATCTGTTCATACCTACTTCATCTTTGACGCTAAATTGAGCTATACTGCTTTGTTTTATAATAATAAAAAAGATGAGCTGGGATGGCCCAGCTCATCTATGGTATATTTTATTCTTCGAGATAAGCGTCGCCAAAGGAAGAATACGCCCCCATGGCTGAACCGTACGCCCCCTTTAGTTTCGTATTGTAAACTGTCAGAAACTCTAACTCAAAGAGGTTTACAACCGGCATGTCTCTAGCCAGAATATTTTGTATTTCCAAGTATATTGCTGATCTACTTTCAGCATTCGGCTCTTTCATTCCCGCTCCAAGCAGCGCATCCAGACCTGCATTGCTGTAACGCGACGAGTTCACGAAGTGAGTACCCTTGCGGATCATATTTGTGCCATAGTGGCGGTGGACACCAAGAACCGGGTCAGCCAATTGGTAGAAATAGTTCAGGTTCATTTCGAAATCATAATTGTGGTAAATTCGCTTTAACCATGTTGGAACATCTTCGTACCGAAGTTCGACTTGGATTCCGATCTCACCTAGCACCTGCTGAATGTATTGACCTCCGCGCTTCCAATCTTCGCCGTATGGAATTAAGTCGAACATCGCCTTCATCCTAACGCCGTCGCTGTCTTTTTTGTAGCCTGCGTCATCGAGCATTTTATTGGCTGCTGCTACGTCTCCATTTGCAGGATAGTGAGGCATTTTTGCATGAAGGCCAGTTGCGGCAAAATTGCTCGAGAGCGCGCTTGTTGCTGGATTTCCATAGCCAAAAAAGATCGTATCCAACATGAATTGCCGGTCGATAGCAGTGGAGATGGCACGACGCACCACGGCATCCGTGAACGGGCCTTCCTTGGTATTAAACTCGATCAATGCCATTGGATTAATCATCGAGTAACCATCTGTAGTAATTGAGATATTATCTTTTTCTTTATTCAGTCGAACTGCTTCAACGTTTGATACAGCGTTGTATGCGGCATATAGGACCTCACCTTTCTCCATGGCTGACGCACGAGTCGAGGCGTCTGGAATAAATCTACCGACGATCCTATCGATGTAAGGGCGACCCTCTTTCCAGTAACTTTCATTTTTATCTAGCCGTATATATTGACCTTTTTTCCACTCAGTGAATTTAAAGGGCCCTGTACCAACTGGATTGTTAGCCAGTTTCGCGCTTTTAATATCTTCTCCCTCAAGAAGATGCTTTGGTACCATTGGCGACTCATATGCTGATAGTGCACGCAGCATATAGGGCGCCGGGTTATCGAGGTTTAGAACTACAGTATGGGCATCCGGAGTATCAATACTAGAAACTTCTTTGAATGAGTTCGGACCCCGAGGGTGAACTTTTTTCAAAACATCCATGATCGTGAATTGGACGTCTGCTGATGTAAAGGGCTCGCCGTCGTGCCACGTTACTCCCTTGCGCAGATTAAATGTCACAGTCTTGCCGTCTTCGCTCATATCTACGCTCTCGGCTAAAACAGGGATCATTTTGCCGTCATTGTCATAGTCGAATAAGCCATCATATATTTTTGGGCCTAACAGGCCGATTGGGCCAGATGTTGACACATATCCTGCCATCGTAGGCGGTTCTGGCTGGACCAGAAATACTAACGATCCACCAGACTGTTGCGCATAAACAGCGCCCCCGCCAAAGGTAATCGCTGCAGTCATCATGACGGCATTCATAAATTTTGTTATCTTCATTTATATTCTCCTTTTGGTGATTGCGCAAAAAATGCGCATCTATTTGAATATATGACGCTCAATAATTCCATTCAAAAACACTACGATTTAAAATCTAAAGAAGTCAACATAAGCTTTCATCTAAAATTAAGCGCTTCTTTTCAGTTGGATAGTACGAAATTTATTTAATAAATGTGAATTAGGAAGAGCTGAATAAAGGTTCTTAATTGATATCACACAACTATCTTTTAGCGTAATAGTAATGGCTACAATGCTTAGACTGCGCTTTAAAAGCTTATAATTCCATCGTTGCAAATTCACACTTGCTCAGATTTAGTTCCACAAGATAGGTGCGCTATAGGTATGTTTGAAAAACACCAAGTGCGAAAAAGCAATAATTAAGGAGACTAATTTGACCCAGCTTGATCGCGACCTGCTAACCTCCAGCCATTGGGGAACCTACTGTGTTGATGTCACTGACGGGCATGTAACTGCGCTTCGTGATTTTGGACAAGACCCAGATCCATCACCAATTGGTCACGGAATTGTTGATGTGTTGAATGGCCCGACCCGAATTACTGCGCCGATGGTACGCAAAGGCTGGCTAGAAGGTGGCCCAGGGGCCGCACCAGACAAGCGTGGAGGTGACGAATTCATCGAAGTCAGCTGGAATGAAGTTAACGACTTGATCGCAAAAGAATTGAGCCGAGTGAAGCGCTCTCACGGTAATAGCGCTATTTACGCAGGCTCCTACGGCTGGGCAAGTGCCGGTCGCTTTCATCATGCGCAAAGTCAACTGAAACGGTTTTTGAATTGTATCGGCGGCTACACAAGCTCAAAAAACACCTATTCATATGCAGCAGCTGAGGTTGTTGTCCCACATGTAATTGGTGACTTTAATGGGTTCTTAAATAATTGTACTAGTTGGGAAAGCATAACTTCTGATTGTGAGTTATTTGTGGCCTTTGGCGGGGTACCATTAAAGAACGGACAGATAAGTCAAGGTGGTGTTGGAGCACATGTGCAAAAGAGTGGGCTGCGGTCCGCAGTCAATGCCGGCGTAAAATTTGTTAATATTTCTCCTTTGAGGTCCGACCTATTGTGCCAATTTGAGGGAGAGTGGCTTGCTTTACGACCCTCCACAGATACGGCGCTGATGTTGGGCCTAGCGTATGTTCTTGTAAATGAAGGACTACAAAATCAAGACTTCCTTGATCGCTATACTGTAGGTTTTGAAATCTTTTCCGCCTATTTGTTAGGTGATAGTGATGGGGTGCCTAAAACAGCTGAATGGGCAGCTGAAATTTGTGACTTACCTGCCCAAGACATTCGCGCGCTGGCTCGACGCATGGCTCAAAGCCGTACGATGATTTCGGTGGCATGGGCATTGACGCGGCAAGACCATGGAGAGCAGCCATTTTGGGCTGCTATCACACTGGCTGCGATGCTGGGGCAGATTGGCTTGCCGGGAACTGGCATTGGTTTTGGTTATTCAGCCACTAATAATGTTGGACTCGCTCGGTATCAAATTGACTACGCTTCCTTTCCCCAGGGGCAAAATGCAGTCAAAGACTTTATCCCAGTCGCCCGTTTAACTGATATGCTGGAAAATCCCGGCGATACCTTTTCATATAACGGAAATTTCTATAAATATCCTGATATACGGCTTGTTTGGTGGGCGGGTGGAAATCCATTCCATCACCATCAGGATCTAAACCGTATGCGTCGCGCTTGGGCACGACCAGAAACTATCATCGCCAACGAGTGGTGCTGGAACGCCCTAGCACAACATGCAGACATAGTTTTGCCCTGCACTACGACACTTGAACGCTCTGATATCGCCATGACGCCGAAGGACCCCTATATCGTGGCTATGGATCGTGCAATTAATCCGGTCGGTAAATCTCGTGACGACCACAGCATTTTTTGTGGAATTGCAGCCAAAATGGATGTGGAAGAAAATTTTACGGAAGGTCGCAGCCCACAGGAGTGGCAGCGATGGATTTGGGATGTATCTCGCCAGCAAGCCGCAAAAGTTGGTGTTACTCTGCCTGATTGGGATACTTTTCAGAGATGCGGCTGGATTAAAGTGCCAAAACCCGATCTTCCAATTATTATGATGGAGAAGTTTCGTGCTAATCCCAAAAAACACCCACTTTCAACGCCTAGTGGGAAAATTGAAATTCACTCTGATACTATAGCTAGTTTTAATTACAAGGATTGCCCCGGCCATCCGGTATGGCTAGAGCCCGAGGAATGGCTTGGAAATGCGTCGCCCCTCCAACTTCATATGATATCAAACCAACCGCGCAATAAATTACATAGCCAACTTGATCATGGATCCGTTAGCAAGTCAGATCGTCCCAAGGGAGTAGAGCCTATGACTATGCACCCGAGGGATGCAGCTGCGCGTGGGCTTGAGGCGGGACAAATCGTACGATTGCACAATTCCCGTGGGGCCTGTCGTGCTCAGCTTACGATCAGTGAAACTATCCGTTTTGGCGTAATCCAAATAGCCACTGGAGCTTGGTATCAGCCTGATGGTGATACCTGCCAGCATGGAAATCCAAATGTATTGACGCTTGATAAAGGGACCTCGCAATTGGCACAGGGGCCGATTGCTCATTCATGCCTCGTAGAGGTCCGACCAGAGTAATCTATGCAAGAACCTAACAGAGCAGGAGTTCAATCTAAAATGATTGTCCAATTGGGTGGCTGGTCGGTACACGCTACACCCTATTTCAGCATCGGTAGCCTAACCTCTAACAGCTCCTATCCGGGTGCTGTCAGACGAATGAGAACTCACATCAGATTGCTGGCGCAGCCTGAATCTATGCGCTCAATGGTTGGCGCAACTCAGTGAGAGCGGAGGCT
>Ga0209194_1001342_pt1 | contig 15680 bp, 10 predicted proteins | sample COGITO_mtgs_1004_FD_184787 | JGI IMG/M metagenome (GOLD analysis project Ga0209194, IMG submission 184787) | Pelagic marine microbial communities from North Sea - COGITO_mtgs_100413 (SPAdes) (version 2) | ecosystem: Environmental > Aquatic > Marine > Epipelagic ...
AAGCAGACTAGAACGCCAACTACCACCGCAATCAGCGCGTAAAAAATTCGCATCCGCAGCTCGTCAAGATGGTCGAATAGCGACATCTCAACGTCGTCAGGCAGTTCGTCTAAGTAGGCAGAGCGGTCGTCCTCATCTAGCCGCTTGCCTGGCGTATAGAGTTTGGCAGAAGCCGTCTCAAGATCAGCAGGAGGCGTCATAGCAAGGCTGGGTGTATAGATCTTTTAGAGATAGGTCTTTTAAAGCGTTAAACGCTAGCTAGCTTATCTAATTTAGCGTAAATATTTTTTCTTCTGGCTGACCTCGCTCGCCCATGACAGCGGCAGATTGGCCATTTTGAGCAACTTCTAATGCCCCAGCATCACCAGAATAAACGTTGATAGTCTCTTCGCCTTCCCAAACGGCGGTATCGCCAGGCTGAAGAGTACCTTCAAACACAGTTGTCCCGTCGGCAATGACGCTCACCCAGGCTTCAGCGTTAGCTTTAGCTTCTACATAAACGGGAGCCGTGCTCGCTGGCGGGCTAGCCGGCTCAGCAGGAACAGGCGGCAGTGTCTCTTGGCCCACAGTTTCTAACTCACCGCTAGCTTGTTCAGCAGGGGTGGGATTATCGGCGACTGCCGGGGTGCGATCGCCCCCAAATAAACTAGCCAAAGCCACAACCGCTGCTGTCAGCAGAACCACAACCAAACCGCCAATCACAAACGGCTTCAAGTTTGGCCCTTCTGGGCGATCGTACTCAGCGCCTACCAGATCTGGGTTCACATAGGTAGGCGTTACCGACGCGTCCGGGGCCGTCGTCAAGGCAGCGGGCAGGCCATCGTCAAAGCTGCGGTTGCTCACGGGTGCAGCAGCAGGCTCAGCGACAGGTTCAGCGACAGGCTCCTCGACTATGGGTTGGGTGGTGGGTTGAGCGGTGGGTTGAGCAGGAGGAGTCAAGTTCTGCCGATCGAACTCAGCGACTTTGGTCGCAAAGCTGTCTTCAGCAGTTGGCAAACCGGCAGTCGGCAAATCGGCAGCCGGCAAACTGGGATTACTAGCAGACGCCTCATCCGACAGTCGCTGAAGTTCGTTATCAGAGCCCGCCGCCGTATCAATCTCAAAGGCATCGGGCTTCGAGGTATCGGGCTGGATATCATCGGTCTGTGAAAAACTAAGATCCGAGATCTCAAAAGCGCGCTCATCGGGGCTTTTCGCTGGCGCCTCCGACGGCATATCTAAAGCCGCATCATCGACAATCAGCGGAACTTCGCCAGCAGAGGTGGCCTGATCTGGAGTCGCTTTAGCAGACATTAACGAATCTTCTAAAGGAGAGATGCCGCCCGCACTAAACATCGCCGCATTTGCCGCCGAGGCGTCGGTTAACGCAGGCTGAGCCGCGTCTGATCTCGAAGGCGCACGCGTCAGACGAGTCGTGGGGCTATCTTCTGGCACCAACTGACGAGCTGGACGAGGCGTAGACGGAATGGAATCAACCGAGAACTGAGTTGCTAGATCCTTGCCGTCTAGCCCCAAATTTTCGGCATAGCGGCGGATAAAGCCCTGCACAAAAATCGGTTCAGGAAGCAAATCAGGATCGCCCGACTCAATGCCGTTCAATAGCTGCGGACGAATATAAGTCCGAATGGCAATATCTTCTAGCGACTTGCCCTGCTTCTCGCGATTCTCACGTAGGAAAACGCCAATTTGGGACAGTTGACTTTGCTGTTGAGCGCTAAATTTTGTCACGATACTCCATCAAACCGAAAACTACCATGGACGCTTACAAACCCCAGAACTCAGCTATTTAGCGAGCAGGACTTCCACACTAGGCGATTACTGAGTTGCGTTAGTTCGCACCAGCAAAAGCTACCTGTATACCTAGAAGCCATCCTAGCAACGATTGGGCCACCCCTTCAAAAACCGGCCAGAAAAACCGGCCAGTATGCCGGATAGAAAACTTGCGATCGCATTTTTATAAATCCGCAACCTTAGCCGTAATTTCAGGATCGTAAAGCCGCAAATAGTTCCAATAGCCGCCAAACACCGAAGAAATATAGCCTTTGGTCTCTGGGTATGGAATTTTTTCGACAAACTCATCCGCATCCTGAAAACCGCCTTCTTCAATCCAGCTATCTACGCTACCCGGCCCGGCGTTGTAGCTCGCCACCGCAAACAAAGAGTTATTTGCAAACTCCCGATGCGTAAAATCCAAATACCAGGTGCCAAATTTAACATTGTCCTCAGGCGCACTCAGCGTATAGCGGCTCTCCCCAATCTGATCGCTAATCCAATCAGCCGTTTCGGGCATCACCTGCATCAACCCCACCGCCCCCACATAAGACTCAATATCCGCCTGAAACCGGGACTCCTGGCGCACCAGCGCAGTTACCAACAGAGGATTGAGCGATCGCGCCTGCGCCCAGCCCAAAATCAGCGACGCAAACGGAAATGGATAAATGGCCTGCCAATAGCTTGGCGTTTCTTTTAGCAGCGCGTACTCCTGCTTTTCTTCAGGCAAATCGCGCCAAGCCAGACTAGACACCATAAAGATGCCGTCCAAGTTATCGCCCACGCCCAGCCGTAAAAGGCCATCGGCAAACTGCTCGCTTACGCTAGGGGTCTGCGGCTGATCAAACTCAAATTGCCACTGCGACCAGGCGGTAGCATCTTGTCCGAGTAGATATAGCTCTTGTAGGGTTGGCGAGCCAGCCGGTAAAGGCGATCGCCGATTCGGCAACGAAATCTGTGGCATAAAGCTGCGTACCGTATCAAAATCGCCCACGTTCCAATCGAGATGAACCGCCGATCGCCAGGCAAAGTAAGACTCTGGGTGCTCACGAATGACCTGCTCAAAAGCGCGACGAGCCACCTCTGGCTGATTCAGCCGCAGCGACCACTTACCCAGCCAAAAGCCTGCTTCAGGCGCTAGCTCCGAATCAGGAGAATCTTCTACGATCTGCTGAACCCACTCTGCCGCGCTAGCAATATTGCCAGCTTTCACATTTGCCCTAGCGTTTTTAAATCGAATCTTAGCCGCAGCCTCAGAATCTGGGTATTGAGACAAGATAGACAGCCTAGCCTGCTTAGCCGACTCGGGGCTCTTAAGAGCATCTAGATCGTCAGCTCGCATGGTTAACGCCTCTGCTGCTCGGTCTGGGAAGCGAGCGATGACGATATCTAGCGTTTTCATCGCCGCCATCCGATCTTGTAGCTGAGACAGATTTAGCAGTCCCGTAGCCGTCTCGGGCGCATCTGGAAATGCTTGATTGAGCAGTCCATAAGTTGCGATCGCCTCTTTTACCTTTCCAGCAGTTTCCTTACCCCTAGCCGCCCGATACATTCCCACCGCAGTCGGGGTTGCCTTGGCATAGGCATCTCCCGCGCTGCCATAGCTTTGATTTTCCCAGTAGCCAAAGCCAATCGCGCTCCAATCTTCCGGCGTGAGTACGCTGCTGTATTTGCTGGTCAAACGGTTTAGCGTAGCCAGATAGTTAGGCTGATTTATCCCATGCCGGGCCACCAGCTTAAGCAAAGACAGCTCGTCTAGCGCTGAAGTGACGGGCACGGGCGCAGGCGCAATCGGAATGGTAGAAATATCTGTCGCCGCCGTTTGGCTAAGCTGTTTGTGAGCAATCTGGACGCTGCGGGGATGGCTCGAAAAGGTCTGTAAAAGCTGGTTCCATTCGGAAGACCCTAGTCCGCCCGCTCGCTCACCTAATTGGTAAAGCGCTTCGGCCGCCGCCGTACTCTCAGGATACGTTTGCAAAATTGCGTTCCAGTTGGCGATCGCACTATCCACGTCCCCATCTGCCACCTGAGCTTGTGCCTGCTTAATCTTGGCGTAAGCCGCTAGCGGATAATCATCATCAATCGCCGCTAAAGTCGCGATCGCCTGTTCGTTATTGCCCTGCTCGAGCAGATCGAGTCCTAGCAAATACCGGGCGCGATCGCTCTCCGTCTCATTATCCTGCTGAGCAATCACGCTTAGAGCGACCTGCCTGTCCTCGGGCGACTGCTTCACCAATCCCAACACCGGCGACGCCTCCACCGCCCGCCCCGACTGCGAGGTAATAACGGCGCTATTTGGATCAAAGGCGTCCGTTGTCTTTAGCAGGGAAACTACCATGCCAACAGAAAACGTACTCACGCCAATCAACGCTAGGAGTGGCCACTTGTCCTTTAGGGTTTTAAGCATATTTTCGTCGTTCTACCGTCGCTCTACTGGCTGGCTTAGCTGAACCTGTCTTCCTAGAGCTATTCTTCTCTAGAGCCTTTTTTCTCTAAAGCCTTTCTTCTCTAAAGCCTTTCTAGAGACACCTTCGAACATTACTAAAATACTGTGTTTAAGAATTTTACGGGGGCCCTCTCTAACTTGGGCGACCACTGAAACAATGTCCACAGGGGTGGAGAGACAAAACTCGTATAAAAACGATCAGTAACCTCACTCTAGTCATTTCAACAAAAGGCTTCCTCTGAAGTTTTAGCAAAAAAATCGGTCTGCCGTAGCAAACTGGGCTAAGAGCAGCGTCAGAACCTGCTAAAAACCAGCCCACAGAATCTCCAGGTCAATCTGCCGATTAAAAATTCACAAGCGTTCAAAACACGCAAAATCAGTAGATACTATAGAACTGGAATTTAGAATTACGACTTTAGGGAATGGACTTTATAGCATCGGATCAATCTTGCTTAGATTGGACAGGAGACTGCCTGCTCATCGGCCTCTCAGAGGAATCACTGCCGCTAACAGGTATCTTGTCAGATCTCAATGATAAGGTCTCCGGTATGCTGCAGATGCTCATTGAAGAAGAAGCATTCGAAGGAAAATCAGGATCTACCGCAATTACTAGGCTCAGCCCCGGTTCGCACGTCAAAAAAATTGGCGTCATTGGGTTGGGTAGCTCAGATGGCATGAATCTAGAAGGGTTGCGAAAAGGAGCCGCTGTTGCTGCTCGCACCGCGCAAAAGGCCAAGTGCAAATCGTTGGGCATCAGTTTTCCGGTGTGGAACAACAGCCAGTCCCTAACGGCACAAGCCCTTACAGAAGGCGCTATCTTGGCGCTCAATCAGGATCTCCGCTTTAAGTCTGAACCCGACAAAAGTAAAACTGAGCTAGAGCAAGTCTCCTTACTGTCGTTTGTCGGCGAAGACGATGCGATAGAAAAAGCCAGGCTCATTTGCGAAGGCGTTGTCCTAGCGCGAGAATTGGTTGCCGCGCCGCCTAACGTAGTCACCCCAGAAAAATTAGCGGACACGGCTACTGAGATTGCCAACGCGCATGGACTGACGCTAGAGATTCTAGAGCGAGAACAGTGCGAAGCACTCGGAATGGGAGCCTATCTAGGCGTCGCCCAAGCATCCGATTTGCCCCCAAAATTCATTCACCTCACCTACACACCATCCGGCTCGATTAAGCGCAAGCTAGCCATTATCGGCAAAGGTCTTACCTTCGATTCTGGCGGACTCAACCTCAAGACGGGCGGGTCAGGCATTGAGATGATGAAGATTGATATGGGTGGTGCAGCGGCTGTATTAGGAGCGGCACAGGCGATCGCGCAAATCAAACCCAACAACGTCGAAGTCCACTTCATCAGCGCCGCCACCGAGAACATGGTTAGCGGCCACGCCATGCGCCCCGGCGACATCCTAACCGCCTCCAACGGCAAAACTATCGAAGTCAATAACACGGACGCAGAAGGGCGTCTGACCCTAGCCGATGCCCTGGTCTTTGCGGACAAGCTAGGCGTCGATGCGGTCGTCGATTTGGCCACGCTCACAGGTGCTTGTGTTGTAGCTTTAGGAGACGACATCGCCGCCCTTTTCAGCCAAGACGAAGAACTCTCTCAGGCATTGACTAGTGCCGCTGTGACCTCTGGCGAGAAGATGTGGCAAATGCCCATGGAAGAAAAATATTTTGAGGGTCTCAAATCGGTCGTTGCTGATATGAAAAACACCGGCCCTCGCGCGGGTGGCTCTATTACAGCGGCGCTGTTTCTCAAGCAGTTTGTCAAAGAAACGCCTTGGGCACATATCGACGTGGCAGGCCCCGTTTGGTCCGAAAAAGAAAACGGTTACAACAATCCTGGGGCCACTGGCTACGGTGTCAGAATGCTGGTGGAATGGGTCACCCAGAGCTAAACCAAAAGCCAGGAATTCTAACGCCTCTACATCTCCGCATCTACATCATCGTCTCAAACAATCCAATTAAATTTCCCTCCGGATCGCGGCAGTAAGCCACCTTTAGCGAAAACTCCGAATTCTGAGTCGGTGGCTCTGCAAACGCTACGTCAGCCTTGCGCAGCTCGTGGTAGATATCGTTGAGATTGTTCACCTGCAAAATAATCCCGAACCGATCTTGACAGCCCTCAGAAATGGGGCGATCGCTCGTGCGCAAAATCTCAGCCATCTCTCTGCGCAAAAATAGAGAAAGCCGCATATTAGAAATTTCAAACTCTGCGTAGCCTTTCTCAACCTGAATCGTCACCGGCTTAAACTTCAGCACATCTCGGTAGAACTCAGCGCAAACGGCAATATCGTTTACGTATAGACGAGTATGAGCAACTTGAACTTCCATAAATAGTAGCGTTGGGAAAATAAACAAACTCTACTCAAGCGTAAGCCAGAACCTATCCAAAGGCATCAAATATTCTTTATTCGTCGGATTTTCGCCCAGGGCACCCTGTAGAAACTTCAATCGGTAGAAACTTCAATCATCTTCGCTGCACTCATCGCTCATCACTCGTCACTCACTGCTTATGACCTCCTCAACCGGCCAAAGGAAAATAATTCTTCTATCCGGCAGCTACACTCTCTTTTTTCTAATCACCTTGTTCGCGGCTTACACAAACCGTCTTCCCTTGGAATGGCTGTCTCAGCTTCCCAACTACGACAAGCTGGGTCACCTGGTTCTCTACTGCATACCCACCTATCTAGGTCATCGACTTTTCAGGCAAAAGCACGTTCCGCTAAACGGCCTCTCACTTCCCGTCTTTCCAGGCTTATTTACCCTCTTCACACTGAGCGAAGAGTTGATTCAGGGGTTCTCTCCCTACCGAACGCTAGATGCTGGCGACATGATTTGTAGCTTACTCGGCATTGCCTGCGGCTATTTTCTAGCGCAAAGGGCAAAGAAATACGGACACCCAGAATAGCCACTCGAAGGGCTAAAGCTGGCGTCTATCTAGAGGTTAAATCTACTAAAGGTTAAATCTACTTCTCGTAGAAGGCTGGTTAGCTGGGACAACCCGGCGGTTAACTACGGCCTTACCGCTCTCTTGCTGAGTGGCCATGTCAATGGCGATCGCCGCAATCTGCACATCCAAACAGTCCATCGGCACTTGCAGATCGGTTACCCCTTGCAAATCGCCCAGCGCATCACGCGTTAAGTTCGTCAAAATCTTTGGCTCTATCACCAGGCTGCGGCTCTGACGATCGACCATCCATAGCCTGATAAACGGTTTGAAAGTAGAAGGACGCGATCGCACCGTCACCGTTACCATTTGCCCGGCCACCAAATCGCCCATTGGCAAACTAATCACTGGCAGCGCCATTTCTGGCAGGTCCGCATCCGTCGAACTCATTCCCGTTTGAAAAGGCGCTGGCTCGGCTTTATCCGTACTTTTACTTTGTCCGTCCGTTAGCGAGCTAGCAGGCGCAGACCGCTCACGCCAGGAGGGTCTAGCTGAGCGATCGCCATAGCGATCAGCCGCATCCGTTGCCTCGTTATCTACGGTCGAGGCAGATTGAAGCCTAGATCCCGCGCTTACATCAGTACCCGTAATGGCAGCCGGTACATCCGAAACAGGTGGCTCATCGTAAATCACAACCTCATCACCTATATAATCATCCTCAACCGCCGCCGACATAGAATCACGCGCCGAGAGACCATCCCCTAGAGAGCGCCGGACGCCTGCCGCCTCCATATTTTCGGACAGCTTCACCGCCTCGTCATGGCTCTGACGATTCAAGCTCGAAAGCCGCTGCCAGAAGTGGTCTTTTAGCTTCAGCGACTGAAAGGCCAAGTTAGCCTCCACTTCCCGTCCAGATTTACGCACAGGCTGACGTTGAGGCGGCTTAGCCTCTTCTCCAACAGCAGGCAACATCGCCCGATCAGAAGGATGATCTTCGGCGTCAATCGTCCTTGAGGTTCGCGGCATAGCCTCTACCACCCCCTCAATACCAGGTGCTTCCAAGGCATCCAACGCCGAGGGTTCGTCCATCAAGTCTTGGTCAATATCATCTAAAGCAGCTGAAATTTCAGCCGCCTCTAAATCGCTGTCTTCAATGCTAGTGCCCATAAACTGCGCAGGGGCAGACACCATTAGCGGCAATGAAACAGGCATCTGCGAATTCTCTGCTGGCGGCTGCACAGCAGGCTTATCAAATAGATCGCTGTCTACTAAGTCGTTGTCTACCGGCGCAGCAGAGCTGTCTACGCCGCTATCTAGGGCTTCTACACGACCGGTCGGCAGTGCTGCATCTGTGGCCCCACTATCAGATAGAACTTCTGATCGCTCATCCGGTTGTCCATTCGAGAGCGGCGAATCTAACCGAGCAGGCGGTGTTTGCTCGGAGCTAGCTGACTCAACGCCTGCCTGGGTAAAGCCTCTTTGATCAAAAGCTATCTGCTCAAAAGTCGGCAAATCTATCAAACGGCTCTCAACCTGAGCAGGCGACTCATCTAAAGATTCGGCCAACGGCTCGTGTGCTAGCGGCTGATCTAATTGGGGCGGCAACACCGTGCCCTTGGAAGGGGTAACGGTCTTTTGACTCGGATGAAAAGCGGGAACCGAAGGTTCTTTGGTCGGTTCTAGGGAGGTAGGTTCTAGAGGGGCGCTATTGGCATCCGAGAGAAAAGATATCTCTTCTTCAAAAGTCTCTGAGTCTTGATTGGCGATCGCATCTAGAATCTGATCGATGCCAGCCGTAATCGTAAACGCCGTAGACGCTAGCACCTGTGCCGGACGCTCCCCATCAATTGCCGCCGTACGCAGCGAAACCTCACCCAGCACCACCCGCGTTTGCACCTCATTCGGCAGCTGAATTTGCACCTTAAAATCAGCCGGTAGCCGCGCCAAACTCAACGGCCGATGCGCCTCCATAATGACCCCAGCCGTCTCAGGGTTTTGCAGCCGAATCCACAGCTGACTCGCCGCTTCATCTGGCGCATCCATCAGCGCCACTACCTTGCCCATAATGGTCATAGGCTGGTCGCGCTGAGACAAATAAGCCTGCTGCTTTAGCGCGACTTGATAGGCGCGATCGCTTGATCCATTCAACCGTGCTCGCGCAGCTCCACCATCGGCCCCGCGATCTACATTTTGTCGTAGCTCAGCTTGAGCTTGAACCAGCGGCAAATCTGCATTCACCAGCGCCTCATCTGAACCCGCTTCATCAACCAAAACGCTGGACGCCGACTGACTATCCTGCGGTACGGGCCACTCGCTCGACCCATCATCCTCACTTTGCGCAAATACCTGAAGCTGCACGTTGTACTGCCATCCATCGCTCAGCATCTCATCAATGCCCTCGACGCTGCTGCAATTTAGCGTCCACTGTCCCGGCTTCAAATACACAAACGGCATCACCACCACCAAACCCGACTCATTCGTCGAACCCGTCCGCTTGCGCACTCGTTTTCGCGGCGGCATTTCGTCCGTAATCAGTTGGCTAACTCGAATACTCACGGGCGTATTTGCCCTATCGGTATGGGCCACCACCCGATAGCGCCCCTCTAAAATTTCAACCTGCTGAGTCTCTAGCGGTAGCCAGGTTTGATCGCCTTCCTTTTGGATCAAAAACTCCCAATATTTCATGTTGCTCAGGTGGCCAAAAGCACCCGTAATAAGTGCACAAGTGATCGCAGTATAGGGGAAATCGTAGCAGACGTATTTGGCCCTGCCCTCACTTTGTAAAGAAGTATCGGTAGATGCTCGCAAAAACGGTCAGACTTCCGAGAAATTACCGAGGTATCGATGTATTAATCTTTTCTCTTTGCTCTTTTAGCGCTCGTAGCTACTCCTGATAATCAGTCTGAATATCCACATCTAACGTCTGCTCATTTACAGACACATAGAGAATATTAGGCCGACAGCACACCTGACAATCCTCAATATAAGACTGAGTACTCCCTGCGCTCAAGTCGATAAAGGTCGTACTTATTTCACCGCAAAAAGCGCAGGTGTACTCAGCCGTCGTCTGCATAGTCGTTAGAAGCCTATGTAAAAACCTATTCCGGTTGCCGTCTTCTAATGCCGTCTCCTAGCTTATGTAATCACCGTCGGCTCGTCGCGTCCCGTTAGTTCCCTAATCTTTGCCGTCTCATCCGCCAGCTTAATCAAAGGCTTTAGGGCTTCTTGAGGATCTACGCTGTGCTTGGACTCATCCGGCTCGTAGCTCTCCAAATACAGTCGCAGCGTTGCGCCCTGAGTTCCCGTTCCCGATAGCCGAAACACCATCCGCGAGCCATCGGTAAATCCAATGCGAATCCCCTGCTTTTCGCTCACGCTGCCGTCAATTGGGTCGGTATAGCTAAAGTCATCCGCATACTCTACGGTGTAGTCGCCTAGCTTTTGGCCCGGTAGAGAAGAGAGCTGCGATCGCAACCCCTTCATCAACTCACTCGCCTTCGCGCTATCTACCCCTTCATAGTCATGACGCGAATAAAAATTCCGTCCATATTCCTTCCAATGCTCAGTCACAATCTCTTCTACAGACTGCTGCCGCTCTGCCAAAATATTTAGCCAAAACAGCACCGCCCAGAGTCCGTCTTTCTCCCGCACGTGGTTAGAGCCCGTACCGAAGCTCTCCTCGCCGCAAACCGTAATCTTGTCCGCATCCAGCAAGTTCCCAAAAAACTTCCAGCCGGTCGGCGTCTCGTAGCAGTCAATGCCTAGCTTTTGCGCCACTCTATCCGCCGCCTGACTCGTCGGCATAGAGCGAGCCACGCCCGAAAGCCCACCCTTATAGCCAGGAATCAAGGTTGCATTGGCTGCGATTAAAGCAAGACTATCGCTAGGGTTCACAAAAAAGTTGTTGCCCAAGATCATATTGCGATCGCCATCGCCATCCGAAGCCGCCCCAAAATCGGGCGCATCCTCAGCAAACATGGTTTTCACCAAATCATGCGCATACACCAAATTTGGATCAGGATGTCCGCCCCCAAAATCTTCTAACGGCTCTCCATTCGTTACCGTTCCGGCCTTCGCGCCCAGCGCCTGCTCAAAAATCGACTTGGCATAAGGCCCAGTTACCGCATGCAGCGAGTCCATACACATACTGAAGTTGCCTTCTAGCAGCTTACGGATCTTACTAAAGTCAAACAGCTCCTCCATCAGCTCGGCATAATCTGATACCGAATCAACAACTTCCACTGTCATCTCACCAACCTGCTTTGTCCCTAGCTCGTCAAGATCAATATCTTCCGTATCAGTAATCTTGTACTCGCCAATCGACTTCGTATTCTCAAAAATCGCGCTCGTCACTTTCTCCGGTGCAGGCCCCCCGTTCGACACGTTGTACTTCACCCCAAAGTCCCCTTCAGGGCCACCAGGGTTGTGGCTAGCAGAGAGCACAATGCCCCCAAATGCATCATATTTACGAATCAGGCAAGACGCCGCTGGCGTAGAGAGAATACCGCCTTGACCCACCAGCGTTTTACCCACGCCGTTCGCAGCGGCCATCCTCAAAATAATCTGAATCGCCGGGCGGTTAAAGTAGCGTCCGTCGCCGCCTAGCACTAGGGTTTTGCCCTGGTAATCGTCTAGGCTGTCGAACGTAGCTTGAACAAAGTTTTCTAGGTAGTTAGGCTCCTGAAAAGTAGGCACCTGCTTGCGCAGACCCGACGTACCGGGTTTTTGGTCGTCAAAAGGAGTAGTCGAAACCGTTTTGATAGCCATTTAAATAAAGTATCTCGGTGGATTAAAGCAGTGGATTAGGGCCATGATCTCATACTGCCGCCCGTTCTATCTACTCTACGACGGAGCAGAAATTCTTGAGAGTGTTCTATACAACCTTCTGCTTTAGGACTTCGACGGTATCGCTAACGCGCAGAGTTTTAGCCACGCCATTTTGCGCTATGCAGTTCTGTCCAAACCAAATAGCGCGGTGCCAGGAGCGGTAAGTCGCGAGCGTCTTAGTCGGTTCTTTGCCGCGATCGCCCGACTCCGGATTCACATTGGGAATAGAGCAGCGAGCGCACATCTTCGGCAAATCGAACACCGTTTCGCCGATCCGCATCTGTACCCACCGGTCTTCGTCATGCGCGCGCTCAACCCCACTCACCACCAAATTAGGTCGAAATCGCTGCATCGTCATCGTCGGCTCGCCTTTACCAGCCAGCTTGCGATTAAGTTCAGCTAAAGACGCTTCAGAAATCAATAGATAAGGGTAAGCATCTGCAAAGCTCACCAGATTGCCACGACCAAACTTGCCGTGCTCCGTTGGCCGGGCAGAACTATCAGGCATGTACACAAGCTGACAATCGGTGTCGAGAAACTGAGAGAACCAGGCTTTTGTTTCAAGAAGTGCGATCGCCTCACACCTATCGCCCCACACCTCCACTTCCATAACCTCATCGGCCTCACTCACCAAAGGCACAGACAGCCCGGCCATCTCCGGCGCAGAAATTTCTAGCCGCTCTCCAATCGCTACCGAAATCAGCGCCATCCGAGGAAACCGCCGCTGGCTCATAAACTTACCCCGCGCGTCCACCACCATCCACCGCCGGTCATACTGCAGCCCGCGGGCCGTCATCTGGGCCTCACTCAGCGCAATTCCCGCCGCCGACTTAATCGGGTATATATAAAGCTCGCTCAAAGTCAAAGTCGTCATGAGACCGCTTACGCCAGTAAGAGAAGCGCTCTAGCATCAAAATATCAGCGATTAAGATGATTTGATGCTAGAGCGCAACCATAACAATAGATGATGATGTCGCTGCTAGCCTGAGGCAGATGAATGAATCCCCCAGTTTTAAAGAGGCCACTGGGGTTGCGCAGTGCCGCAATATCTTTATCTTTCTCAACGAAGGTTTTCTTCTCAGTTTCAACAGGATCCGCATTTTTTAGACATATCTAATGTCTAATCTAATGTCTAAAAAACCTGAATAGATAAAAGTTAATGACTGATTGATTCTAGAGACATATTTCTTGAGAAATGTATAAATCAGGCACCGTGCGACTGGTCAAATAATGTGTTGTTTCTCTCTCTTGCTACAGTGCTCTCTCGTCACTTGAGATAAGAACACTCTCCTACAAATCTCACTTACTAGGTTTAAAGGCTGAATTACTCGAAAGTTTTTAACACAAGAAAACTGCACGGACTCCTCATGTACGCAGTCAAAAACAGACAGTTAAAATAGACAAGGAATAAGTTAGATTATTCGCAAAGCCAAAATGATTGCTGCGCATTCTTTACAGAGCATAATGTTGTTCACGTTCTAACACGTAAATCTATCGTTTCACTGTCTGTTCTTCAAGAGAAGTAGGGTTGTCAAAACCTCTTCCCCCAATAAGCCAGTCAACGTTCTGCAAAAAATAAAAACGGTTACTTTTACGACTCCCTTCGTAGGAATAACCCTAAAAGTAGTTCGTTAAGATAGTAAGAATTAGAAAGCCAAAGGTAGATAAGTAGCTTCAGTAGCCGACAAATCAGGTGAGTTGCCTAATGGTTTTGAGGGTTATGCGATCGCACGTCGTAGGAGAAAAGACACGCAATTTCCTGTCGTAGTAACGTTACTACGACATAAAGCTAAGCTCTTGCTTCCGTTCTTCTATGGCGGCACAAGAAGATCAGCGGCACAAAAAGATCAAGCGCCTTACTAAAGACACATGCATAGCTATTAGCTAACTAGCTTTCTCGCTGATGCCTTTGCACAGTCAAATACGCGAGGTTGTCTATTCATCTGAGCTGATGTGGTTGCCCCATCGAGAAGTACCATAATTTGCTCTACTAGGTCGTAGGGCGCTGTAATGCCGCTATCTTCTACCAGCTCTTTTATATATCGCATCATCGATTTTTTATGTTCGACGCACAGAGTGTGAATAGGCGAATCCATATCAGGAAATTCGGAGGCGGCTTTGATAAAAAGGCAGCCATTGAAGTTGGACCCTTCAGCCCACTGCCTGTGCACGTCAAAAATCATGAACAATTTTTCGGCACCCTGAGCATTTAGCTCGTTCATGGTCTGCATCAGCCAGTCTCGAAAATCTTCGTCTCGTTTTCGTAACGCAGAGACAATTAGGTCTTCTTTCGATCTGAAGTGCCGATACATTGTAGTTTTCGCAACCTTAGACTGAGTCAGAATAGTATCAATGCCGGTAGCGTGAAATCCACGTAGGCTGAATAGCTCAAGCGCATTCACCAGCAGACGTTCTTTTGGTTTAACAGCCATAGTTCCTGAAAATTAAATTTATTTTTTCGAATTGATGACAAGGAACTCGCCTCATCAACACCAGATGACGGTGAAACTACAGCTTGAAAGCAAAATAACCTGCCAATAGTTCGCCGTAGCGATAAATAAAGTATGGACAAACTTACTTTGTAACTAGATGAAGAGAGCACCACAATGAGATTGCCTAACAGTAGCGTTCAATACAATAGCCTTCCATTGCTACCGTACGGCAAAGCAGAAGCACGTTTGATCAAACCATTAAATATCAGGGAATGACAATAAATTCTAGCAAAAGGTACAGATCTGTACTATTGTGTAAACCCTGAAGACTAATTTGTCTCGTTATACGAACATTTTTGTTTCGTTATACAAACAATCGTTCATATTTTCGAACCAGTATCATACTTTCAAATTGGTAGTAGATAACAGCTACCGACATGTTCTCGCAAACGATGAGTGACGTACGTGATCGCAATTGACCTTATGTCTATTGACCTTTGTCTAAAGCGCGCGGTCGCCTATTAGTTTTCATACCTAGCACACTAGTAAGCAGAGGCCATTCATGACAGATGTTGATGCTCGGAAGGCAGCCAGAGATGAGATTAAGAGATCGGTGCCCAGTAACGTTTGGTTGCAAAACGATGAGTACATAGAGCAGCTATATCAACAGATTCGGCAGCATCCAATCTCTAATCATCCTGCGATCGCAGCCCTAAATTCTTCAACCTTCGGCGAAAAGGCACTGAAAGAAATTCATTTAGAATATCGGCACGCTATTGTGCAAATTTTCACAGACGCGCTGCTAATGGCGCAGTATCAATGCCGCCAGCTAGAGCCAAGGCTAGTATCTGGGCAGAAAATGTTCTCGCGGTTTCTCCTAACGTTCAACGTTTTAGATGAGTTTGGATTTACACCAGACGGGTCTCCAGACGGTTCGTACACGGGCGATCCTAACAATGCTCACTACCCTCTATACGAAAAAGTATTGAGCGACTTAGGCATCAGCCACGAAATGCGAGAGAACCACCAGCCTTCTCAAGTATCCAACCAGTTGCGCGAATGCTTAGAGCTTTCTTATAACGACTTAAGCGACGTGGTTGCCCTCCTGATGGTGGCAGAAGAGGTAGTCGTCTTATTTAGTGCGCCACTAAGAGAAAACGTCAAAGCACTAGGAATAGATATTGGCTCAGGCTATTACTACTGTCACGGAACCAGCAGCGACACCCAGGCTCAAGCAGACGATGATACACATGCCCTAGACTTAAAGTACGTCTTGGCTCAGTCGCTCAGACATGAAGAGTACGAGCGAGTC
>Ga0209194_1001345_pt1 | contig 15659 bp, 16 predicted proteins | sample COGITO_mtgs_1004_FD_184787 | JGI IMG/M metagenome (GOLD analysis project Ga0209194, IMG submission 184787) | Pelagic marine microbial communities from North Sea - COGITO_mtgs_100413 (SPAdes) (version 2) | ecosystem: Environmental > Aquatic > Marine > Epipelagic ...
GCTGAGGCCGCGCACCCTAATGATGAAACAGCGACAGTGAATGCGTTTCGCGATCGCGTTGGCTGGAAACTCGCAGCCCCTCGTACCGAAAATGACTTTATCAGCAGCGACTGGCTCAATGAGTCTGAGCTGAATTACTCTGAGCAAGCGCCCACTGGCCACCTACCTTGGGCAGGCGTCTCTGATGCGAATGTGCAAGCAATTGCCGCTGGTGCTGCTGCTGGCTGTGGGAGCTGCACAACCGATGCGATGCAGCTACGAAACGAGCGATTTTATAGCTATTTGCCTCAGCTATTTTCTTGGGCACAGATTGCTTTTGATACTCCCGCAACGACGACTCAAACCTGGCGATCGCCTAAGCTTTTACACAACATAAATCTCCCAGCGCTATATCCTCAACGTTATCCCGAGGGCGTTGTTCGCCCAACCCTTCAGGCTATCAGCCCCGATAGCAAAACGCTTGCGGTCGCGAGTGACTATTCCTTTCGTCGATCGAGAGATACGGCGCTGGCACTCTGGAATTTGGAAAGCGGCACCCGCCGAATTACGCTAATTAAGCCAGGGCAGGATATTAACGAAGCTTATGAAGCAACAACGCTCGCCTTTAGCAACAACCAACAGATTTTTGCGGGTCTCTCTAACGGACGCATTCAGGTATGGGAGACCGCTACCGGGAAATCGCTGCGCAGCTGGGTAGCTCACGCAGGCGGGGTGAAAACAGTAGCGCTTAGCAGCGACGGTAAAGTTGTTGTTAGCGGTGGCGATACTACGATTAAAGTGTGGGATGCCAATACCGGCACTTTGCTGCGATCGCTCTCACTTACCGCAGGAGAATCTCAACCCAAGCCGAAATCTATTCAAACTAGCCCAGACAATCAACGCCTAGCCGTTGCTACCGAGCGCACCATCCAACTTTGGAACCTGAGTACTGGCAAACTGCTAAAAGTCATTAGCACCACCGCCCAAAATCAGCCAACATATGGCTCCTCGCTGCCACTTTCCATAGCCTTTAGCCCCGATAGCCAGCGACTCGCTACCCTCGACACCGACAATTCGGTTAAACTCTGGAACGCCAGCAATGGCGCAAGATACATTACGCTTTGGCGGCAACAGCAGTATCCTGTTCAGGCAATAGCCTTTAGTCCCAACGGGCAAACGCTAATGAGCCGCCATACCAATCAATCTGTTTTACTTTGGAATATGCGCACTTTTTTGAACGACCGTACTATTTCCTTAGCTGCCGGGAATGCTCCTATCCCATTCGATACGGCTAATGCGATCGCCACACAGCAGCCCATCATTTTCAGCCCCGATGCTCAAACCTTTGCCGTGCCGCTCACGTCGCCAGCATTTGGCCCGTTTCCTTTTGGGTTAGACTTGCACAGCGCCACAACCGGCACCCGCCAAACTGTTTTACCCGGTGTCCAAAGCGGCAGCTTTAGCGCGGACAATCGCTTTCTTGTTACCCGTGGAGAAATGCTTCAGGTATGGCAACCCGACTAATGACGCCCAACAGCTACGATATCTTGAACATTAGATTAAACTCCAAGGACTCTTTTAAAAAATGAATCAAATGCCACTGAGACACCGTGATCGCTCCAAACTTATCATTGCGCTAATTTGGAGTTTTGCAGGATTTTGTTTTTTCAGCACAGCTGGTATCTGGCTATTAATTCCTTATTTAGCGGTTCAGCCGGATAGATTTGCTGCGAGTGCGATCGCCTTTTCGAGCAGTACAGGGGTAATGATTTTGTGTGGAATGCTTACGGGGCTAGCGAGCCTGCTACTTTGGCACCCTGCGCTGAACAAACTGGGTGCGATCGTGTTAGCAACTTTCATTCCAGTACTTCTTTTTATGGGGATCTTTGTATTTGCAATGAGTGATACTCAGGGCATGAGATTGAATGTCATTCAGGCTGCGAGAAGCGGCAGTTTAGCCAATACCCGAGAACAGTTACTGATTCAAATTCCGTCTTTATCTCTCACACAACAGTTAATTCAGCTAGGAACAAATGTAAATGCCCGAGATCCTGAAGGACGCTCTGCCGTTTATACCGCAAGCTGGGCAGGAATAGATCCAGAAATACTAAAATTATTGCTTCAATCTGGTGCCGAACCTGATGCTGAGGATTTGCGTAATGCGATTTTTGGGGGGCGATTAGATGCTATTCAATTGATGTTTCAAGCAACTTCTGACGATGGCAAAGCCCTGATTGCCGAGCTTGGAGAAGATGCTTTACAAGCAAATACCACTCACACCAGTGCCAGTGAAGCCGACCGTGCGGCAATTAATAAACTGTTGATCGCACGCGGTGCAAAATAAGTTTCCCGACGGCTAGGTATCTAAGTAGCTTTCCATGCTACTACGCTTTAGCCGCAGGCTTTTGAGCGCATTGTGCTGGAGCTGCCGGACTCTTTCTCGGCTGATGTTTAACCGTTTGCCAACGGCAGCTAGGGTGAGTTCGTTGCCATCTGTAAGACCGTAGCGTAAGTCAATGACTTCTCTTTGCTTGGGGGGTAAATGGTCTAGCAGCCTTCGCAAATCGTCATTGAATAGTTTTTGGGTGACGGCTTCCTCTGGTGATGAATGCTCATCTTGCAATAAGTCTCCTAGTTCGGTGTCCTGTTCGTCACCAATGCGCATTTCTAATGAAAGCGGTAGGCGAGACATCATTAGACAGTCTTTAATCTCTTCGACTGGCAAATTGAGCTGTTGTGCGATTTCTCCTGGGGTGGGCGTGCGTCCTAGCGATTGGGAGAGTTCTCTTTGGGTGCGCTTAATTTTGTTGAGCTTTTCGGTGATGTGGATGGGCAAGCGAATAGTGCGGGACTGTTGGGCGATCGCCCTGGTAATGCCCTGACGAATCCACCAGTATCCATAGGTTGAAAATTTATAGCCCTTCAGCGGGTCGAACTTCTCGACTGCTCGCTCTAGACCCATCGAGCCTTCTTGAATAAGATCTAGTAAGTCCAGGTTCCGGTTCTGATACTTTTTCGCTACGGAGACCACCAGCCGCAAATTGGCTTCAATCATTCGCTTTTTAGCCCTCTGCCCTTGATGAAGCACTTTTTGCAGTGCTTCGGGCGCGAGCTGTACCTCAGTGGCCCACTCCTCATCCGTGGCAACATAGCCCAGCTTTTCGCTTAGTAGCTCTTTGGCTTCTAGCAGAGCCATCATTTTTTGCACTTGGTTAGCCAAAGCGATTTCTTCGTCGCCACTCAACAAAGGAATTCGCCCGATCTCCTGTAAGTAGCTCCTCATCGAGTCTGGAGATGCCCCTTTTACCGTTTTGCTTTTGGAACCTTCTTTAGTGGGGCCGTCTTTATCTTCGGAAAAAGAAACTTTCATAGGAGAAAACCTTGATGTAAAGGCAATCGGTCAAACAGCTTACGGCATAGGTGACTACATTTCCACACTATCTAACGTTTTTGCTCTATTCAAAACATGTCTCAAAACTTGCCGAATTCTTGACCTTCTCCTTCTAAATTCAAAATATAAGGAAACAACGCTTTTCCATCAACTGCTTTCCTACTGCGAGGATTTTCCTCGGGAGCTGAGATTATGAATGCACAAACCGCGATCGCTTCCACCGTTCTCAAGCAAAGCGGCCTGAATCATCTACCCATCATGAACCAGGACAACGCTGAGGAGCTGGGAAAAATCAGCCATCTCTGGCTAAATTTAGACACCCACAAAGTAGAAAGCCTCACCTGCAAGGCAGGAATGCTAGGCCGCAAGACTTACACCTTCAAATGGTCGCAAATTGGCACCATCGGCAAAGATAGCCTGATGATAAGCCTGTCTGAAAACCCAGGCGCTGAAACGCACGAAGGCACCACAGAGCTTGTCGGCTACGAGCTGTGGACAGATGCCGGAATTCAGGTAGGCGTGATTGATGACTATTTAATCAATCCGCTCAATGGCGAAATCATTGCCTATTTGTTTGATACTAATGGCTGGCTAGGGACGCTTGATGGTCAGTTTCAACTGCCGCCGACTGCGATCGCCAGCGTTGGATCTAAGCGAGTCATTGCATCTATGGCCGCTGTCCGTGATGCCGAGGAATGGACAGTTGGGCTGACTGAAAACATGAAGCAAGCAAAAGGTCGATTTTCCTCATTGAGCGCCCAGTTTCAAGAGAAAGGCCAGCAGCTCAGCGAGCAGGCAAAGACCCAGCTAACTGAAGTGTCTGGTCAGCTACAGGAAAAAGGCCAGCAGCTTGGCGCAACGGTGCAGGCAAAAGCCTCAGAAGCCCAGACTTTGCTAAATCGCCCTGAGCAGGTAGCCTCTTTACCCGAGTCGGATGTCCCCTCGCCCGATCCTGAGCAAACGGCCACATCAGTCAATGTGCCGCCGCAGTCCTAACGCGGTTTATGATGTTTGCTTGAGGTTAAAGTTCCTAACGCGATTCCTGATGCGCAAGTCCTCAAAGCCAGTAAACACAATCTGGCTTTGAGGACTTTTTTGTTTGCAGATAATTTCTTATTATGGGAACAGTCTCTCGTAAAAAGTGTTCTTTTTTATTTGATAAGAACAACGAATCTAGCTGGCTTAGTAGATATGCCTGAATTAAGGTAACGTTGGCAGACGATCTAAAAAATCTGAAGTAATTTCTTTTTTCGCATGAAACGCAAGCGCCCCTTTGGGTTACTTATTATCGTTGGCTACAAAGTACTGTTTGTAACAGTGCTGGCGACCACCGCTGTCGCCCTCTGGGTTGCCCCCAATAATACGACCGCGCTCACTAACTTTTCTGAAAGCTACCTGTTTGAAGGCAAGCTAGCCATCGTCGAAACGGCCATTATCAAGCTGCTGAAGCAAAATCCTCAATCGCTGCATTACACCAGCCTGGTGATGGGGTTATATGCAGCGGTTACGGGAATCGAAGCGGCGGGCCTGTGGCTGCAAAAGCTGTGGGCAGAAGCCATGACAATGATTTTGGTGGGCCTAGGCGTGGTGCCCGAAATATACGAGCTGAGTAAAGGATTCACGTTGCTTAAGTTCAGTATCTTCGTGATTAATCTGGCTGTCTTTGCTTATTTGATGAAATTCTTTCGCCATCAGCTCAAAGCGCACCGCCAACATCGCCGTAAGTAGGGTTGTTACAAGGCCCAAAAACTAATTTGAAAAAAGTCTCTTCTTCTTGCCGAGTTCCTGACAATCTCTCCCTAATATACAAATATAGAGAAACAAAGAGAGCCGCAAAGAGACATCACACACACCGCCTCATGCAAGCCTCTAAGCCTCATGTAGACAACCTGGATGCACTGCGCTGACTTCTTTTCTCTCAAACACTTTTTCACCTCTGTTTTGGTAACTGACATGAAACGTATTGCCTTCTCCCTCGCTTCCATCGCTTTGCTTTCCGCAGTCGTCGCGCCTATGGCTCAAGCCGCTCCCACCCCTGGCGACCATCTAAATCCCTATCACGCGGGTGTATTCCCTAGAATCCTGACACCTGCTCAAACGGTTTCCCCTGACGTAGAGCCTTCTGCTCAGCCCACAGTGCCTGCAATTGAGCAAGCTCGAATGAACCGTCTAGATAGAACAGGCAACATCAATGGTTCGCTGAGCGCATATCAACAGCAGCCTGCTAACGATTTAGATCCGCACAACATCGCATCGGTTTCTCCTTTGCAACAAATGCGTCTAGATCGTCTAAATAGCAGCAACTAGCCGCAGCGCTAGCGCCTAGAGTTCTGACAAGCGCTCTTAGCCTCTCTATCAGTACCCTATCAATGACACCAGCGTGCTATTTGTGCGCTGGTGTTGTTTGTTTTAGGAAGCAGTGGACTACAGGCAGAAAATATCTGCGCTCTAATTTTAATCAAACTGTAACGACTATGAAACTCATTAATATTGGATTTGGGAATACCGTTGTATCTGATCGGATTATTTCTATTCTCAGTCCTGAGTCTGCACCGATAAAACGGGTTATTTCGGAGGCTCGTGATCGCACCCAGTTAGTAGATGCCACCTACGGTCGGCGGACGCGAGCCGTCATCATCACAGATTCAGGACACGTTGTATTGTCTGCGATTCAGCCAGAAACCATTGCCCAGCGATTTACACCAAAGAAAGAAAGCGATGCAAAAAGCCATCGCCTGAGAAATATCTAGTTTATACGTCTTCACAAAGCCTGAGAAGCCCTCTCCGTCCGACATTCAGGAGAATATGATTGCTACTTTCAAGATTAAAAATTATTTCTCGAAAAAGCTCCTTTTCTTGCCGAGTTCCTGACAATCTCTCCTTAATATACAAATATAGAGAAACAAAGAGAGCCGCAAAGAGACATCACACACACCGTCTCATATAAGCCTTTAAGCCTCATGTAGACAACCTGGATGCACTGCGCTGACTTCTTTTCTCTCAAACACTTTTCCACGCTTATCTTGGTAACTGATATGAAACGTCTTGCACTTTCTGTATTTTCTGCCGCGCTATTCTTTGGTGCGATCGCGCCCCTAGCTCAAGCCGCTCCATCCCCTGCTCAGGCGTCTGTTCAATCTTCTACCTCTTCTTTTACACTGAGCCAGTCGGTAGCTCAGCGATCGCTCGAAACTCTAGAAGAACGCCGCCAAGACGAGCTTGACCGTAATGGCGACCCAGGTGGCTCGCTCAATCGCCCGCGCCCTGCCGCGCCTGCTGACGTAGAGCGCCCTCAGCGTAGCCCTTCAGCCCTAGAGCAGCGACGACTCGATGAGCTAGATCGCCGCAATAGCCCCCGGCGAAGTGCCCCTACCGATGTAGAGCGCGCCGGTAATGTGCAGATGTCTCGCCTACAGCAGCGACGCTTGTCACATCTCAACAAACAGTAACTATTGGTCTGCTATTCCAGCTAAACGTTCTATTCAAAAAACCTCACACCAAATCCAAAGCCTTGGGCTAGTGTTCACCTGCGCTATCTCAAGGTTTTTCTTGTGTAGGCCGTTAAAAGTGACGTTTTGTGAGCTTTTTCAAGGTGTTAAGCAATATTTTTGCCTTGTCGAGTTCTTGACCATTGCTTTCTATTGTTCTAACAAGTCAAAAAGCTGTTCAATCCTCATTTCACCTTTCAATACTCACTCCCACCCCTTTCAGGCAGAAATATGAACAAGGTTGCAGAAGTTACAATTTTCTTTTGGATTATGAAAATATTCGCCACAACCTTAGGCGAAACCGCAGGCGACTTTATTTCCCAGGGACTGAACTGGGGCTACTACGTGGGCTTTGGTATTACATTCGTACTGTTAGGGATTATATTATTCGCCCAAATTAGCGCCGACCGCTATCGCGCTGTGCTTTATTGGATGGCGATTGTGGCCACCACGACAGCGGGAACTGAAGTTTCGGATTTGATGGATCGCTCTCTTGGACTTGGCTACGCGGTTGGCTCGCTAATTTTGGTGACCTGCCTGCTCGCAACGCTGACTTTTTGGTACTACCGCGATCGCGATCTCACCGTCTATCCCATTATCAAACGAGACGCCGAAACCACCTACTGGACAGCCATAGTATTTTCCAACAGCTTGGGTACTGCCTTTGGCGACTTCCTGGTAGATAGTGCCGGACTAAGCTATATCCAGGGTGCTTTGGTAACGGCTAGCGTTATTGGGGTTGTCGTCGCCTTGCATTATGCCACCAAAATCAACGAGATTTTGCTGTTCTGGATTGCCTTTATTTTCACCCGTCCGTTTGGTGCGACCTTCGGTGACTTTCTCACCAAGGACTTAAGCAAAGGCGGGCTTGCTATTCCCAGAGGCACTGCTTCTTTAATTACGCTGGTGCTGCTATCGATTATTCTGTTTTTCTCGATGCGTTCAGAAGAGAAAAAGCGAGTAGCCGAACGCCATAAATCACATGCTTCAAGTGAAATCGTTTAAGCCCCGGCTCTGACTCTACAACTATTTAAATAAGGAGAAAATCATGCAAGATATCGAGGTTCCAGTTTCAGATAATGTTAAAAAGGCGCTGGTAAGAGTGCCTGCTGTGACGCTTTACTTTTGGATTATCAAAATGATGGCGACCACTGTGGGTGAAACGGCAGCAGACTTTTTAGCTGTCAATTTAAAGCTAGGTCTGTTGGCAACCTCGCTAGTAATGGGCGTTTTCTTGATTATGGCATTAGCCAATCAGTTCAGGCTCAAGCGCTATATTCCGATCAGCTATTGGGTAGTAGTTGTGCTGCTCAGCATTGTTGGTACGTTAGTGACTGATTTGATGGTCGATAACTTAGGCGTAAGTTTAATTACTGCGACGATTGGTTTTAGCATTTTGCTGGCTATCGTATTTGCCATTTGGTACGCCAGCGAACATACGCTGGCAATGCACTCTGTGCAGACGGCAAAACGAGAGAGTTTTTACTGGGCGGCGATCTTTACGACCTTTGCACTGGGTACGGCAGCAGGCGACTTTTTAGCCGAGGCTTCTAAGTTAGGATACTTTCGGTCAACGTTGGCCTTTGCTGGAGCGATCGCCCTCATTGCCGCCGCCTACTTCTACGCTGGCCTGGGCGAAATCCTCGCCTTCTGGATGGCCTACATTCTCACCCGACCCCTCGGCGCTTCCTTTGGCGATTTACTCTCACAACCCACTAAAAATGGTGGCCTCGGGTTTGGGCCTACCGGCACAAGCATTATCTTCCTCACCACAATTACGCTCTTAATCGGCTACTTGACCATTACCAAAAAAGATCAGCTCAGGTCTAACTCCGCTTCGGTGGACGTACGTTGACTAGAATTCCGCAGACTGAATAGTCGTCAAAAATGCCTGAAGCGCTGTCTCTCAGGCATTTTTGTTGGCATCGAATAAATGCGAGAATACGCCAAGGATAGAGGATATCAATAAGGTTAAATATATGGGCGTCAATCAATGGCTGGCTAACAGAAACACTCATATGCTTAATCGTGCATATGAAGCTGCGCAGGCGATAAAAACGCTGGAAACCCAGTATGCTGACGGGCAACCCATTACTGAATCTGATCAGATGGGCAAGACGGTATATGACTATGCGAGAAGTTTGTGTGATCGCCACCTTCTTCAAATTCGCAACCAGCTCACTCAGTTCAGAATCAACAGCTTTTTGCTCGGCGCACCCTTGCCCACAGCATCTTTGCCCGTAGATCACTCAGAAACCAACGATGATAATTATTCATCCAGTACAGCTTCCGTAGACGTGGTAACCAAGCTCAGTTTTATTGAATCTGTTATCAGCCAATATCGAGAAAAACCTTATCCAGACACCCCCATCGATCCCCAGCAGCTATCGGCCAAACCTCAAAACAAAGCAAATCCTAAACCTATTTCCGCAGGCACCGTAGCTGAAAAGCTCAAATCATCGCCGCCGCCTAATGCCGCCACCAAAAGCCGTGATTTAGCTAGCAATCCAGCCATAAGCGAAGTAGAAATGGCCGCGACCGAACTGGCTCGCCCTGGACTACTCGGCAGCTTCTCAATGAATAAGCAGAAAACCGCGCAGTATGAACAACAGGTTGTTAAAGAACTGCGCCAATGGCGTCAGCAGAGCAAACGCGCTCTCCGATGGCTGGCGATTTTGCTATTTGTGCCGCTGATATCTGCGATATTGACCAAGCAGCTTTTATTCGGCCCGCTGCTAGGCAGCTACAGCGATAAGCATCCTACCGATGTTCAGCTAAATGAAGAAATCAGAACCGAGTTTTCAGCACATTTGGCCGAATTCAAAAGCGAGTTAGAGATCCGCGAGCTGCTGAAGCTGACGCCGCCGTTGAATGTCGAGGCTCGGCAGGACATGCTAGCCGAAAAAGCAACAGAACTATGGCGAGAAGCTCGCGACGAAGAACTCAATGGCCTCAAAAATGTATTAGCCGATGGCACCGCAACGTTGGCATTCGCAATCCTGGTATTTTTCAACCAACGACGACTCACGGTAATTCGCACCTTTGCAAATCGCGCCTTCTTAAGCCTCAGCGATCCGGTTAAAATCTTTGTTTTTATTTTAGTCACCGATATATTTGTTGGCTTTCACTCAGCCGAGGGCTGGGATGCTATTTTAACCGGACTCACCTATCACTTTGGCCTACCCGACAGACCCAACGCCATCAAAATATTCATCGCAACCGTCCCCGTGATGATGGATTCTTTTATCAAGTTCTGGATTTTTAGCTACCTCACCCGGTTCTCTCCAACTTCTTCAGCTATTTTCGAGCGAATGAATACCTAATGACAGGTGGCTAAATTTGTCGAGCATAAGGAAAACTAGGAGGCGCTATCGTAGCCTTGGAGATCGCTATCTAAAGTCCAGATAAAAACGCGACGACCTACCGCTTTTTTGACGAACTTATCCCATTCTTTCACAATTGAAAGATCCCCTATACCCGCGCCGCGCATGGCTGATTCTGGAAATTGCGTCAACCACATGCCGACTTCCTCTGTGGTTGGAAGCTGCATCACTTGCCAGGGAACTTCTCCTGCGATCGCCTTCTTCACCTCAGTGACAAACTTCTCGGCAAACTGCCGTCGATGCCTCCCATTGCTTAATTGGGCAATATGATTGCCTGTTTCGTACACCGCAGCCATTGGTAAAAGTAGCGTAGTCCCTTCTTCCAGGTAGTGTTTTAATGCCTTCATCACCTCGGCGCGATCGCTATTCCTGGTCGGAATATTTAATACATTACACAATATAGTGGTATCAACAATGGCAACTGCACTCATGTTTAAGAGGCTTCTCCCACGCTGAGCGAAGCTAACCACTCCATTGCCTTTTTCTTCTTTTGCACCGCGCCAGGATGATGTTTAACAAACCGCTCTAGCAGTCCACGAGTCATCAGATGCCCGACAGAACCTTGTGCAATCAGTTCAGGATAATCGGGAATATCCTGTAAACGAGTGAGCTGGCTCGAACCGTCTTCAGGACTCCGATAGCAAAAAACGGTCTCGGGAATCGCTTCATCTGGCAAGGCATCAAGCAGGGCAGGATTGTGACTACTGATTAAAACTCTTAGGTTTCTCTTTTTAGCAATACTAGAGATACGCTCTAATAGCTCTGAAGCTCTACTAGGATGAACGCCATTGTCAATTTCTTCAATCACTACTAAACTCTGCTCTGGTGCGGAAAGCAGTGCTGCCGCGATAGACAGTACACGCAGCGTCCCGTCTGAGAGAATAGAAGCATCGTAAACAGTTGAGTGTCCCCCAAATGTTTCAGTAAGCTGCAACATTACTTCGTCACGAGGCGTTTCGAGAAAAGTAATATCCTCAATATCTTGCTCAGGTAAACTTTGAACAAATTTTAGAACAGCGGTCTTAGTCTTTAAATCTCGACATAAGTTGAACAGAACACCCGAAAGGTTCTTACCATTTTCCTTCAGCACTTTATCTGCTCTGTGGCCATAATCTCTCATAGCGCTTGGTTCCGGCTCAAGAAACACAATGCTGCTCAGCCAGCGGACGTACTTTTCAGCGACAGCGGGAATAATCTCACGACTCTTTGTATTTTCTGGGCGAAACCGAATATCGCTGCGAAGCTGAGTAAAAATAGCCATCAGGCTGCTACAAACCGTACTTGGCTTTTTCCCGCCACGCGCAAAATTATTGTACGTTACAAAAACATCACTGCCCGCACCTTGAGGTGCGCTGGTAATTTCATAAAGCGGAACGGTTGAGATGTCGCTAGTAATTTTTTCCTCAGAAACATGCAGCTCGCCATCTTTACCCAGGCTGATATCAATCGAAAAATCCTTCCACTCTGTCTCTGTCGTGACGCAAGCAAGCCCAAAGGAGGTAGCGCTACGATAGCCAAGATTCTCTACACCGCCCCTAAAAATGCTCTCATCCTGCTGATAGAGCTGGCCGATAGAGCTGAGCTTTTCGCCCTCTGCAATTTTAGCTAGCAGCCGCAAGGCTTCAATCGCATTGCTTTTGCCAGAAGCATTTGCCCCAATCAGCACCGTCAGTCTAGCCAAATGCAATGTGCCAGACCGATAGCTCTTAAAATCCTTCAGTTTTATTTGGGTTAGCACGGGATGTACTCCGGGTCAGCGACTCAGCAAAGTGCCTAAAGCGATTAAGGTGTCTGCCTCATAAATAATAGACATTGGCATATCCATACTAAAGGCAATGCGACTTATTTGCTGTGCTGTCTTCTGTACCGCGTTAGCCACCCACATATACTCCCGGACGTTTTTCATGATCCGGCTCTGCTTTGCGCAGCACTTCTCGGGTCGTAACTGGAATATCGCCTTCGCCAAAGAGCAAAAAGCGCAGCATAAACGTTAGTGGGTTGCCTTCCATCCAGCCGAAGTAAATGTGAGGGAGTTGGTGGGTGGTGTCTCGCAAATAGAGGAGGGTGGCAGCGATCGCATTCGGCACCGCCGCACTCCTCACCCGTAAAATTCGATAGGTTCCGACCTGTACGCCTCGCACTCGCAGCGTCTCTGAGAAAGTCGAAGCATCCGAGACTTCTATCTCCAAAAACAACACGGGTGTATCTAGCGGCAAATGGTTGTCTTCGCACACTTCTTTAGCTTTGAGCTGATACTCTTGCCAGTCTCCTTTTATCTTGTGGTGAGCAATAACTTCGAGAGAATGCGTTTCTGACTTTGCCATTGTCTCTTTCACAAATTGCTCAGCCGCACTATTGAGTTCCACGGCATTTACTCTCAGCTCTGTAGAGCGTCCCACGCGAGAAATCAGTGACGTGATGACAATGAACCCAATAAAACAGGCTGCAATCCGAATGCCGTCGGGCCGCTCAATAATGTTGGCGATTGTAGTGTAGAAAAAGACCAGGGTAATTAGGCCGTAGCCAAAGGTGCTGAATTTTTCACCCCGTTTGCGAGCCGCCAGCGTAACCGCAAAGGCCGCAGAACTCATTAGCACCAATACGCCAGTTGCGTAGGCTCCGCCCTGAGCTTCTACGTTGGCCTGGAAAAGTAGCGTGACGATGAAGGCGATCGCGCCAAACACCAGCACCAGCGGACGAGTTGCCCTGGCCCAATCGGGAGCCATGCCATAGCGCGGCAGGTAGCGTGGCACAATATTCAACAATCCGGCCATTGCCGACGCCCCCGCAAACCACAGAATTGCAATGGTACTGAGGTCATACACCGTGCCAAACCCACTCCCCAGATAGGTATGGGCCATATAAGCCAGCGCTCGCCCGTTTGCTGCGCCCCCGTCTTGAAATGCCTTTGCCGGAATCAGCAGCACCGTCTCAAAGCTGCTCACCAGCAAAAAGAAGCTCATAATCACCGCCGAAGCCGTCAGCAGCCGATGCGTATTGGCAATGCGACCCAGCGGCCTACCCCCTTCATCCTGTAGGTGACCCTTTATCAGCGGCATCACCGCCACCCCCGTCTCAAACCCTGAAAGTCCTAATGCTAACTTAGGAAACAACAGCAATGAGATCCCCACCGCCGCTAGTGGATTGCTATGGCTAGTGGTGAGTGCCTGCTGCCATTGACCGATCAGGCTGGGCTGTTGCCATATTTGAGCCGCGCCCACCCCTACGACTACCAGATTCAGCGAAAGGTAAACTGCCACCAGCACAACTGCAATGCCCATCGCTTCATGAAAGCCTTTCAGAAAAATCGCCCCAAGCAGCGCAATCAAAATCAGCGTAATCGGCACAATTTGCCCTTGCAGCGCCTGCGGCATCAGCGGATTTTGAATCAGGTGCGTGGTGGCATCGGCAGCAGAGAGCGTAATGGTGATGATAAAGTCAGTAGAGACAAATCCTAGCAGCGCTAGAATAAACAACTTTCCCTGCCAGCCTGGTAGCAGTCGCTCTAGCATAGCCAAAGAGCCTTCACCATTGGGGCTAAGCTTGGCCACTTGCTTATAAATAGGTAATGCGCCAAACAGCGTCATCAGTATTAAAATGAGCGTTGCCAATGGTGATAGTGCGCCAGCGGCAAGGGCTGCTATCCCCGGTTGATAGCCCAAGGTAGAAAAATAATCCACACCCGTTAAGCACACTACCTGCCACCAGGGATGCTGAGGCTGTTTTTGCTCAGTGCCCGGTTCACCGCCTTCTTCGCCTTCTTGAAGCAACCATTTAGTAAGCTGTTGGTGTTTTCTCGGCGGAATCGTTGGCCCAACCATTCAAGCGAATCCGATAGAGTGAACCTTAGTAGTCTACGGTAATTATCGGCGTTTATTTCACTTGCTAACCTTGCCTACTTCTTGACGGTTGTTGCTTACAGTTAAGTCAATGATTCAAACGTAAGGAGACGAATCAAATGGCTAACATCATCACTCGCCTGTTCAAACGATCCACTTCTCAAGGTGCTTCTAGCAGTAGCCTTCAGCGTCAGCTCATGACGATTGTACATGGTAATAAAACCACTGCTGACCGTTTGGTTTCTTACGAAAAACGAAGAAACCCTGGTAAAACAGAGCAGTGGTATCTGGAAAAGGTAATCTACGACTTGAGACGATAGGTAAAACAATGAATAAGAATTTACTCTGGCAACTTGGCATTTTTGTAGCGGTGTTGCTGGCACTCAATCTGGTGTTTCAAATGCACATTTCGATTATCGGTAGCTTACTGCTCACGGTGGCGCTGTCGTTCGTTTTCAATGCGATTTCAAATCGCCGATAGTCGCGCTCATCCACTTCTCAAATGCCATTCATAACCACAGGTAGCTGTCGTCTATCTGTGGTTATTGTTTACAATATCATTCTTTTTTCCTATGCCGTTCAGAGCCTGAGTCAAGGCGGCGGTAACCTCATCCGAGAACGTAACCGGTAGCTGAGCGTTTCGCAGGTGAATATCGCGCTGGGGATAGGGAATAGAAATACTTTGCTGCTTAAAAATCTCTCCTATGCGAAAATAAAGCTCACTCGAAATGCGAAACTGTTGTTCGGGCGAGCGAATCCAAACCAGTAGTTCAAACTCAATGGCGCTATCGCCAAACCTTTTTAGAAAAACATCTGGGGCAGGCTTGGGCAAAACGTCTGACTGTTCCTGAGCCGCCTGCAAAAGCGCTGACTTCGCAACTGTCAAATTAGTCTCATAGTCTGTCCCAATTTTGATGCACAGCCGCGAGACAGGATGCTCATGATTCCAGTTCACCACCTGAGCCTCAACGACTTGAGCATTCGGCACGATCACCGAGAGATTGTCTGGTGTGAGTAGCGTAATACTCCGCGCTCCAATGCGCTCAACGACGCCCATGTAGGACTCTAGCTCAACGAAGTCACCCACTTGTACAGAACGCTCGACTAGCAGCACCAAGCCGCTGCCAAAGTTTCGGACAATATCTTGAAAGCCGAAGCCAATACCGATGCCCAACGCACTGGCTAAGAGCGCAAGCGATCGCACATTAACCCCCCAAGCCTGCAACAGCACTAATGTGCCAATGAGCAACGAGGTATATCGGTACAGGTTAGCGACGATTTCCTGTGCCCCTCGTTCTAACCGGGTACGTTTGAGAATCTGTTGCTTTAGCAGCTGAGCCGATGCCTGAATGAGCGCGACCAACCCCCATAGCAGCCCGAGCAAGATAAGCAGGTCAAACAGGGTGTAGGCGCGATCGCCCGAACTAAACAAAGGAGCCTGAATGCTCGTAACGGAGCTGTTAAACAGATCGTATCGGTACTGACGCAAAAGAGGAAACAGCGATGCAACATAGTTCAGGGCACCCAGCCAAACTGCCAATCTAAGCAGCGTTAGCTTAAGCCCCATCATCAGCTTAAA
>Ga0209194_1001346_pt1 | contig 15647 bp, 12 predicted proteins | sample COGITO_mtgs_1004_FD_184787 | JGI IMG/M metagenome (GOLD analysis project Ga0209194, IMG submission 184787) | Pelagic marine microbial communities from North Sea - COGITO_mtgs_100413 (SPAdes) (version 2) | ecosystem: Environmental > Aquatic > Marine > Epipelagic ...
ATCGTTCAACAGCAAACCGTTCAGCAGCAGACCGTTCAGCAATTTCATCCGTTTTAGCCGCCATCACAAAATCATTTCGGTGCAGTCCGCCCACTACATGCGTCCACCAGCTCACCGTCACCTTTCCCCACTCCGTCAGCAGCGCCGGATGATGACCCACCGCCTCAGCAACTGCGCCAACCTCGTTCGTAAAGGCCAGCGCTTGCCGAAAGTTTTTAAACCGATATTGCTTTTGTAGCTGCGGCACCTCACCCACCTGAACGAGCAACCATCCAGACAGGTGAGCGAGCAGCCGCGAAATCTCTTCAGCAGTAGCAGGCGGCGTAGACCCAGCGCAGGAAACGCAGGTTTGTGATGCCAACGGTTCAGATTTTTCAGACATCGTAAGTTTCAACAGAGCCTTCCAATAGCGTTCTCAAGCATCGCGCTTTGACAACAGTTCCGTCAATACTTTCTCAGTTCCCTGCTCGTACAGTTGTTGCAAATAATGCGTCACCGTTTTTGTAAACTGCTCGGACTGAGATAAATCTCCAAAAATTTCGCTCAGGCCCAGTAGCTGCGTAGGATCGGCGCCGCCGGTACGAGCCTTTTCAGTCAACACATCTGCCATCGGATCATCAATGGCGAGGGGGTTACCCTGGTCATCTTTACCATTCAAATAGCGAAACCAGGCCGCGACCGTGAAGCCGAGGTAGTCGATAGCGCCGCCCTGCTTAAGTTTGTCTTGCAGGCTGCCCAGCATCCATTTGGGCAGCTTGGCTGAGCTATTCAGGCACAAACGAGATAGCTGGTCGCGAATTTTAGGGTTAGAAAATCGTTCGACGAGGGTCTGCTTATAGTCGCTAAAGCTGATATCTGGCAAAGGCTGAAGGGTCGGCGTCACTTCGTCCATCAAGCGCGCTACGGCCTGACGAATGAGGTCATCGGTCATGGCTTCATGAACGTAGGTATAGCCCAGCAGCGATCCCAAATAGCCCACTAGCAAATGGCCCGTATTCAGCAGCCGCAGCTTCATCAGCTCGTAAGGGTGCACATCGTCGGTCATCTGTACACCCACCGACTCCCAGTTAGGTCGCCCGTTGCTAAAGCGATCTTCTACGACCCACTGCAGGAAGGGTTCTGCCACCACGGGCCAGGCATCCTCTATAGCAAACTGCTCCGCGACCATTTCAATATCAGCAGGGGTAGTAGCCGGCGTGATTCGATCGACCATGCTGTTGGGAAAGGCAACATTTTCAGCAATCCACTGGCCCAGATCGGGGTCTTGCAGTTTAGCAAAGGTCGTCAGCATTTTGCTCACGATGTTGCCATTGCCCTGAATGTTGTCGCAAGAGAGAACGGTAAAAGGCGGTATTCCGTTTTGTCTCCTTTGTTTTAGCGCGGCGGTAAGATAGCCATAAACGCCGATGGGCTGCTCGGGATGCTGAATGTCGTGCTGAATAGTAGGGTTTTGGGCGTCGAACTCGCCCGTGCCTTCAATCACGTAGTAGCCGCCTTCGGTGATGGTGAGCGTGACAATTTTGCACTGCGGATTGGCGATCGCATCAATAACGATCTGCGCGTTATCGGGGGCAAACAAATACTCCGTAATAGAGCCAATCACGCGAGCGGTATCTTGCTCGGGAGAACGCTCTACTAGCGTATATAAGCAGTCCTGGCCCTGCAGCGCGTCTCGCATTTTGGCGTCGTACTTCAGTAGGCCAACGCCGCAGATTCCCCATTCGCACCCAGGGTTTTGCTCTATATAGTTGTCCATATAGAGCGCCTGATGCGCCCGATGAAAGCCGCCTACCCCAATGTGGATGATGCCGTTAGTCACGGGTTTGCGGTCGTACTTAGGGACGCGAACCTGATCGGGAAGCTGAAAGAGAGAAGACTCACTGAGCTGAGTAGCAGAAACTGCCGTATTAGACGGATTGGATTTGTTGTTCATGAGTTTGAGTCATGCCGATAGACGGCTGATGGGTTTTGGAGACGGCGATATCGTCAGTGTCGAATAAGTGGGCCAGGTTACCGTCGATGCTAATAGGCACCTGATCGCGAACAGCAACCTGTTTGTTGCCATCGGTTTGAACAATTAGGGTGTCGCCGCCCGCTATTTTGACGTACAAAGAAGTCGCGTCGCCTAGCCGTTCTACCACTAGCACTTCGCCCATAAGCGTAGGATGGTTGGCGTCAATGCGCAGATGTTCGGGCCGAACGCCGATAGTGGCGCGATCGCCCACTTTCAAATTTCCTGGGCGCACAGGCACCGTCACCGTTGAGCCGTTAGCCAGCTTCACCACCGTGCCAGCATCTTGAACGCTCGCGGTCGTCACCGGCAAAAAGTTCATTTTGGGCGATCCCATAAACCCAGCCACAAACTTATTGCACGGATGGTTATACAGCTCCATCGGTGCGCCGACCTGTTCAATGACGCCATTTTGCAGCACAACAATTTTGTCTGCCAGCGTCATCGCTTCGATCTGGTCGTGCGTTACGTAGATCATAGTGGTTTGCAAACTATCATGCAGGCTCGATAGCTCCAGCCGCATGTCGCCGCGCAGGGCCGCATCCAGGTTAGACAATGGCTCGTCAAACAAGAACACTTTTGGGCTGCGAACCAGCGCTCGGCCAATGGCCACTCGCTGTCGTTGACCGCCCGATAAAGCGCCCGGCTTGCGATCTAGCAGCGGCCCTAGCTGCAAAACGCGGCCGACTTCTTTGGCTCTTTCGTATCGCTTGGCTTTTGGCACCCCTTCTAAGCGCAGGCTAAAGGCCATATTTTCGGCCACGGTCATGTGAGGATACAGCGCGTAGGTTTGAAACACCATCGCTAGGCCGCGCTTGTCGGGCGGCACGTTGTTCATCGGCTGGCCGTCTATCAGCAGTTCGCCAGAAGTAATATCTTCTAATCCGGCGATCATACGTAGGAGGGTAGATTTGCCGCAGCCGGATGGGCCGACAAAGACGACAAATTCGCGATCATGAATTTCTAGATCGATGCCTTTGATGACTTCGGTGTCGGTATAGGTTTTGCGGATGTTTTTGAGGGTAACGGTAGACATGGAGTGCTCTACTTGTGTGAGTGTTGGAGATAAGAGATAAGAGAGAAGAAAGGAGAAAGAAGCTTATTTCACAGCGCCGAAGGTGAGACCTCGAACGAGCTGTTTTTGGCTAAACCAGCCGAAGAGTAGGATGGGTGCGATCGCCATCGTAGAAGCCGCCGACAGCTTGGCCCAAAACAATCCCTGTGGACTAGAAAAAGACGCAATAAAGGCCGTTAAAGGGGCGGCGTCAAAGGTCGTCAGGTTCAGGCTCCAAAAGGCTTCGTTCCAAGACAGAATGACTGAAAGCAAAGCGGTAGAGGCAATGCCCGGCAGCGCTAGCGGCAGCAGCACGTAGGCAACTTCCTGATAGGTTGTAGCTCCGTCCATCCGATCCGCTTCGAGAATCTCTTTAGGCACTTCTTTAAAGAAGCTGTAAATCATCCAAACGACAATCGGTAAGTTAATCAGGGTGTAGATAATGATTAAGCCAACGCGCGTGTCTAATAGTCCTGACTCGCGGCCCAGAATGTAGATAGGCACCAATACGCCAACAGGCGGCAGCATTTTAGTCGAGAGCATCCAAAGCAGCGTGCTCTTGGTTCGCTTAGTGGGAAAAAAGGCCATTGCATAAGCAGCAGGAACGCCCAGCACTAGCGCCACAACAGTTGCCCCAACGGAGATAATAATGCTGTTCCAGGCGTAGTTAAAGTAGGCGGCGCGCTCTTGTACGGCAACGTAGTTTTCTAACGTGGGCGTAAAGAAAAGCTGAGGCGGGGTAGAGACAGCGGCGACTTCTGTTTTAAAGCTGGTGATAAACATCCAGAATATGGGAAAGAACAGAATGCAGGCGACCGCCCAGGCCAAAAGGCCAATGAGCCATTGATTAGATTTTTTATCAGTTGCCATATCAAGTATCCATTAAGTATCTAGATTGCTAGCGACGCTACGAACTAAGAAGAGAGCCACGATGTTTGCCAATACAACGGCGATCAGGCCACCGGCTGAGGCTCCGCCCACATCAAACTCTAATAGCGCTTTGAGGTAGATGTAGTAAGCCAGATTGGTCGTAGCAATACCAGGGCCGCCACCCGTGGTAACAAAGATTTCGGCGAATATGGTGAGAAAGAAAATGGTTTCAATCATGGCGACCACTGCGATCGCTCGGCTCAAGTGAGGCAGCACCACAAACCGAAACAGATCGAGCGACTTCGCCCCGTCCATCCGCGCCGCTTCCACCTGGCTCGTATCTAGCGACTGAATCGCCGTTAGCAAAATCAGCAGCGCAAACGGCAGCCACTCCCACGACACAATAATAATGATCGAGATCAGCGGAAAATCGGTAAACCAGTCAATTGCGCCCAGTCCTAAAGCACCCGTAATCTGTGCAAACAGCCCGTTCACCGGGTGCATCAGCATATTCTTCCAGATCAGAGCGCTAACGGTTGGCATCACAAAAAATGGTGAAATCGCCAGCACTCTAGCAATGCCCTGCCCCGGAAACTCCTGATTAAACAAAACGGCTAGTAGCGTGCCTAAGCCAATCGTAATTAGCAGCACAGAGGCGACCAATACCAGCGTAATGAAGATAGATTGCCACAGCGCCGGGTCGGTGAGGATATAGGTGAAGTTCTCGATGCCGATAAACGCCCGGCTGTCGGGAACTAGCAGATTGAACCGCTGAAAGGCGAACCAAACGGCCATCGCCAGCGGCACAATCATCCACAGAATAAGCGCAATTACCGAAGGCGCAACTAAAGCCAGCGTCGGTACGCTTTGCTGTAATTTTGTTGAGGCAGCGGGCGGCACCTGAGGAGGCCCCTTTCGAGGCTCTCGCTGCGGCCCAGTTACTACAGAAGTCATGATTTATCTCTCTTATCTCTTTAAGAATCGCGGATTGAAGGATTTGCCGTAAAACGCATTTCGACTGCGCTCAATGCTCAATCCACCGTAGCTAGAGGGCTGAGCGTAGTCGAAGCCTGGCCTATGCAGTGAGCTTTAATCACACTGAGCTGCTTATTGACTAGATGCAGATGGGTTACTCGATATATCCGGTATGCCGCATGAACCGTTCCGCAATCGACTGCGACGCCTCCAGCGCCTGCTCAACCGTAGATTGACCCGCTAGCGCCGAGGCCATTCGCTGCCCCACCTGGGTGCCAATCGCCTGAAACTCTGGAATGTCTACATATTGAACACCCCGGTAAGGCGTAGGCTCCGCAGACGGCTTATCAATATCAGCCGCTTCAATGGAGTCCAGCACCGTTGAGGCAAAGGAAGCCACTTTCTGGTAGTTGGGATTTTTGTAGGTAGAAGTGCGCGTACCCGGTGGAACAGAAACCCAGCCGGATCGATCGGCTACTAGCTGGATATATTCCTTAGAAGTCGCCCAGGTAATAAAGCGCTGGGCAGCTTCGGGAGACCGAGACGTTTGAGGAATTGCTAAAGCCCAAGACCACAGCCAGTTCGACCCATTCGGGTAAGACTCAACCGGAGCGCGAGCAAAGCCCACGGTATCAGCAACCTGCGACTGCTCCGGGTTAGACAACAAACCAGCTGCCACCGTGGCATCAATCCACATGCCGCACTTACCCGTCGAGAACAAAGCCAAATTCTCGTTAAAGCCGTTAGAGCTGGCACCGGGTGGCCCGTACTTGTCCATCGTATCGACGTAAAAGCTAACCGCGTTTTTCCACTCTGGCGTGTCGAGTTTAGGCTGCCAGTCCATATCGAACCACTGGCCGCCGTAGGTATTTACCAGCGTAGTCAAAAAGGCCATATTCTCACCCCAACCGGGCTTACCGCGCAGGCACATGCCATACACGCCGCTGCTCGGATCGTTTACCTGGCTGGCCCACTCGCTTACCTGATCGTAAGTAGGGTTTGCAGGCACCGTAATGCCTGCTTTTTCGAACAGATCGCGGCGGTAATATAGCATCGAACTCTCGCCGTAGAACGGTAGCGCATAAAGCGTATCGTCGTTAGAGAGAACGCCGCGTATGGGCGCCAGCAGGTCTTCAACATCGTACTCGGCGGGCAAATTATCCAGCGGCTTTAGCCAGCCTCGCTTTGCCCAAATAGGCGTCTCGTAAGACCCAATCGTTAACACATCGAACTGACCGCCCTGGCTGGCTACGTCCGTTGTAGTGCGCTGACGCAAAATATTCTCTTCTAGAACCACCCAGCGCAGTTCAATATCCGGGTTGTCGGCTTCGAACTGGCTAGAGAGATCTTGCATTACAACCATATCGCCGTTGTTCACGGTGGCAATGGTTAATCTTGTTTTGTCAGTTGATTGCGTCGTACCTGCGCCGCAGGCGTGCAACAACTGTATGAGCAGTACGCTAACCAAAAAGGTAGCGACTACTTTAGCGAAGCGAAATGGACGCACCGCACGGCTCCTTATTTTCAAACAAACGTTAAACAGACGAACAAACTTAAACAAACGAACCTGAACAAACAAATCTAAACAAATAAACCTAAACAGACGATCGAAAGGCACGAACAAACTCGAACAGATGCCCCGATCGCAATGACCCCACCTAACAAACCAATATTGATTTTATGCTTAAGCCCTGAGCAAAAGCCCTATCACTCAAATATACAGAGCCGTTCCTTAAATATGAGAGTAACGGTATCATTCGAAACATTTCTTGACCGTAACGCCGACCTGTTGAGTTGGTCTATGAATGTGAGCGTCCCTCTGACTACCGACGGGTAAGGCTAAGCCAACGTTAATACCAACGTTAATATTGAGCTTAATATACTTATTTGGGCATATCTTCAAGATAGTATCGAGATAGCAATCCGGCTGAAGTACGCAGCCCATACAGCCATAGGGAGTTTATAACCATGTCACTTTTAGGGGCGATAGAAGCCGGTGGCACCAAGTTTGTTTGCGCAGTCGGAACTGGCCCCGACGATCTGCGCTCAGTTACTCGCATTCCGACTACAACGCCCGCCGAAACCCTCCCTCAAGTTCTAGATTTTTTTCGCCAGCAAATAGCCTCAGAAGGCGCTTTAGATGCGATTGGAATTGGTGCGTTTGGCCCGGTAGACGTACGCGCCCACTCGCCTACTTTTGGCTGGTTCTTAAACACGCCCAAGCCCGGCTGGCAACAGATTGACTTTGCCGGGATGCTCAAGCGCGAACTGTCGGTGCCCATTGGGTTTGACACCGATGTGAACGCTGCTGCGCTGGGCGAACACCGCTGGGGAAATGCGCAGGGGTTAGAAACCTTTATCTACTTGACGGTGGGTACAGGAATTGGCGGCGGTGGTTTTGTAGGCGGCAAACCCATTCACGGCCTATTACATCCTGAGATGGGTCACATTTTAATTCCGCACGATTTATCTGTCGATCCATTTGCCGGGTCTTGTCCTTTCCATCAAGACTGTTTAGAAGGATTGGCCTCTGGATTTGCAATGGAACAACGGTGGGGCCAAAAAGCAGATTCCTTACCAGCAGGCCATCCGGCCTGGGCCTTGGAAGCTAATTATTTGGCAACGGGTTTGGTTAACTTTATTCTGACGCTCTCGCCCGAGCGAATCATTATAGGGGGTGGCGTAATGGCTCAAAAGCAGCTTTTCTCGCTGATGCGTTCTCAAGTTTGCGAAAAGCTAAACAATTATCTAAGTGTGCCTAAAATTATCAGTGAGATTGAGGACTATATTGTGCCGCCAAAGCTGGATGATAAAGCTGGCATTTTAGGCGCTTTGGCGCTGGCTCAGCAGGTGCTAAAGACTACTTGCTGAGAACTATTTAATTAGGAAATTAATTAGGAAAGCAGGCGTTACAGCCTGTTTACAAAGATACTCAAACGTTCAACAACTCATAACAACAGTCAATATGGGAGAGCCGAGTTCTGACCAGCACAAGTTAAAAGGGGGGAAATCCTCCGGTGGAGGCGCTTCGCGATCGCGCGAACCCCAAAAACGACAGATCCAAAACAGCAAGCTAGACCTAGCAGCCCATGCAGCCTGGCTCTACTACATTGCAGACAACACGCAAGAAGAAATTGCGACCAAGCTAGACGTATCGCGGCAGGCGGCGCAGCGATTAGTCGCCCTAGCCGTCAGTGAAAAGCTAATTAAATTCAGGCTAGATCATCCGCTCAGTAGCTGCATTGCCCTGGCAGAAACGCTGCGCGATCACTTCAATCTGTCTGTTTGCAAAGTTGTTCCTAGCAGCGCCGAAAATTCGCGCAGTGGCTTAGGCGTCTGCGCAGCGACTTATCTCGCCGCCTATTTAGAGACCAAAGCGCCTACCACCATCGCGATTTCTTCGGGCCAAACCCTGCGAGCTATGGTCGAAGAAATTCCGTCGATGGATCGGCCTCAGCATAAGGTGGTGTCCATTCTCGGCAATATGTCTCCCGACGGGCGAGCCGGACGGCATGAGGTGGTGATGCATTTGTGCGAGCGGACGGGCGCAGCCGCTTACCCCATGCCAACGCCAGTTGTGGCATCTAGCGTTAAAGAGCGAAACCTACTGCAAACGCAGCGATCGTTTGCAACTATCAAAGCTTTAGTAGAGCAAGCTAAAGTGACGTTTGTAGGCATTGGAGATATTGCCTGGAATGCGCCAGTTCATGAGAATGGCTTTGTTGACGATGCTGAGATTTCTGAGCTAATTGAGCTAGGAGCCGTGGGAGAGATTGCGGGCTGGGCCTACAACCGGGCGGGCGTTCTGTTGAAAAAAGGAACGAATTTGCGAGTAGCAAGCGTACCGCTAGAGCAGCCGGTGGAAAGGTTGATGATTGCGATCGCCGGTGGCCTCCGCAAAAAAGAAGCGCTATCCGCCGCGTTAGCAGGCAAATTGATCAATGGACTAATCACCGACGAAGCGCTAGCTAAAGCAATTTTGCAAGAATCTGGATCTGAATAGGCCAAAAGCCCGTTCTGCAAAATTTAATTTTCTACTCGAACAGTTTTTAGCGCCTCGTACAAAGGCTCGTATCGGGCAAACGCAGCCTCATAGTCCAGGTTTTGCTGAGGTTTTACCGCGTCGCTTGCAGGCGGCAAAATTTTGAAGGCCGCTTCTAAGTCTTTGTAAGCACCGACGCCAACCATCGCTAAAATAGCGGCTCCGTAAGCAGCGCCTTCTTCGGCTTGGGGCGCGACCAGTTCGGTGCCTAGCACATCGGCTAATATCTGGAACCAGAGCGGCGATCGCACACCTCCACCTGTTGCCAGCAGTCGCTCCACCGGCGAAATCTCCTGCATCACGGCTAGCGCTGCTCGCAGACCAAACGCTACCCCTTCTAAAACGGCTCGTACCAAATCACCCTGAGTATGGGCCAAAGACAAATTAACCCAGGCTCCCCGCGTATCCGGGTCCAAATAAGGACTGCGCTCTCCGGCTAGGTGGGGCAAAAAGGAAACGCCGCGAGCGCCCGGCTGAGACTTTTCGGCTAGCGCCATCAGATCGGGAAAAGAAACTTGGGGCGCAAACGCGTCGCGATACCAGCGGAGTGCGCCGCCCGCTGAGAGCGTCACGCCGAGCAAATGGTAGCCGCCGTCGGCATGGCAAAAGAGATGGACGCGGCCTTGCGGATCGGGCGTGGGGCGATCGCACGGCGCAAACAGCACCCCAGACGTGCCAATGCTCAAGCTCCCCTGTCGAAGGTTGCGCTTTGAAATTCCTAGCCCAATTGCTGCCGCCGCATTGTCACCGCCGCCCGCTACCACCGGCAACCCTTCAGGCAGCCCCGTGCGCGCCGCGAGTTCGGGCTTTAGCCGCCCCGAAACAGCCGTAGACTCAACCACGGGCGGAAACAGATCCGAGCTGATATCTAGCGCCGCCAAAATCTCATCGTCCCACTGCCGACTCGCCAAGTTCAAGCAGCCAATGCCAGAAGCATCCGACGGCTCAGTCACCGCATTACCCGTTAGCACGTAGCCCAAATAGTCTTTAGGCAGCAGCACCTGTTGCACTTGGGCGTAAGCTTGCGGCTCGTGCGATCGCAGCCACACCAGCTTCGGCAACTGGAATCCGGTAATCGCTGGATTTCCCGTCCGAGCAATCATCTCCTGTCGAGGATAGCAATTCTCAATCTCTTCAACCGCTTTGCCCGTGCGCTGATCGTTCCATAAAATCGCCGGACGAATGACGTTGCCCTCCCCATCGAGCGGCACCATGCCGTGCATTTGCCCCGATAGACCTAATGCGCCGATATTAAGAGGCGATATATCCGATGCGTTTAACTGCTGAACAACATCACTTAACGCCTTCAAACTCGCCTCAACCCAATCTGCCGGATTTTGCTCTGTCCAGCCGGGTTGGGGCGTTAGCAGCGGGCAGCTATGCGTGGATTGCGCGACCATTTTCCCCTGAAGATTAATGGCGATCGCCCGCGCCCCGCCCGTCCCCAAATCCAAGCCGATAAAGATATCAGTCAACTCAACCTCCCTGATGCCAATTCTCAAAGGACTATCTTTAAGCCTCATCCTTAAGCCTATAAGATAAACAGAGATTGTCCTTAGCGATTGCGCCTTTGTGATTCGGTTGTGATTCAGTTGTGATTCAGTTTTCGTTTGTTTTAGTAGAGCCTGGAGAGTCGGGCAACGTTGGCGCAGCGGCCCGCGCGATGAATACGATGGGCTTTACCGATCTGCGGCTCGTACGGCCCAAAGCGGATCATCTTGGCGGACTCGCCAGCGCCTTTGCCCACGGATCTGAGCAAATTTTAGCAGCGGCCCCAGTTTACGAACAGCTCTCAGAAGCCCTGGCCGATATTGACTTGGCCTGCGCTACAACGGCCCGCCATAGAATTCAGAAGCACCACTACGTTTCGGCCAAAGAACTGCCTCAGTCCCTACAGCATAAAGGAGATAGTTTGCGAAAGGTGGCGATCGTCTTTGGCAGCGAACGCTCCGGGCTGAGCAATCGGGACGTAGCGCTGTGCGATTTGCTCACCACCATACCGCAAGCCAATTTGCAGCCCTCACTCAATCTCTCGCAGGCCGTGATGATTTACAGCTATATTCTCGCAGAACAAACTCAGGTGCAAATTATCGATCGGCGGCTGAACAGTGAGCAAATGCCGGTAGAGCAGTATCGAGCGCTGAAGTCTTCGCTGGTAGAGCTGATGCAAAGGGTGGGCTTGTCCGAGCGGTATCAGGGATATGCTTTAAGTGCGATCGCCCGGCTCAGCTACGAAGATCTCAAGCTCATTCAAAACATCAAAACCTTTACGAGCAACAAGCTCAATCAGCTAGAAGACTCACTTAAGCAATAATTTTGCTTATCTTCTTCAGAATTTGTAGTACCTGAGTCAGTTCGCTCCTGACGGTATAGAGAGAGAAGGCGCGAGATATATCGTATTGAGCAGCAGGCGTTTGCGATAGTTTCACAAACAGCACCTCGTCGCCGTTGGTAATGAGCCCAAACACAGATCTATCGGGTATAGGATTAGCCATCAAATAAGTTAAAAGCTGTGGCAGCGCCGAGCGCAAAGGGATAGTTGTTTTTTTCGCTTCGACGACGATCACCCACAGCTGATTTTGTAGGATCAGTGCGTCAATTCGGCCCCTTAACGTCTCTTCGCCATCATCTACGGCGATTTCTATGCTAGCTTCCGACTTCAGCTTAAAAGGCGGATCGTACAGGTCGGCTAGTTCTAAAAGGGGAGATACCACTAGCAAAGTAACAGCGCCCTCTAGCAGTTCACCATCAGCTCGATGATATTGCAATCGGCGGTAAACCAAATCTAGAGAACCTGCTTCCTTCTCACTAACCTCAGAGAAAGGAGCCTGCCACTCCAGGAAGAAAGCCATGTCTTGATTGCGAGACAGATTAAAGCGAGCTTCCACTTCCGCTAAGCTTGAGGCAGATTGAGTCACCGCAACAACCTTGGCCACGAACTAGAAGCTCCTCTTTAAAACGGGGTTTGACAACGGGGCTGGCGCGATTCGAACGCGCGACCTACCACTTCAGATTTGTGTGAGTTTCCCCACTCTCTGGACTATACCTTCACCATAAGCAAATGCGATCGCAAATGCCTTTAGGCGGTAGCCGTCTAGTCTCTACACCTTCTCGTCGAGTAAGCCCCTTTGACAAGTACGTTTGAACTTGCAAAGATGAACTCAGCCTACTTTCTGAGCTTGGCTCGGTATTGCCATAAAATGCCTTAACTGCGATCAACTAACAACCAATCCTAGCTTTTGCGGTCGATCTTGCTCTGCGTCCTTCAACAACAAAAGGGTGCCGAGGAAACAGAAACAAAAAAACTACTGCAAGCATTGTGAAAAGCAAATCTTCGGTAGACGAACTACCTGCGACCACTGCAATCCATCTTATGTAGATTGGTCTAAAGTTACCCTACGTGAAGTGAGACAAAAAGCCGCTTTTCAGCACTCAGCAAGAGTGAGACAGCTAGCCCGTAAACTTTACCGCCAATCAAACAAGCCTCAAGCCTGTATTGTCTGCGGCTACGACAAACATTTTGAAGTTTGCCATAAGCGTCCTATCAACGATTTTTCTGATGACGCGTACGTCTTAGAAATCAACGATTTAGAAAACTTAGTTGCACTTTGCCCAAATCATCATTGGGAGTTTGACCACAATCACCTCACTTTTTAGGTTTCACCGAATTTGACCACATTCACACGTCGAGTTTCCCCATACGGTGCCCGGTAGTTCAGGAGGCGGTTGCTCTATCCATCTGAGCTACAGCCCCAAGACTATGCCCTTCTGCTCGCGCATCAGACATAACCTACAAAATAATATAGCAAGATGCTCTTTCTTGTGCGCGCAGACGGCATTGACTCCCGGCATTGATAGACTGTTCAAGACTTTACCCAGCGCTCGTCCCAGGGGCCACCGCCGACTTCTAGTCCGGCTAGCTGGCTAGTAGCATCCACAATCAGCCGATTGTCCGAAATCGCCCAAAGCTGTACCCGCAGCTCGCCATGCGTGGTATCTCGACACAAAAACTGCATCCCTTCTCTAGTCGGCACTCGCACGTACGCCCCTTCGTCTTTCGCAATGCCTGTAAGCACCACGCGATATTGATGGCTACGAGCCGTTAGCTGCCAGAATCCCCAGGGGTCGATCTGCCAGGTAAAGTCTGTCTTAAAAGAGGCAAATTCATAAAACTGGCCTTTGTGATGGATGCCAATAATCGCCACGTTTTCTGTCCAGACCAATACTTCGCGAATGCCCCCCGCAGCCGTGATGCTTAAGCTAGGTTCGCGCTCAAACGCATTGCACTGTAGCCAGAACCATTTTGCTGGAAACGCGCCGCCCCAGTTTTTCTCGGCGTAGGCGGGCACATTCTCAAAAACGTAGTCTTTGCCGCGCCAGTGCATCTGTCCGGTCGCTAGTCCGTGGGCCATCATCACCTGCCAGCCGGGCTCAAATATAGGTAAGTAAGACATCCAGCCTGCAGTTGCCTGCTGGGTAGATGCGCCCCAACCGGCCATGGGTTTGGTTTGATAGTTCCACTCGGCCTCAGGATCGCCGCTAGGAGAAAGCAGTCTGCCCTGATGCTGAAAGGCCGTGGCTTGGTAGCCTTCTTTGACGTCGCGAGTGAACACTTCAGGCGGCAGGTATCGAGCAGGTTGAGCGCTGGGCGATTTCCCGGTGGGGAGGCTACGCCAACGCCTGTGTCCTAAGCCCAGCCGATGCGGCCAGGCCCAAAACTGATTGACGTCAGAAAAGGTTCGACAGCAGTAGGACTCATTTGGGCCCAGGATTTGCGCCACGCCACCGCTTTGGGCCGTGCCGCCTGCCGGGTCGTCGATGGAGTACATGAAGGCGAAGGTTTGGCCGCAGTCGGGGAGGGTGAGGCGAAAGTACCAGCCTTCGAAAAAGCGAGCGGTGCTAGATTGCCAGTGATAGCCGCTATGGGGAGTTTGGAGCGATGAGTTAGGCGTCATGCCCTTTATTATGAAGCGCTATGGGCTATGAGGCTTCTACCCAGCGGGGCACGTAGCGCCAGCCGGTTTTGAGCTGCTTTTCCCACTGTTTGTAGTCGGGCTGTTTTTCGCCCACTAGCTGCCAAAAGTCCTTGGAGTGATTCATGTGGACGGTGTGGCAAAGCTCGTGCACGAGGACGTAATGTACCAGCGGGCGAGGGAGAAACAGCAGCTTGTAGTTGAGGCTGATGTCTTTTTGGCTAGAGCAGCTGGCCCAGCGCGTTTTTTGGCCGCGTACCGAAATGCGACGGCAGGGCAGGGCTAGCTCGAAGCCGAGCTGTCGCAGCCAGGGAGAAAGATCTTTTTGCGCCCGATGGGCTAGCCACTTTCTCAAAACTGCCTGACAAGCCGGAATGTTCTCGATGTTGCCTTTGATGGTGAGGCGATTGTCGGCAAAGGGAATGCACTGAGTGCGATCGCGCTGCCCCTTCAAATATTCGATCTGCCAAACCTCATTCTCGGCCGTTTCCGCTAGCTCATCCGACTGCCATCGAAACGAGACGGTCTCCGGCTTTTTGACGCGCCAGTCTTCTGGGGTATCGGCGGCGGCATTTATCAATCGCGATCGCGTTTTTTCAATCCAGTCTCGCCGCTTCTCCAACAGCTCCGGCAGCTGAGCGCGATCAAACCCAACCGGCACCACCACCTCCACCTCACCCACCACCGAAATTTTGATAGAGACATGTTTGGCCCGGCCACTTTCACGCACCTGGCAAAGCGACATCAGTGGCTCAGTATTCGATTGTTTTAGGGGGTTTGTCATTGGGAATAGGTTCAGTTGATCGGCAGCCGCAACGGATTGAAACACGCTGTATACAGTATTGCAACGACATGCTAATGGTAGCGTTGAATGCTGATGCAGAAGGGCATCTGGGCAATATCAAATATAAGAAATGAACTTTTGTAAGCTTTTTCTAATAGTTCTTTTTAGGCGAGAACGAACAGTGCTTCAAAAAATACACTGGTCAAGCGCACCTGTTCAAGATTGTCAGCTGGTCAACAAGAATGTTTCTTTCTATCTGGGAGTACGCCTCCAAACTATTTCAGCTCAAGGCTACTAAGCTAGGAGTTGGGCTAGTGATGATGCTATCGCTGCTAGGATGCGCCCAAGGAACAACGACCACAGTAGAGCAGGCTACCGCCAAAAGGCCAGGAACCGTCAGCGTTATCGGCGCTATTAGCGGCGAGCAGCAGGCCCAGCTAGAAGCCGCGCTCGTGCCATTTGAAGAAGAGACCGGCATTGAGGTGGTCTACGAAGGCACCGATGCTTTTACCACGCTGCTACCGGTGCGCATAGACTCGAACGACGCGCCTGATGTGGCGATGTTTCCACAGCCGGGCTTAATGCGATCGCTCGCCGAAGAAGGCGCATTGGTTCCCTTAGAGGCGGTGCTTACCCGCGAAGAACTGGCCCAGTACTACCCTGAAAGTTGGATTGAGCTATCGGAAGTAGACAACGAAGTTTACGGCATTTGGTATCGCGCGGCGGTAAAAAGCCTAGTGTGGTACGTTCCCGAAGAATTTAAAAAAGGTGGATACCAGCCGCCCGAAACCTGGGATGAGATGCTCGCACTGAGCGATCGCATGGTAGCCGATGGCAAAACGCCCTGGTGCCTAGGGCTAGAAAGCGGCAACGCCTCGGGCTGGCCAGGGACAGACTGGGTTGAGGAGATTGTGCTGCGCCAGTCGGGGCCAGCTTAT
>Ga0209194_1001357_pt1 | contig 15566 bp, 13 predicted proteins | sample COGITO_mtgs_1004_FD_184787 | JGI IMG/M metagenome (GOLD analysis project Ga0209194, IMG submission 184787) | Pelagic marine microbial communities from North Sea - COGITO_mtgs_100413 (SPAdes) (version 2) | ecosystem: Environmental > Aquatic > Marine > Epipelagic ...
TTCACGATTAAATTGTTGGTTTTCTATGGTTAGATAATGAGAACTGGTAGCATTGCCTGAGAAACTTGGGTTTTTAAACTTAAACAACATTTCATCAGCAGAAGCGGTGGTTAGTGAAGAAAGCAGTAACAAGACGCAACAAAACAAAGCTACACAAAAAATAACAACAATATGCCCTACAATACTAGCGGCTGCCTTTAGTATCTTTTTTATCTTGGATTTCACGTATCTCAATCACCGTATCAAGTTTTTGCTGTAACCGTATGATATCATTATCTAACATACGCACTCTATCTATTAACTCTATTAGAGTAACTATAGTCTCTCCAAGTTTAGACTTTATCTCATTGGTAATAAATTGCCATATAAAATAAATCATATAGAGCAGGCCGACTGTAGCTACAATAGGAAACCCGTATTCGCCGATTAGTTGAGCAATATCCACTAGTCTCGCCTTGCGTCTTCTTTACCATCTGCCCTAGAGATTCGTTCTAGGTCGGGTCGGATACCAAGCACCGTACACATAGTACAGTCTATACGCACCATGTCGTGATTCATTGTCTTAACTCTATTGTCTAAGTTACTGACTATATTATGAATTGAGTCAACATCACCGACAACGGACAGCAATATGTATTTAATAGAAAGAAATACAAAGAAGCCACCAATAAGAGATATGGCTATTGGAAAACCAACCTCAGCTATTAGTGTAAAGGCTTCATTCATCTACTTCCAAACCACCCATAGCTTCAGAAGCTCGTCTACGCACATCTTCAGGAACCACAACATCTTGGTATGTTTTGTTTGCTTCTAATAATTTCATTTTTAAAGAGCGTAATTTTGTAGCTCCGCCAATTTGCAACTTGTAAGCCTGTGTAAATTTTGAGTTATTAAACTCTCGTATTTGTTTATCTATTTCTGCAACCCCATCCATATCCCCAGCGTAATGGGCAAAAAAACGTCTATTTAATAAACCACGTCTTTTATCTTCTAAAGCCCTTTGTTTTGTATATAAAATATTAGTTTTTTCATACGCTAAAGCTATTTCAGTAGGGTTAAATCCAACACCTTGCATAAGTGCATTATATAAACTAACGTCTTCAACTATAGGTCGACCTGCTTTATCAACTGCACCGTTTATATAAATTCTCATACCCTTCATAGGGTTTCTAATTGCAGCGGGCAATATCATTTGTACGCCATCCATAATTGGTGATTCCCTAGAATCATCAGACATTCTTACAATTCCCCTAGTAATTTGATCTGCAGCAGATACAACTGGGCCTGCTAATTGACTCATTGTGCCGTATAAATACCCTAAGTCTTCCATTTTTTGATCATCTCTACGCCACAACAACCCGTTAAAACCAATTCTGTTTGACATATCTATGTTTAAGTAATGAGACATAGGCCCACGGTGTAGCGCATCTCCCATCCTTGCTTTCATCCAAGCATCAAAACTTACATAATCTGGGTCGTCTTCATCTGCACCTAATTCATATAAAAGTGTTGCTACACCCATACCCGGAACTCCACGAGCACCAGCAAAAATAGTAGCCATAAGAGTTATATAAGCAAGTTGTTCTCTAGCAAATTTTTGTGCGTCTACTGGCTCTCCAGTATCAGGGTCAATAGGCATAGAGCTGTCAGATTTATGGTTTTTTGGTAGTGCTTTGCCTAAAGCATGTGCTGTTAGTTTGTATTGTAAATATACTTGAGAAAATACAAACCGTTTAAATGTACCAACTACTTTACCTATATTACTTTGAAACCAACGTGGGCCAAGTTCTTGTAACGCAGTACCACTGGATTCTTCTGTAATTTTTAAAGCGCGTTCTATAGCTAAATCTTGTATTTCTTCTGTTGTTTTATCAAGTCGTCCTTGTCTTTTTAATTTAGTAAACTTATCTATAGCTAATTCATAAGCAGCTTTTATTCCGACTTCGCGGTTAGCACGTTCTGAGTTTTGAAATGCCCAGTTTGCGGTTAGTAAAAGCCTATCTCTCGTAGAGTTTACTCTACTATATCCTTTGGTAAGTTCTTGTCTTGCTTCTTGTAGCTCTTGTGATGTGGTTCTACGTATTAAGTTTCTTTGAAGTGCTGTGGTATACAGTTTATCCATACCATTGTCTTTTAAAACGTCTTTTGTAAATATAGTTACATCAGCTAAAGAAGCATTAGTCCCCGGAATAGTTAATGTAGTATTGTCATCTCTACCAATAGAAGGAGAAGCTAAATTTTTAAAGTATTGTTTTAGTAACTTAAACATCATATTAGTAGCTGGGCCAACACCAAACTCAGCTATAAGTTTAGGGTAAGTTACAAGAGGTAACTGCGTAAGGTTAACTAACGCAGATGAAATATTACCTGCAAGATACATATTATACCCAAAAGCAGAGGATATTCTTGCCCACGATGCTGGAGTTGGGTTTCTTAAAAATGCAGCTCGTTTTACAATTTCTTTTCTAATATTTGCTTCGCCACCAGCAAGCGGTTTACCATCGCTATCTGCTATTATTGCTTCAATAGCATTATTTATATCTACTGAAGTTTCTGCATTAGCTACCTCATTTGACATTTTAAGCGCTGTTGTTGCAAAGTTTTGAACCACGTCGTTGTTGTATCCAGCAATACCTTTTCTACGTTGAAAATGCTGTTTAATAGCGGTACTAGGAAACGAGTCATAATACGATTGGACTATTTTTTCAATTACAGCATCGTGTTCATTTCTCTCGTCTGCTTTTCTTGGTGGGTCTATTGATTGTAGTAGTTGCAATACTTGTTGGTATGCTTGTGCTTGTCCAGACATATCTTTAAATGTCTGCCCAGATGTTCTTTGGTACACTTCTCTTGTTACTGTGGTATCTTTCAACTTAGACAAGATATTAAGTGCTCTTTCTGCTTGCGATCTAGTATCAAAAGCCTCTGTGTAAGGCTCTGTACCGCCACCCTCACTAGGTATTTCAAGATCAATCCAATACTCACCACTTCTATTTAACGGCACGTAAGGAACAATTCTATTGCTTTGTAGTTGTAGATTTAATTTATCTAACGCAGAAAGAACTTCTTTTTTTCTTTTTGAATCAGGTTCGTTATTTAATTGGTCTCTCTTACGAGTTAAAGACGATGTTATTTGGTCTAACAACATATTACCGTATGTTTCATATGTATTTATTACTTCTACATAGGCTTGTTGCAATTCTGCTGGTAACGCCTCAAACCGAGATATAAGATCAATTTTTTCTCTGGACAAGAAAGTATTGTTGTCGGCTGCTTCCTGTTGTAACTCAACCCTTGTCTTACGTAAATCAACTTGATCTATAGATGATTGATGCGTTACGTCGTTAAACTCTCTTATAATATTATCTCTTTGCTCTTTTGGCATATTGCTTGTTGCTGCTTCTTGCAACTCGGTTACTTGCAATAATTTTTGAGTAATATCTCTGTTATAGTCGTCTACTCTAGCTCGTTTTAACGATACAAGTTCGCCTAGTTTTTTAATTTGAGAAGCTAAAAACGGGTTAAATCTATTCGCATGATCCATTAATTGATCAAAACTTAACGCCCCATAAAATATCGTACTAAGAGAGTCTTTTCCTTTAGATAGCCTATCTACTGCAAATGCGTACTTCTCGTCATATGCTATGTCGTTAGCAACACCCAACAGTTTAGTTTGCATGTCATAAACAGCATTAGCGCTAGTAGCTTGGCTAAACAACAATTCTGATGAAAGAAAATCTAGTTTTTTGTTTGGCGCTCTAGTAGCAAGTTGTGCACCGCCGTAAGCTAAATCTACAATACTTTGTGCGTCTAATTCTTTTGGATCTATCCTGCCATACTTTCTTAAAATGCTTTTTATTCCTGCTAACAAACGCTTAAAGAAAACACTTAATTTAGATTGTTGCTTTATTACTTCAGAAGGTCTGGTTCCGTTTTGCACAGCTAACTCAACAAAATACGCAATAGTCTCGTGGTCTCGCGCTTCTGGAGATAGTTTTATACCCGTTGTATTTTCAACGTCTTGTATGTATGCAAGAGCACCTTTTGCTAAATCGTGTTCTCTACTGCCATCGTTAAGTTTTGCGAATTGTTTGACGCGGTTTATTAAAAAGTTGTAATTTTTACGCCCAACTAAATTTACCATACCAACGTGTGCGCCTACTTCATGTAAAAATACACCGACTTCATTGCCTCGTTGTATGTTATCAGTAAACAAATACGCTTTATCTTTGATTACAACGCCTTTAACACCAGAAGATAACCGCGAAGAATCTAATCCAGCAGCTTCTGGAGTAGGTGTTATAGATACTCTTTCGTTGTTAGTAACATCTATATTTATCTCAGACAACCTAGCTACGGTTTCTTCTACAGTCGTCGGCTCAACTATTGTACCTACATTGACACTTTCTCGACCAACATACTCATCAGATTGAGGCGGTGGCCCTGAGTTAACTTCTTCTACTACTTCCCAAGCTGGATCAATAGTTATTGCATCGCTAGGATTTTCTTTGCCTACCTCTGGTGTTTTTTCTAAAGCAATTTTTATTGTTTGTAGTATTTGCATTACTTCTTGATATGCTAATGTAGATTTCTCAGCAACACTTAACTCATCTTGTGACGTATCGCCTAACTTGCGTGGAGAACCGCTTGGAGTTTCTTCACCTCTAGCCTCGGCTAAATCAATTTCTGCTTGCGCTTGCGCTTGTTCTGTTTGCGCGCCTACATCTTGCTGTGAAACTATTTGACTAGCTGCTACTTCTACTTCTTTGTTTTCTTGTAAAACTTCTTCAGCAAGCCCTAGTTTAACTCCTAAATTATCTACGTTAGTTTGCGCTGTTCTTAATCTATTAATATCTTCTTCAGTAAGCGATCCTTCAGTATATCGTTTATGTTCCAATCTATTTTTTACGTTTAACTCGTTATCATATTTTTGAGCTATTATTTGTTGTTCTTCAGATAATTTTTTTCTTGCCGCAGGAGTAATTGATGGGTCAACTTTTGGTGCTTTTGGACGTACTTCACCTGTAAATCTTGCATCTCCAAGGATTGCTTCACGTACTTTGTCTTTTACTTCTTTCTTTTTAGCTGGGCTAAGTTTTTTGTAATACGCTACCCCGTAATCAGAACCTGTTTTTGTCTGATCGCGGTACAGTTTTGTTCCTCTAAAATTATCACGACCGTAAGATGTAGGATCTTTTGCTAACTTTCTAAAAAGATTATCAGTTAAAGTCTTTTTTAAATGCGCTTCTCTTGTTTGCTTTATTGTTTTACCTTTTGCTACTACTTCCGGCATATTAACAACGAACTGAGTTAAAGCATTTGTATCTTTTTCTACAATAGCATTTAATATATCCCCAACAAGTTCATTTACACCCGATACTCCTATTCTGTCTAATGCTTCATACCCTGAATTTGGAGCATCATCACTCGACTCCAAAGTTTCTTTAAACTCAGTATAGGTTTTATTGTTATCTTTAAGATTTCTATTAAAAGTGTCAAAATTAAAAACATTAGAATTAAATTGTTTTGGAAGTCCGTCAGGGCCAACAGGAACAGACTCACCTCGCTTTATAGTATCCACTTCTTCTGGAGTGTAACTTACTTCTTTTCCATCAACTATTTTTGTAAGAGATGAATCTGCTTCAATCATTAAGTCTCTATCTAGTTGAAATTTAGAGTCTTCTGTTGGCGCACCTGTTGTTGGCGCACCTGTTGTTGGCGCACCTGTTGGCGCTGCATCTGTTGTTGGTGCACCTGTTGTACCTATTGGTACTCCTGTTTGATCCGCAAACATATCAATTTGAGGGTCTTTTTTTGGCTGCGTTATTTTGTATTTTTCTTGTAAAGTTTTAAATTTTTCTTGTTGTGTTGTTACAAGTTTATCTAATTTATTTTGTTGCGCTTTAAGTGCGGCTGTACGAGATGGAGTATCTTTTTTATTTTGGATATTTTCTATTTTTCTTTGTATGATTTCTCTTTCTTTATTAGTTTCGACCCGTAACGCATCAACCTCTGTGTTAAATTCTTGGTTATCTGTAGATAAATCAAATTCTTGCTGTTTTAGTTCAGTGGTTGGCGGTTGTTTTTCAACATCTGTTGCATCTGCTGCATCTTCTTCTTGTTTTTTAGCATCTCCTGCTTGTTTTTTAGCATCTTCTGCTTGTTCTCTTTGTTTAACAGCACTACGCGTTTGCAATCCTTCTTGTGCACCGCCAGCAGCACCAAACGCACTACCTGCTAACCCACCACGTAGTCCTGCTTCTATAAATCGGTCAAAATCTTCACTAGTTAATGCTTCGTAGTTTTCTCCAACAATACGTTCCGCAGTTAAACTAAGTGCTTCTTGTGCACTTTCTGTTACACCTTCTAATGCAAACCCTTTACCTGCACCCAAACCAACAGCGCCAAGCACTTCTGACGCTGTACCAGACTTTTTCATTGCTTCTGCAACAACTTTTGCTTTTAACGCAGGGTTAGCTCTAAGTCTTCTTACAACCGCTGTAGGTAATATACTGTCTAACGCGGCAGACACAGAACCCGTTAATAATGCTGCTCCGGGAGCAAGTTCACCTGTAACGTCATATACATTACTAAACACTTCTGGGGCGTTAAGTGCGTAACTTCCTAAAAACGCAGCGGGTATAATAGCTTGATCACTAGCTTTTTTCTGTGCTACTGCAAGTTTTTGTCGTAATTTTTCTTGTTGTTTGTCTATAGTTTCTTTTTTAAGTTTTTTCTTTATTGCACTACCAGCAAGTTGTTTTGCGGCTAAAGATGTAGCTCCTACACCCGTAGCAATACCGAGTATGTTAGGTAAATTTTCACCAATAGATTCAGCAGCATACGTAAAAAAATCGCCTACACCACCAATATCTTTATATGATTTTATTTGTGTTGGATTTAATGCTTCTAAATTAGCTCTGGCTAATTCGGCTTCTTCTAATTGCCGCCTTGCATAATCATCTTGTCCTAAAGCACTTCCAATAAGAGCAGGTAACTCATCACCTAATGTAATAGCTCCTCGGTCAATACCGCGCCCAATACTAGACGTAAATGAGTCAATAAGTCCTTTTTTAGGAGTAACGTTGTTTAGTTGCGGCGTTTCAGCAGGGCCAACTTGTTGTTGGACAAACTGTATAATTTCATCTTGTGTGGCTCCTTCAGGAGCATTAACTGTATACGTTTTACCTGTAGGAGCTGTTACGTCAAATTGTGGCATTACTTATCCTGCTGTACTTGGTGCTACACTGTATCCTGCCGTACTTGGTGCTGAAGACATCCCACTTATTTGATTTAATACGGTAAGCCCATCCTTTTCAGCAATTAACTTCTCATACTCTGCTATTAATTGTTCTTTTCCACTGGCAACGATTTTATATTTAGCAAGTTCAGCTTGAACCGCTGCAGGGCTTGTTTCTACTGCATTTATTGCTTCCTGTCTATAAAGACCTAACTGCCTACGCTCATCTGTTATCTCAATAGCTTTTAATCTATTTGCAGGAGTTACTCTGCCTTTAGCAAGTGCTGATACTCCTAATTGCGCTAATTTGTTTTCTTGTGCTTCATCTGATGCAGCTAAATCACCTGTAGCTTTTCCGTACCCACCAAGTACACTACCAAGTATTCCTTGACCTGATTTATCTGTAGCAACATTTCTACCTGTTAATTGCATCTGCCTATAAAAGTCTTTCATAAATCCTTCTTTATCAAAAGATGACTTATCTGGCATATCTGAATTAAAGTTTGGTTGTTCTAATGCTTTTTCTTCGCTTCCTTCAGGCAATAGTTCAGAACCAAAATAACCAAGGCTACCTAAAGTAGCTAAACCAGCTCCACCCCTTCTTGCGCGACTTCCTAAAATAGCTCCACCTATTGCTTCATCAGACCTAATTCTGCCCGTTTTAGGATCTCTTCGCATTTCTGAACTTGCACGTTTTGCTTTACCTAACCTTTTTTTATATCCTTTAAACGCAGCAGGTAATGCTTTTAGTCCTTTATACCCTAATCGAGCTGCCCCATAACCTACTCCTAACCCCGGAACTGCCATTAAATAATCAAGTGGGTTAGTAGTGTCAAAAATAACACCATCTCTACCAAAGTATTTAACATCTCCACCTTCTTGATATCCAACAATACCGCCATCAGCCATCATTTGTTCTGCAGGTAGTTGTGCTACACCAGTCATAGGAGTGTCTACAGAATCTCTTGGTGTTATAGGCATATTACCTACGCCTGCCATAAGTCGTGGATCTTGATTGTTTTGCGGTTGTGCTACGCTAGGTAAACCTGTTTGCGCTGCTACTTTATCAGCAACAGTGCTAGTAGGCGGTTCAGTCATTTTTTGAGCCATACCTTGTCTAGTGTCTAACACCATAGCAGCTACAGTAGCAAACGGGCTTTTATTTTGGACAAGCTCTGATAAATACGAATCAGGCATTTTGTCTAGCTTGCTATGTATTTGAGCGATGTTTTCCACTATCCAAACCCTCCGTATCTACCATAAGTTCCTAAAGCACTAATACCTGCGCCGAATGCTTGATTACCAAACGAGGGTTGTGACCCGTAAACAACCCGAGAAGATCCCATCGTAGATGGCAGTCCTCTAATCATATTGCTATAAAACCCAAGTTGTTCTTTATTGTAATCACGTTGACCAAGATAATCAGCGTGGCGTTGTTGTAATATTCTGTCGTTCTGCGCTTGTTGTTTATCGCCCGCCTGCATTTGTGCGCCGTATCTAGCTAAATCAGATTGTTGTCGTTGCCCACCTAAAGCAGCTAGTCCTGACGCACCTTGTCCTAATCCTTGCATCCCTGTCTGACCTAGCAACTGATTAGCTTGTCCTGCAGCACTATAACCTTGTCCTGCTAACGAACCGTACTGATTACCAGCCTGACCCATTGCACCAAACCCTTGGCCTGCTATATTTGCGCCTAAATTAGCTGCACCCATACGTCGTGCTTGATCTCGTTCAAACTGTTGTTGCGCGTTCTCAAAACCACGCATACTGCCTTGCATCTGTATATCAGATAATCCTGTTGCAGTATCACGATTACGCATAGCATCCATAACAGCTTGGCGTGTACCACCTGCTGTGCCTCGACCTGCTGCGGCTAAATTAGCTAAATTACCTTGTCGGGTAGCTTCTTCTCTGGCTTTGCGTAGTGCTACATCAGTTACTTGTTGTTGAAACGGGTTAGTGTATTGTTGTGCTTGTTCTGCACCAAATGTTTGTGGAGTAGATAAATCAAACGCTCGTTGCATACCTTGATCTACTGCACTTTGACCACGTTGACCTAACGCATCAGCCGAACCAAATGCTCTACTAGCCCCAGTAGCCGCTTGATTCATACCCATGCCTTGCATGGCTGTTGCGCCACCAAAACCTTGCATGGCAGCACCAGCACCCATACCAGCCATACCACCAAACATACCACCTGCAGCATCATATTCGCCCGGAGAAGTCATACCAGCAATATTACCAAACGCTGCTTCTTGATCAGGAGTAAATCCTGCTATACGTTGTCCACCATAGGCTTGATACGGGGTTTTTGATTCAGCTTGCGCTCTCTGTGCAAGATCAGTTAAATACGGTGCTAAGTATTTAGGTACATTTGTTGTGGTTACTTCACTTGTTGAACTTGTTTGAGTAGGTTGTTTTCCGCCGCCGCCCATTATGTATCTCCTAAATCCTTTATATACACTTGAGTTTTTAATTTCCACCCAATGCTAGTATACAGTCGGCCTAAACTTGGTTTGTCTGTACTACATTCTAAATAAGAACAACCAAAATCACGAGCCATATTTTCAAAAAATGGAAGGTGTAAAGCTGTATTGGTTTGCGACTTATGTTCAGGTGATACCCAAGCAAGCCAAATATTTAATGTTTTTGTATGTGTAAAATTATCAGTAAGTGTTTCTACAACCACAAATTTTGTTTTTCCTACAGTCAATAGTATAGCGTTGCCATTAATACAGTTAGCATATACATCTTCTGGTCTGTACGTTAAATATGGTTGCTCTGACAATATATTTTCTATTTGTGGCTTAACCCAATCCCACTCAAGCCTTACATCGCTACACACAAAATTTTCAGGCTCAGAAATGTCAGGTGCAATATCAACTAAATTCATGCTGGCATATACTCTTTAGGGTTAATTGCTTCAGGTTGTTCTACAGAACCGCCTCGTGCTTTACGTACTCTATCCATCATACTGTACAGTTGTCTGGCTCCTGCTCTACTAGAGCCATTACCCATGTCAGATACTACGTCGGCAGGCACTACAAACTCACCCGGAGATAACGCTGCAGGCTGTTCTCCTCCTATAACAGCGGGTATATCATCACTCATACCATCGCCCGGCCCAGCAGTTAGACCACCGTTAGCAAACCCCATAAGACCGCCTTGTGCCGCATATCGGTATCCACCTATGGGGTAATTGTATTGCTCTGCATTAGGGTTCATTGAAGGGTTCATTGAAGGGTTCATTGTTATACCAAATGGGCCTTTCATTGGTGGGGGTGGGGTATATGCTGCTGTATTATCATTTCCAGACGGGCCGCCACCGTAAAAATTAGGCTGTGTACCTTCAGGCCCAAAATAATTAAGTGCATTAGGGTTTACTTGTACAATGTCACCTTGATTAGGGTTAAAATAAGTCTGCTCTTGCATGTCAGGCATAAAAACCCCACGAGCATCTTTTTGCGGCGACGCTACAGTTTGAGCTGTTTTAGTGGTTCTATATCCACCTTCAGGGTAAAAATACTTTTGTTCTGTTACAGGAGACTCTGACGGTTTAGGTGGTTTGTATCCTGCAGCCATACCACCTACAGTAGCGGCTAATCCTAGTTTATTTCCCGCAAGTGTTTTTAATACATTAGGACTAGCAATACCTTTACCTACAGCAGCAAAAGTATTTGGGTCTAATACTGTATTTCCAGCCATTGCCGGAGAAGCGCTTGCAGAAGCTAATGATCCTGCCGCACCTAAACTCCCTGCTAACGAAGCACCACCAAACCCACCAAGTCCATATTTAAGAGTTTGCCCTACATCGCCGCCAGACGCGGCTAGTGCGCCGCCGCCCATTAACAAACCTGCTGTCAGTGGACTTAATGCACCGCCTGATCCAATAGTTAGTCCCGCGCCTATTATCGCTGGCAATATGTTACTCAAAAACCCAGCTTCGGGTAGTCCTGTATTGGGGTTTACGGTAAGACTACCGCCCATATTTAGTGCTAAACTTTGTAGTCCTTGCACTTCATTAGGTGTCATGTGGACAAGTTCTGTATCAGGCCCACGACCTAATGCTGCTAAACCTTGTGCTGATTTTTTATTTTGGTTATCCATACTGCTTACTATATCCCTAAACCAATGCAGTTAAAAGTATCCATCGCGCATCTGTTACAGAGTATATAAGAGATACTATACCTGTGCCTGTAGTTGCTACGTCAGATCCTGTGTTTGTTAGTATTCTGTTTGCTGCTGTAGAAGTAGCATCGTTTGTAATCGTCATGTTCTGACTGGTCGTGTTATACAGTATAACTACCCGCCCGTCTGGGTTATCAGGCTTTGCAATCCCAGTAATATTAAACGCTCCTGTTGGCCCTGTAACTCTTATAAAAGACTTGTTAGGTAGTGTTATATTGTTGTTGGCTCCGTTAGATGCTGTAAAAGAACCAATAGGTAATTGAATAACATCAGCTACAACACTGTCTAGGCTTAACCCTGCTTTGCTGTCATGGATACTAAAGTACGACCCAATAGACCGTATTAACTGAAAAAAGTACCCGTTGTCATACTCGCTAGGCGGTACAGGCAAGTTGGGTGACTTATGTGATTGGAACGCCATATTAACCCCTACGTCCATCAGGTCTTACTTCAGCGCGGGGTGTACCTAGCTGCCACGCAACACCTGTTGTAGTAGAATTTATTTTTATTGATAACTGTCTACCACGGGCACGTACATGTATCTGTTCTGTAAATTCATCTATGGTAGATTGGTTTACTGCGGTTGTGTTTAGTGCGCTACCACTAGGGCTGGTGCTGGTTGTTGTAGCACTAGACCCCGGAAAGTTTTTAGTATCTATACTCATTGAGGCACTAGGGGTTACGTTGTTATCAGACCCAACAAAATTCATGTCAGGTATAATTTTTCTAACCAATGTAAACCTATCGCCTTCATCTAACGACACACTGGCTGATGTAATAGACGCATTTAATACTGAACCATCGGCATCATTACCAAACTCATGATTGTATATAAACCCGTCATCACTAGCAGCTTGTGGATATTCTCGTGTCGTAGAGTCTGACCATGCTGTTCTATCAAAGTTATCATCACACTCGCCGTGGAACCAAATGTTATCTAAATAGTTGTACACAACATACCTGTCTATAGTCTCACTAGCAGAACCATTAGCATCGCCAGAACAATAAAACCACCATATCTCATGAAACTCAGCGTTTAATCCTGCAAAGAACTGGTCAGTCTGTGCTTCGTTAAAGTTTTTAAATACATGATCGTCTAAGGTACATGGCAGCGTTTGTACCCGTCCGTTGTACATATAGAACTTATTAGTACCCATCCAGTACACAACACTGTCTACATTAACAGCCGCATTGGGTGAAATCAGACTAACGTAATTAGATATCTCGTCTAACCTAAATACTTCAAACCCACCAATAAATTTCAATGAGTTAACAGAAGATTCAGTAAATATAAGAGTTTCGTTGCTAGTAGGCACTCCAGTTATAATTGCGGAACCGTTTTGTACGTTTAGTGAACCTGCTGTAGTTAAATCGCTAGGAGTCCAATTTTGAATTACTGTAGCGTCAGACCAACGAACAGCCAACGGATCTTGCGCTGACCCGCCGTAAGGCACACACCCTAACGCTAGTAGGGTTCCGCTGGTGTTGTCTTGAGATATAAGTACCTGCGTAACCTTAGTTGGCACGTCTGACGCGCTACCTAATGTGCTCAAAAGTACCGCACGAGTGTTTAGTGCTGAGTTGTTAGCCCAATAGTATATCTGTCCTGAGTCGTCGGCATCTACAGTATATCGAGCGTTATACACCAGATCGTCAAAATACTTTGTAAAATGCACTAATCTAAGCGGTAAATACACGCCATCAGCTATAGCAGAAGCTACGCCCCAACCAAGCTCATTCCAACCATCCGTACCCCAACCAAGACCTTGTGTACTTATATCGAAACCAACTGGCATTTGGTATTGCGCTACGGTGCTACCGCCACCGTTACCTGAATCACTACTATTTGCTGTGGCTGTGGCTGTAAATTTATAGTTGTTGCCATCAGTTATACTGTCTATGACATATTCTTTATTTATTACTGCTGCAGTAATATTACCACCTAAACTAGCGGCTCCTGAAAAAGTGACGTAGTCTCCTTCATTAGCTCCATGACTATTTTCAGTTACTGTAATACTAGCTGATGTATTAGTTGCAGCAAACGTAGCATCACCTGCGCCAGAAGTTAGTCTAACCCCTGTAATATCAGTAATCGTACCACCTGTATCTAGGTATACTTTTTTACTTGTGCCTATCGCCATGAAGTTACTGACACCAGACGGTGTGTAGTTATATAAGCTACGGCAAATGCCAATGAACGCAGATACCGTATACTTAGCAAACCCACCAATTTTCTTAGGGAACCCTTGAACAAAGCGAACCTTGTTTGTGTTATACCAGCCACCCTCTGCAGAGTAGTCAGATATGTCTTTGTTAACTCCGGGTCTAAATACTAACTTTCTCAACATTAGACTAGTAGTCTCCCCACACCTTTACTTTAGTGCCGCCCCAGTATTCTACTGCAAGGCCAGCGTCAATCAATTTCTGGTTAATTGAGTTATCCTCAAAATCCCAAAGCACACCAAGAATACGACCATACTTACCACGTCCCTGTGACTCTAATACAAACCCATCTTGTGTTAGTTCTTTCAACAAGTCTTTAGCTTGTAGTCCTAGTTTCTTTTCGGCTAAGTCTCTAGTTCTTGATTCTGGAGTATCAATACCTACTAGTCTAACTCTTTGTTTTGCTAATACAATCTTAAATCCTAAATCAATATTAACGTCTACCGTATCCCCATCGACTACTCTATCTAATGTGCATTTGTATACAAAAGGCTTAGTCATGGTTATTTCCTTGTCATTGCGGCACTACCAAAGTAGAAACCTATAATATTCATTATGGACACGGGCAGCCACTCTGGAGTTACCCATCCTTCCATTGTTACATATTCTATTGCTGTTTTAGTATTATCAAATATACCAAACAAATACTTACCGCCAGTAGTAATTTCTACAGGAATATTAGTAGACTGCCCAAGTAACGGAGCAAGGAAAACCACACCTATCCCAGCAGCTAAAGAGGTTACAACAATAAACCGTCGTATCCATGCAGCGTTAGGGTTTTGGTAATTCCTAGCGCTGTCTACGCCTTCTTGTATGGACTTGTTATAGCCCATCATCATTTTGTGTTGTTCGGCTTTGTCAGCTTGCGATTGTGCCCACATTTTCATTACACCGCCTAAAGCGGTAGATCCCAGCATTGATATTGCTTCTACAGGCAATCCAAACATAACGCTACCTCACTGTTGTTTAGTTACATCACTACCAAATTCTTCGCCGTTTTCAAACTTATACTGTTCTTTGACTTCGGCTATTAGCATATTAGTGAAGTGCGTCATAGCAGCTTCTAGTCGCTCTAAGTCAAACTTCTTACCCGCTACTTCACTTTGCAGTTCTTTTATGTGGTGAACTAAATACCTTTGCCTATCTGATAAATCAGACTCAGTATAGTCTGTGCCGTCAATGCTAATTACGTTTGCTTCTTCAGTCATGCTACTTCTCCGTTACCAAGATGAAGGTAATTTGCCCACGCTAGTAGGCGTATCTAATTCTGTAAGTTGTGTATCTATATCAGCCTTTAGCTCTGCTTCAGTTTTATCTAAAGCTGCAAGCACCTGAGTTTTACACCAATCCTCAGTCAAACTGTCGAAGGCTGTAAAGTTATCTGCATCTGCATCACCTATATTTGCTTGTCCGTAGATTGACGTAGAATTATTTGGGGTTCTGGTGTCACTTACGCCAGTAATACGCCAGTGTATAGATTTAACTACGTCACTCAGCGAACCTTCAGTTGGTGCTGTGTCTAGTTGTGGGAAATCCCAAGTGTATGTATTAGCCATTATCCTGCCTCCAGTGCGGTTATTCTTGCTTCAAGTTCTTGTATTGTTTTTACCAGTAAAGGAATTAATTTGCCTTTGTCTATTTGTTGATAAACAGGTGCGTTGTTACTATCTACTGCATCTTTTTCACCTGTAATTGCGTGTGGCGCAACCTCTTGTACTTCGTGTGCAATAAAACCATCTACTGTGTTATCTGGGTCAGCTATAAAATTAAACCGCGCTGGTTTAAGTTGTTTTAACCTTGTTGTAGCGTCCCAAGAATAATTTACATTTTCTTTTAATCTATAGTCAGAAGTCTCATTAAAAGAAGTTCCGGAACCAGTTGAACCTGTAATTGAGCCTAATAAATCGTTGTTAGA